>Ga0209498_1001411_pt1 | contig 14735 bp, 14 predicted proteins | sample WalLakDeSediment_FD_184131 | JGI IMG/M metagenome (GOLD analysis project Ga0209498, IMG submission 184131) | Lake sediment microbial communities from Walker lake, Nevada to study Microbial Dark Matter (Phase II) - Walker Lake 11/02/13 Deep... | ecosystem: Environmental > Aquatic > Freshwater >... | reverse complement strand
TACTTTGACCCACAAGATGCGGGAGCATTGGCGGAACGACTAACGGCCGTGCTTCACAACCCCGATCTGGCGGCTACAATGCGGGAGAATGGGTTACGTCAGGCAGTACAGTTTGCCTGGGCGCGCGCCGGACAAGAAACGGCCGAAGTTTATCGCCGGGCCCTTAAGGAACAATGAAAAGCCGCACAGTACGCACCTGGACCATCATCACCGACCTGGTACTCATCAACCTGGCCTTTATCTTTGCCTACGTGGTGCGCTACCGCTGGCAATGGCTGCGCCCGGTGATCTTTGATGAACCCTACACAGACTATTTAGGCCAGCAAATTGTGTTGACATTTTTGCTGCTGCTCACCTTCACCCAGAGCAAGGTATGGCGACGGCGACGCGGTGAATTTTGGGTAGACGAAATGTCGCGCATTTCGTCGGCGACCGCCGCCGGCATTGCCCTGATGATGGCTGTGACTTTTTTCTTCCAGCCCAGCCCCTTCTCGCGCCTGCTGCTGGCGTGGGCGCTATTCTTTATTGTGGTATTTATCGGCCTGGCGCGCCTGATCCGGCGCTGGCTGCTGGCCATGCTCTACAGGCGGGGCACTCGCGTGGATCGGGCGCTGGTGATCGGCTCGGGCGAAGTCGGGCGCGGCGTCATCCGCACCCTGCTCGTGCGCACCGACCTGGGATTTAAGGTGATCGGCTTTTTGGACGACGGCAACGGCGCCAACGGGCTCGGCTCCGGGCGCATCCCCCACCTGGGCGGCTACCGCGATCTGCCGCGCATCGTGCGCGAACACCCCAAACTGCACACTGTATTTATCGCGCTGCCGGGCGAAATGCACCAGGAAATCTTGGCGCTGCTGCGTGTATGCCAGCGCTACGACGTGCGCGCGCAGGTCGTGCCCGATCTGCTGCAGCTAAGCCTTAACCGGGTTGAATTCAACAATATGGCCGGCATTCCCATGCTATCCACGCGCGACGTGAGCCGCAGCCGCTGGGCGCGTTTCACGAAACGCGCGCTGGATTTGACCCTGGTCGTGCTGCTGAGCGCGCCGGCGCTGCTGCTGGCGGGCATAATCGCGCTGGCGATTCGGCTGGAGTCGCCGGGACCTGTTTTGTATTCAGGTTTACGCGTGGGCCGCGATGGCAAACTGTTCAAGATGGTCAAGTTTCGCTCAATGGTCGTGGGGGCCGACCGGCAAAAAACGGAGCTTGAGGCGTATAACGAGGCGGACGGGCCAATCTTCAAGATGAAAAACGATCCGCGCCTGACGCGCGTCGGCCGTTTCATCCGCCGCATCAGTCTGGATGAGCTGCCGCAGCTTTATAACGTGCTGCTAGGCCAAATGAGCCTGGTCGGGCCGCGTCCGCCACTGCTGGAGGAGGTGGCGATGTATAAACCGTGGCAGCGGCAGCGGCTGGCCGTGATTGGGGGCATCACGGGGCTGTGGCAGGTAAGCGGCCGTTCCGATTTAACCTTTGACGAACTGTGCCTGCTGGACATCTACTACATTGAGAACTGGTCTTTGGCGCTGGACCTGCGCATTCTCTTGCAGACGATTCCCCACTCGCTATTTGGGCGAGGGGCATACTGATATTGGGGCGTTTGAACGTTTGCCCGTTATCCTTCGTCGTCGGGGATGCTGGGCTGATCCATGCCGACCACTTCCCCATGCACGTTGATGATGACGCGGAAGCCCAACATGCCCAGCATGTTGCGCGCCTGTTCGGGCATACCCTGCGCAATGATCTGGTCCATGTCGATATTGCGCAATTGGGCGTCAATCGCGGCTTTGGCGAACAAGTCGTCGGTACCCAACATGTTGAGCGCCTGCTCAACCGCCATCTCTTTGTTAGCCTCTAGCTGCTCCAGGAAGACGCCCAAAATCTGGCGGTCGACCTGCCCGGCGTCGACGTGGCGGTGAAAACCGGCGTCGTCAACCACGTACTGCGCTTCCGCGCCGATAAATGCCGTTTCTACCAAATTACCTTGTTCGTCATAAACCAGCCCTGCAAATAATGGCCTTTGGGACATAAGTTTTCTCGCTTGCTCAAATTACACTGTGGCCTATTCCAATTTCTCACCCGATCATACTGGGATCTGGCGGGGGTGCAAGTGGGAGCGGGTGGCGGGTGGCGGGCGGCGGGTGGCAAGTTTGCAGGTATGCAAGTATGCAAGTATGCAAGTTTGCAAGTCTATTTCCATTCCGCACTCCGCAATCCGCAATCCGCAATCCCCCTATCGTTGGTTTGGAGATTTATGAGGGGTGGTTTGGCGGGCGTGCAGGGTGGATGGCTTGTGATATAATCCACACGTTTAGCAGCACTGCCTGTGTCATGCGGCTGTGTACCCGGCCAAGAAAGCGGGTCTGAACAGCAGACACAATCAGGATTGCATCATTCAAAGAGGAAGCAGGAAAGCGTTGTTCAGACCACTCGACTGGCTATTAGGACTCTTTTCGTTAGATATTGGGATTGACCTGGGCACGGCCAATACGCTGGTTGCGATTCGCGACAAGGGTATTGTGATCAACGAGCCGTCCTGGGTGGCGATCAACAAGCGCACGCGACGGCCGTTAGCGATCGGTTCGGAAGCGCGCGAGATGGTAGGCCGCACGCCGAGCGACATTGTGGCGATCCGGCCGTTGCGCGATGGCGTCATTTCGGAGTTCGAAATCACCGAAGCGATGCTCAAATACTTCATCGACAAGGCTCATGAACAGATGTTGGTGCCCTTCCCGCGGCCGCGCGTCGTGGTGGGGGTGCCCAGCGGCGTCACCGAGGTTGAAAAGCGCGCCGTCTATGACGCCACCATTTCCGCCGGCGCGCGCTACGCCTACCTGATCGAAGAGCCGATGGCGGCCGCTATTGGCGCCGGGCTGCCCATCATCGAGTCGCGCGGCAGCATGATCGTGGACATTGGCGGCGGCACCACCGAAGTGGCCGTTTTTGCCATGGGCGGCATCGTCGTCAGCCGCTCCATCCGCGTAGCCGGCGACGAAATGGACGAAGACATCATCGCCTACGCGCGCAACAAGTACAACCTGCTCATCGGTGAACGCATGGCCGAGCGCATTAAGATCGGCATCGGCTCGGCGTTTCCGCTATCTGAGGAGCGCACAATGACGCTGCGCGGGCGTAACCTGATCAACGGCTTGCCCCAGACGGTCGAAATCAGCAGCATTGAAATTCGCGAAGCCATGGCGCCCTCTGTCAACATCATCGTCGACACGGTGCGCGACGCGCTGGACGAGACGCCGCCTGAGCTTGTCGCCGACCTGATGGAGGTTGGCGTCTGTCTGGCCGGCGGCGGCGCCCAAATTCAGGGTCTGGCAGACCGTATTGAAGATGTTGTCAAAATGCGCGTGTGGGTTGCGGAAGATTCCATGACCTGCGTCGCGCGCGGCGCAGGGCGCGTGCTCGAGGATCTTGATAACTACGAGCGTGTCTTGGTGGGGCTGCATCGCGGCAGCACCCATCATTAATTGCCTCAGAGAAGCGCGGGCCACGTGATATGCACATAATGTCACGAATTTTGCGCCCTAGCGCGCACGCTCCGCACAAATTCTTATGAACGCGGGCGACGTACAGCAACGCATTCGCTGGGCGACATTCGCGCTCCTGGCCGGCCTGGCCATCATTCTCACCATCCTTGACCAGACCGGCAACATGGATGTTGCCCTCAACTTTATCCGCAACCCGCTCACGGTGGTAGCCGGCTGGACGGCCGAACGCGCCGACGCGCTGGCCGACGCCCTGGCAGGCCCGCGCGATTTGCAGACCGCCAGGCAAGAGATTGAGCAACTGCGGCAGCAGGTCGCCTCCCTGGAGCGGGAAGTTGAGGAAGCGCGCGAGGTACAGGGAGAGTACCAATTGCTGCTGGACCTGTTCAACACCGCACGCCAGACGCCGGAATACCGGCGCACCATTGCCATGGTAATCGGCCGTGACACCAACCCCGCCGTACGCAGCATCATCATCGATAAAGGCGCCAACGACGGCGTGCGCGTGGGCATGCCGGTAGAAAGCGCGCGCGGTCTGGTGGGGCAGGTCTTCCGCACCACGCCCAATGCCGCCCAGGTCGTGCTGCTGACCGAAAGCTCAAGCCGTATTCCGGCCCGCTTGGGGAATTCCCGGGCCACTGGTATTTTGCTGGGCGGCGGCGTGGGCGGCTTGATGTTTATCGACTGGGTAGATCTGAAATACCAGATTGAAATCGGCGAAGTGGTGATGACCTCTGGGCTGGGCGGCAAGTTTCCGCCGGACCTGACCATTGGCCGGGTGATCGAGATAGAGCGGCGCGAGGCCGAACTGTTTCAACGCGCGGTTGTGCAAGCTGCCGTCGACGTGAATGACCTGGAGATGGTATTTGTGATCGTAGATTTTACGCCGACGGATATCTCGATATTTGAGACATCCCCCTGACCAGGCGATGCGAACGACGCTTTTTTGGGCAGTTTTAGGAATGATGGTGTTGGCGGTTTTGCAAACGGCCGTCTTCCCCCGCTTCCTCGTTTTGGGCCAGGCGCCGCGCGTGCTCTTTTTGCTCGCGCTCTCCTGGGGACTGCTTAAGGGCGCCCAAGAGGGCGTTGTCTGGGCTTTTCTGGCCGGCCTCTTTCAGGATCTTTTTTCCATCGCGCCCCTCGGCGGCTCTTCACTGACCTACATGATCGCTATCTTACTGGTCGTGTTCATCAACAACGCGCTGCCTACGAACCGCTTTTTGCTGCCGATGGTGTTTGCAGCGCTGGGAACCGTGGTGCAGTTGGCTCTTTACCTGCTATTTTTGAGTATTCTGGGCTTCAGTCCTACGCTGCCTTTGGCAACCTCGCTGCTGCCGCTGATTGTGCTGCACAGCGTCGCGGTACTGCCGGTTTACTGGCTGCTTTACGCGCTGGACCGCACATTTGGCCGGCGCGTCGTAGAAATGTAAGGGAGTAACGTTATGTCCCGCATCGGTTGGGAACGCATAGAAGATCTGGAGCGCGTGCAGGAAGAAGATCCCGGTGTGCGTGGGCGCCTGACCTTTCTGCGCGTCGTGATTTTGATTGTGCTCGGCCTGTTACTGTACCGGGTCTGGTGGCTGCAACAAACGCAAGGTCCCGAACTGCAAGCCCTGGCAACCGAAAATCAATTTGCGGTGCTGCGCACAACCGCACCGCGCGGCGTTATCTTTGACCGCAACGGGGCGCCGCTGGCCATCAACGAGCCCAGCTTCAACGTCACCATTACCCCTGCCTTCTTGCCGCGCGACCCTGCCGCGCGGCAAGCCGTCTTTGAGCGGCTTTCGCTACTCACGGGCGTGCCGGTTACCAACACGATGCAGCAGCGCGCGCTGGTCGAGGCCGCGAATCCGGAGCTCGTCACGACCTACAGCCGCCTGGCCCAAATCTATGGCGCGCCCGTGGGGGAGACGCTGGACCAGGCCGGCATTGTGCCCCTATTGCCGGACAGCATCGAGGGCATTTATCGCGAGAACAGCTTTGCCCAATATGTTCCGGCCGTCATTACCGCGCGTGTGCCTATCACCCTGGCCTACACGATTGAACAAGAGAGCATTTTCCTGCCAGGCGTGCGCGTGCTGCCGACGCCGCTGCGGTACTATCCCGGCGGCGAATACACGGCCCACCTCCTCGGCTACATGGGCCCTATTCCCAACGAAAACTGGATTACCCGGTTGGGCTACCAGCGTAATGATCGCGTCGGCTGGGCGGGGCTGGAATCGTCGCTAGAGCTGGAACTGGCCGGTAAAAAGGGACGGCGCACCATTGAACAGGATTGGACTGGGCGCGAGGTGCGCCAGATTGGTCTGGCCGAAGAGCCTGTGGCCGGCCTGAATTTGCACCTGACGTTAGACCTGCGGCTGCAAAAGATAGCTTTCGAAGTATTGGGCCAGTTCATGGAAGCCAATCGTAACACCCCGCGCACGGATGAGATCACCGGCGAGCGCACGCTGCCCGAAATCGAGCAGGCGTCGGTGGTCGTGCTGAATCCGCAAACGGGTGAAGTATTAGCCATGGTCAACTATCCGACCTTTGACAACAATCGCTTCCAGACCGAAGTCCCGGTTGACTACTACCTGGGGCTGGCGCGTAATGACTACACGCCGTTAGTCAATCACGCCATTTCCGGCACCTATCCGCCAGGGTCAACGTTCAAGCTCGTACCGGCGGCGGCGGCGATGCAGGAGGGGGTCATTTCACCGGAACGCCGGCTCGTGGCGCCGGGCGAGATCACCATTCCCAACCGTTTCGCGCCGAACGACCCCGGCCGGGCGCAAACCTTTGTCTGCTGGAACCGCGCGGGGCATGGCCTGGTAGACATGCGCCTGGGAATCGCCCAATCGTGTGACATTTATTTCTACAAGATTAGCGGCGGTTTCGACCAGGATGGCGAGTTTATTGAGGGTTTGGGCGTGGACCGCCTTGCCGCCTATTCCCGGCAGTTTGGCTTCGGCCGGGTGCAGGGCATTGAGCTGCCCCTGGAAGCGGCTGGCAACGTGCCCACGGCCGCCTGGAAGCGCCAGACCCAGGGTGAGCCCTGGTCTACAGGTGACGATTATAACCTGGGAATCGGCCAGGGCTTTATGACCGCCACGCCGCTGCAGGTGGCGCAGATGGCGGCCGTGGTCGCCAATGGCGGCTTTCTCTACCGTCCGACGATTATTCACCATATGACAGACGATGTAGGCAACGTGGTTGTAACGGATGACAATGGGCAGGTGATTGCCCGCGCGCGCCCTGGCGAGAATGGCGAAGCGATTGTGACAGATGCGGCCGGTAACCCGCTGAACAACCCAACCATCATGCTTGCGTTCGACGAAAATGGGGAATTCATCTTCCGGCCGGAAGTATTAGGCGTCGTGGAAGTTGACCGGGAATACATGGAGATTGTGGCCGAAAGCATGCGCATGGTGAATATGTACATTGATGCGGAAACCTTCTTCACCGGCGCAACCTGGGTAGACTGGCCAGACGATTTTGGCGTCATTACGGCCGGTAAAACGGGGACGTCGGAGTATTGCGACAATATCGCGATCAAGCGAGGCTGGTGCCGCTTTGAGAAGACCCAAATTCAGCCGACGCATTCCTTGTACGTGGGGTACGCGCCGTTTGACAACCCGGAAATTGTGGTATCGACCTTTATTTTTAACGGAGGTGAGGGGTCGGCCTGGGCGGCGCCGGTGAGCTGTAACGTAATGGCGGCTTACTTCGGCCTGGGCCAGTACGCAGAGGGATTAACGCGCTCCGAGTGGGAAACTTCACTGCGGCGTGAAAACCGCGTTTGTAATTCGCTGATTTACAACCCGGTGGTAGAGCCGGAGTCGTTTGCGCCAGAGCCGTAAGCTATAGCCGTTTCATCGCCAGCCTAATTGTGCTATCATTGGGCGCATGGCAACGATTCTCCTCGTACGACATGGCGAAAATGACTGGGTTAAAAAGCACCGCCTGGCCGGTTGGCTGCCGGGCGTGCATCTAAACGAAAATGGCCACCGACAGGCGCGTGCAGCAGCCGAGCGGCTGGCCGGTTTGCCGCTGCGAGCGGTCTACAGCAGCCCCGTGACGCGCTGTATGGAAACGGCCGTCTACCTGGCCGAAACCCATAATCTGGACGTGATCCCGCTGGACGACGTGGGTGAAGTCCGCTACGGCGCGTGGGAAGGCAAGAAAATCAAAAAGCTGGCCAGGGAGCCCCTCTGGCGCGTGGTGCAATTCTTCCCCAGCCGCATGCGTTTTCCCGAGGGCGAGGCGCTGCGTGAAGTGCAGTTTCGGGCTGTGCAGGCCTTGGAAATGCTCAGCGCGCGCCACAAAGACGCAACCATCGCGGTCGTGTCCCATGCGGACCTGATCAAGCTCGTGCTGGCCCATTACCTGGGCGTGCACGTGGACCTATTCCAGCGCATTGCCGTCTCGCCCGGCTCGGTGAGCATCATCGACCTGCCGGACAACGGCATGGTGCGCGTGCAGCGCGTCAACGATGATGGCCCCCTGCGCCCACCCCCGCAGCCCGAGCCGAAGCCAAAAAAAGCCGAAAAGAAGCATAAAAAGGCCGCAAAAAAGGCAAAGAAGGTAAAGAAAAAAGCAACCACTGTATCCGCAGTAGAAGGCGCTCCTGCGCCCCTGTTGGCCGCCGTGGATGAGGAAGAGTAGCATGGCGCGACAAATTGAACTCAATCCGGTTTCTCACCTGACAATCGGCGCGCTCGGCCTGCCCGGTCAGCGCATTTTCTATCTACAAGGCAGCCGTGGAACGCATACTATCTCGTTGGTGATTGAAAAAGAGCAGGCGGCAATGCTGGCAGATAGTTTCGAGGGGCTGCTGGGGGAGCTGGACAAGAAGTACCCTTTAGGAACGCGTGACGTTGAGGATCCGCTGTGGACAGATATGCGGCTGCGGGAGCCTGTGGAAGATTTGTTCCGCGTGGGCAACATGGGGCTGGGTTACAATGAGGATGGCGACCAGGTTGTGCTGGTGGCTTACGAGCTTGTGGAAGAGGACGAGGATCCCAACGTGGTGAGCTTTTGGGCATCGCGCGCCCAGATTCGCGCGGTCATCAAGCGCGCCCGCGAGGTTGTGGCTGCCGGACGGCCGATTTGCGGCAACTGCGGACGCCCCATTGATCCGGAGGGACACTTCTGCCCTAACCGGAATGGTCATCGCCATTAGCGCGCAAATCCGGCATGACAACGACCGCAATTACCCACCATCTGCGCGCCGGTGAGCTGGAACTAGACGGTGTGCTGCCCTGGAGCTCAAACTACGCTTTCCTGGGGCGCGTCTGCGCCGACGGCGTTGAGTTGCCGGTCGTGTATAAGCCGCGACGTGGGGAACGGCCGTTGTGGGACTTTACGCAGGGCACGCTGTGCCTGCGCGAACAGGCTGCCTTCCTGGTGAGCCAGGCCCTGGGGTGGCGCATCGTGCCGCCCACGGTGCTGCGCCAGGGGCAGCACGGTCTCGGCTCGGTACAGCTTTTCATCGAGCACGACCCGGAGCGTCACTACCTCACCTTTGAAGGCGATCCTATATTGCGTACGCAGCTTCAGCGCATCGTTTTATTTGACGTAGTGATCAATAACGCCGACCGGAAGAGCGGTCACGTGCTGCTGGAGGCGGAAGCAGAGACAGAGGCGGAAACGGCCGTTGACGCCTTACCGTCCCGTCTATGGGGCATCGACCACGGCATCTGCTTCCATTCCGACCCCAAGCTGCGCACCGTTATCTGGGAATTTGCCGGCACGGCCGTGCCCCTCCAGCACCTCGCCGACCTGGAAGCGCTGCGTCGCCGGCTGGACGACAAGGAGGACGCGCTCGTTCTTCAGCTTCAAGATTTACTCGACGGACGGGAACACGCCGCCCTGCGGCAGCGTCTGCAGAAATTAATAGCTCAGGCCACATTTCCTAACCCTGGCCCCGGCCGTCATTACCCGTGGCCGCCCGTATAACCCCACCGAGTCGCCATGACCACACTCATCAATCGCGCCATCAACCTGCTCCGGCAATCCAGGTATACCGCCGCCCTCACCGGCGCCGGCATCAGCACGCCCTCCGGCATTCCCGACTTCCGCAGCCCCAATTCCGGCCTGTGGCAGGATTATGACCCGGTAGACGTGGCCACAATCTACGCCTTCAAGCACCGGCCGCGCGATTTCTACAATTGGGTACGGCCGCTTACCAGCCTGGTCCTGCAAGCCCAGCCTAACCCCGCCCACGTCGCCCTGGCGCAGCTTGAAACGCACGGCCCGCTGAAGGCGCTCATCACGCAAAATATCGACATGCTGCACAGCAAGGCCGGGTCGCGCACCGTCTACGAAGTGCACGGCCACCTGCGGGAGGCCGTCTGCATCGCCTGTCACACCATCTATCCCGCCGCCGACCTCCTGCAAACCTTTCTGGACACCGACCAGCTACCCCGCTGTACGCGCTGCCATAACGTGCTGAAACCCAACGTCATTCTGTTCGGGGAAATGTTGCCCGTGCGCATCCTGAAAGCGGCCGAGCAGCACGCGCGCGCCTGTGACCTGATGCTGGTGGCCGGATCCTCGCTGGAGGTAGCGCCGGCGGGCGATTTGCCGCTCATGGCGCAGCGCACCGGGGCCCGGCTGATCGTTGTCAACTACGGGCCCACGCACGTAGACCACCTGGCGGACGTGGTGATCCGCGCCGACGTTGCCGACGTGCTGCCGCGGCTGGCGGCGCCGTTTACCGGCGGGGCCGGGGGCTGAAAGAGGTAAGAATCAGGCGGCGACGGCCGTCTAAACCGTGGAACAAGCGCTCTGGCCGGTCTCTGACCGCGCCGGCGCCGCCGGCCTATCCGGCGTTTCAAACAACGAACTAACGCTCTGGCCGGTCTCCGACCGCGCCGGCGCCGCCGGCCTATCCGGCGTTTCAAACAACGAACTAACGCTCTGGCCGGTCTCCGACCGCGCCGGCGCCGCCGGCCTATCCGGCGTTTCAAAGACAAAGGATATAGTTTCAAGCAATGCAAACGGAAAAAGTCATCATCATCGGTTCCGGCCCGGCCGGACTGACGGCCGCCATCTACACCGCGCGCGCCCAGTTGAACCCGCTGGTCATAACCGGGATGCAGGTGGGGGGCCAGATCGCCATCACCCACGAAGTTGAAAACTACCCCGGCTTCTTTTCGGCCGAACAGACGCCCACCGGCCCGGAACTGGTCGAAATCATGCAAAAACAAGCCGAGCATTTTGGCGCGCGCTTTGAGTACGACGAAGTCGTTGCTGTCGACTTCAGCCAGGGCTCGCCCTTCACCGTCAAAACCTACGGCAAGGAATATACGGCCGAAGCCGTCATCGTCACCGTCGGCGCTTCACCCCGGCGCCTGGACGTGCCCGGCGAAACAGAGTACGTGGGCCGTGGCGTGAGCTATTGCGGCACGTGTGATGGCTTCTTCTTTCGCGGCAAAGACGTGGTCGTCGTCGGCGGCGGCGACAGTGCGCTGGAGGAAGGAATCTTCCTGACGCGCTTCGCCAACAAAGTGGAGCTGATTCACCGCCGCGACGCCCTGCGCGGTGGTCCATCCCTCCAGCAGCGCGCCTTTACCAACGAAAAAATGTCCTTTGTGTGGGATACGGTCGTGGAAGAAATTGTGGCCAACGGCGTGGTGACCGGCGTCAAGGTCAAGAACGTCAAAACGGGCGCCGCCAGCTTTATGAAAACGGACGGCGTGTTTATTTTCGTCGGTCACTATCCCAACAGCAAGTTTCTAGAAGGGCAGGTGGAACTGGACGAGCACGGCTACGTCATCACCGACGAGCTCATGCGCACCAGCGCGCCGGGGGTGTTCGCCGCGGGCGAAATTCAGGACCCGGTCTACCGCCAGATTGCCACGTCGGTGGGGCAGGGCACGGCCGCGGCCATGCAGTGCCAGCGCTGGCTCAGCGACCGCGAATAGCTGTAACCATCCAGATGCCAGGCACTTTTCACCAGTGATTGTTGGGCAAAACTTGTCCGTTTTAAGGCGCCTGGCATCTCCTGGGAGTGAACGCTTACGAATAGCTCACGGCAGACGAGCGTGCAGCGCCTCTAAATCGGCGTCGCTGCGAATGACCGCCACCGTGTCCATAAAGGCGCGTAGGGAGGGGCTTTGCGCGCGGATATCGCGCAGCATCGGCCCGATCGGGTCATCTCCCGTGGCGCCCGGTTCGGCCGCGTAGGCGCCGTAGAAGGCGAAGTAGGCCTGGTTGAGTTTGCGGATGTTGTAGCCGTTGGCCAGGAAAAGCTGGCGGCGCGCTTCCATGTAGGCTTCGGCCGTTTCAATCTCGCCCGCGGCCAGCAGTTCATCCACGCGGATGCGCGTTGCGGCCATTGCCGCGCGGAAATCAAAGCGCGGCGGGTCCGCGTCCGAAGGCGCGGCGGGTGGGGGCGATGGCCGGCGCGCAAACTCCGGGTAGTAGCGCGCCATTACCAGGTCGGCAATCTCAACGTCAATAATCGAGGCGACCGTTTCGTTGATGATGCGCAGGGCGGGGCTGGCTTCGTAGCGAATGCCCAGCGGCTTGAGCGTGAGCCAGTTGTGGGCCCATTCGTGGGCCACGACCTCCACCAGCCGGTAGATGCTGCTGGTTTCCAGGATCATGCTGGGGTAAAGCCCCACGCCGCCCAGCGGTACGATGAGGGCAGAGAGGTTGAGGTGGTCGGTTACGGCCGTTTCCATCTCCTCGTGCACCGGCGTCGTCAGCTCCGGCTGCAGAGAGATCGCATAGGCGCGCTCAATACGGTCACGCGGTGAAACCACCAGCAGCCGCGGAAGCTGCGTCACGTGCATCAACACCGGCGGCCACGTCATCCCCAGCACGGCAAAGCCCTCTTCGGTCAGCACTGCCCCCACCTGCTCTTGCACAATCGCTTCCACCAGCCACTGCCGCGCTTGCAGGCCGCCCCGCAAGCTGCGCAACTCGCTTTGCAGACCGCGCGTGGCCGCGGTCGGGTCGCTGAGCGTGGGGTCGGCGTAAGCGCGTTCAATCTCCGCCTCAAGCCGGCGCGCCGCCTCAACGTCCGCCAGGTAGTCGAGCACGAGTTGTTTACGCGCCGGCTCGTCCAGATAGCGCTGGTATCCGGCCAGCAGCGCGCGCCCCTTCTCCGCCAGCGCCTGCGCCTCCCACACGAGGTAATCAAATTGGCGCTGCTGGACAATCGTTTGCAGCCGGTAGCGTTCCCCTCCGAAGGCAGGCCATTCGGGAGCGATAAGCCCAATCAGAAGGAGCGCAAGCAGCAGGAGCTTGCCCGCCTGCACAATCCGGCGCGCCAGGTTGAGGATTTGCGTACCATACCAGCCATATTTGCCCATGCCAAAAATCATAGGCGACGCGCGGGCGTTAGACAAGCGCGCCTTCCGTGGCGTTTAGCGAGCGTTAATTCAGTTGCGGCAACCATGGGAATCCTCTACTATTGGTCGACGTTTTACCCATAAGAACCTTTAAGTCTGGGTGGTTATCTATTTTTTGAACGGCAGCAAAAGGAGTTATTTAGCAATGAAGGTTTACAAGAAGATTGAAATCACGGGCGCTTCGCCTAATAGCATTGAAGAGGCTGTACAGCACGCGGTTGCCAGAGCGGCTGAGTCGGTGCGTAACCTGCGCTGGTTTGAAGTCGTCGAAACGCGCGGCGCCATCAATGGCGACCAGGTAGCGGAATGGCAGGTCACGGTAAAGATTGGTTTCACGCTCGATTAGTACTCCATGACGAAAGTTTTCAGAAGTTCAACTTTTCTGAAAAAGTTGAACTTCTTCTGTTACGGAGAATTAGTCAGCCCGCTTAATAAAAATTGTAAGGTTTCCAGCTTATTCTCAGAAACAAGTGTGGCATCCTCTCTTACTGGGAAATGAATGGCTGGTACGGTAGGCAGGGGGCGCCACACGTTTTTTGTAACTAGAAATGCCTGGCGTCCCGGCTGCTTGACTCAGTTGTCACAGCCCAGACGCCAGGCATTTGCGTTATAAAAAACAGCCGCCGCGCAAGGCGCGACGGCTTAAGCCTGGCTGGTACTAGGAAATTAACTTAATGACGTTCGCCGTTTGTGCGCTGCATCATGACGTCTCAGTCCACGGACTGGGGCGCCACTTCGCTAACGAGCCCTTCCTCTTGCTCGTATACTTCCACCCAGTTTTCCTCGCGATTGATGCGCGAGGAAAGCATACCCGCCGAAATGACGAGTATAGAACTCACAATGGATGCTGCTGCCAACACGTAGAAGATCGTCATTTTTCTAATTTCCTTTTTGCCTCGTAAGTCGCCCTGTAAGGTACGACGATTACGCTAGCCTTTCTGCAATGCTGGTAACGGCATTATAGGTTTTTTCTCCGCATCTGTCTACCTTTCTCATCTACAACTTGTGAAAATTCGGTGAATTTGTTATTCGCCTCCCCATCGCGCGCCGCCTGGTCTGGCGCGGTCAGGAGACCGGCCAGAGCGTTAGTAGTCACTATTCACCTACCAATCGCGCAAAATTTGCTGCGCGGCCAGGCGCCCTGGCGCGCCCATAATGCCGCCACCGGGATGAGCGCCGGACCCGCACTGGTAATAACCATAAATGGGGGTGCGATATTGGGCATAGCCCGCCGCCGGACGCCGCCAGAACAACTGCTCCAGGGTCAACTCCCCGTGAAATATGTTGCCGCCGGTGATGCCGGCGATCCGTTCGATGTCGACTGGAGTCAACACCTGGCGGTGTAGAATGAGGTCGCGGATGTTGGGGATGTAGGTCGCCAACACGTCCACGACGGCGTCGCCGAAAGCCTCGCGCCGTGCGGCGTTCCAGCCGCCCGCCAGGTGGTACGGGGCGTATTGCACAAAGCAGGAGAGAACGTGCTTGCCGGGCGGCGCCATGTCGGGGTCGATGACGGAGGGGATGATGAGGTCAATGAAGGGTTGGCGGGAAAAACGGCCGTTGCGCGCATCCTCATACGCCGCCTCCACGTAATCCAGGCTGGGCGCCAGCCCAAACCCACCCGCCAGATGACGCCCCGGCCCCGGCATACAGGCAAATTCCGGCCGCCCGTCCAGCGCCAGGTTGACCTTACCTGAGGAACCGACGCTGTTCCAGCGCCGAATTTGCGCCGTCAGATCCTCCGGCAGCCAGGCCGGATCGACCAGTCGCAAAAACGTTACCTGCGGCGCGGCGCTGGAGGCCACCACGGGGGCCGTGATGGTTTCTCCGCTCACCAGGGTGACGCCGGTGACACGGCCGTTGCCCCCACCGCTCTGCACGACGTTAACCGCCG
>Ga0209498_1001410_pt1 | contig 14749 bp, 17 predicted proteins | sample WalLakDeSediment_FD_184131 | JGI IMG/M metagenome (GOLD analysis project Ga0209498, IMG submission 184131) | Lake sediment microbial communities from Walker lake, Nevada to study Microbial Dark Matter (Phase II) - Walker Lake 11/02/13 Deep... | ecosystem: Environmental > Aquatic > Freshwater >... | reverse complement strand
GCACATAGCACAACAAAATCACTGAAACTCTTGGACATCCGTACAACGCCAACAGGGCTAACCTAGAGGCGGTCCTTGAACGTGGAACTTACCCAAAACAGCTTTGGGCGGAAATGGGTAAAGGGGCGCAGGAACTTGATAGATAAGCGTCTTGGGCGGTTGTGCGAAACCGAAATGAAAAAGCGCTTACCCAAAACGGCCTTGGGCTGTTTTGGGTACTGGCTTGTGAAAATAAAGGGTAACGGGTTACTAAAAGCGAGAGAAAAACCTTTTTAGATCATTTCCCTCAAGAGATGGGAAACAAGGCCTTGACTCAGAGCGATTCTGTGCTGAAGAGAATCGTCGGTAAGCAGTTCCGATCCGGAAATTCGGGTTATCGCCAAGAAAAACGTGTCATACCCGCTCGCCTTAGCTCTAATCCCGAGAGAAATCGCCTCCTCAAGGATCTCGGAATCATAAAATATGCGGGATGCATTCTTCCTCAAAAACGATACCGCCTTACGTGAATCTTCTTCATTGTTTGTGATCCGCGAGACGACTATCCCCGTCTCAACCAATGCGATGGCCGGCAGATACATCTCCACCTCGCCCGACTTCACCCGATCAAGATAATCACGTGCCACCTCATACATCCGCTGTTGTTGAACCAGAACGTCATCCTGCTTTTTCCTGCGAGGGGGTATCAACCCCTTTACGGCAAAAGATGTGTCGATGGTGTAGCTCACCATTCCTGCCACCAGTTCTCTCCGGTTCTCCTCATTTTCAACAGGATATCTGTGCTGTCTTCATCGGTGACGGAATGCCGGGCAATGGATGAAGCGAGGTCATCCAGGTCTACTTCGTCGTAGAAATTCCTGCGGATGATCTCCCTCAACCCGACCACCTCGGCTTCAACCTTTCTTATTCTATCCTCCAGACCTTTCAGGTCCAATTCCATGCTCGCCACTCCTTCCGGTTAAAACCTTCAACGAGCTTCCCTGAATAACTCACTTCTTAGCAAATGCTTGCATTGTAATGGATTGGCTAAGAGTTTTCAAGCTCACCTCGCAACGCCACTGAAGAATACTCCCTTCGTTTAGGCCTCAAGATCGATTTTATTCCATTGGTTCGATCAGTTAGCCGTTTCTCTCCTCCTTGGCGCCCATGCGCAGTTCCCTGACCGCCGCGCTTTGAGGTCGGAGCAGGGCCTGGAAGGTCAGAAAGATGATCTTCAGATCTGTCCACAAGGACCTCTCCCGCACATACTTGAGTTGAAGCCTGACCTTTGTGGGGCGAATGAGCTTGAGGTAAGCCTCGTCGTAACCGTTCACGGGTTCAAAGGTTCAGAGGTTTACCCGCCTTCGGCGTGGTTCAGGGTTTCATTTCTGTCCCCCGGATTCCACGTTGGAGGCGGATTGTCTTATGACAACCCCGTTTTTTGCGTTGCCCCATGAAAACCAGGGGTCCATGGGAACCTGATTTAGCGAAGACAGCCTGCTTCGGCAGGTTTTGGGGTCGTCCATTCTGTCTTTGTCCCCAACCTTGAACGTTGAACCCGGAACCTGTGAACCCTTACGCCTCGTCAGCGTTTTCCGCCCCTGCAAGCACGGCGGCTTCATCCGAATTCCAGATCGACGCCCAGTCCGTAATGCCGGGCCGCACCGTGAGAAGGGCCTTATCTTCTTCCGTGTACAGATCTACCGCCCATTTCACTTGCGGTCGTGGCCCCACTAAACTCATATCACCCTTGAGCACATTGATCAACTGGGGCAACTCATCCAGCTTGTATTTTCGCAGGAACTTGCCGATCCCCGTAATTCTCGGGTCATCGTCGGACGTGGAAGAGGCCCCAAACTTTTCCGCGTTCACCACCATGGTGCGGAACTTGAAAATGCGAAAGGGCTTCCCGCGAAGCCCCACCCGCACGCCCCGGTAGAATACCGGCCCGCCGTCCTCTCGCCTGATCCGCCAGGCGATCCACAACAAAAGCAGGCCGAGGAACACCAGGCCCGCCAAAGCGCAAACAACATCAAAAAATCGTTTAATGAACACACTCACGCCAAACGCTATACGGATTATCGCGTAACGTGCTAATGCCTACCGCAAGTTGAAACAGTAGTCTAAGTCTTTTTTTCACAAACCGCAGGCATCATGAAAGAGATCACCTCATCGAAACCTTTCAAACTCCCGGCAGGCCTTTTGGAGGGAATCGGGCAGCCCGTCGGCGGGTTCATTGCGCTTGCATAGTTCGGATAGGCGCCTTACAGCCGGTTCACAATCAGATGGGTATTTCAGTTTCGGATAAACCGACACCTCATCCGTCTTCACTCCGTTCAAATAATAGACCCAGGTTTCAATGTTGCGTTTCGGAGCAAAAATCCCGACCTTCTCTTCTGTCTTTCTCCTGGGAATATTCCTGGCATCACACGCCATGTCAAGTTGCTGAACCCTTTCTTCCACTGTCAGGGTATCCGCTGTCAATCATTACAGAGAGGGCAATGGCCAAATGCCCGCATTTCGCCCGGTAGGCCTCTAATTCAACCGGATACTTCGCCCTCACATAGTGCTCTCCGGATTGCTTGCCCTTTGGGGAGAACATCGAGCGCATGCGGTACGGCTCGTATCCATGTCGTTTGAAAAAGCGACGCATAAACACATCCTGTTGCTGATCCTCGCAAAGGAGAACAAACTGAACTCCTCGCCTACTCATGAATCCAGCCCCTTGCAACAAGCTCGGAAACCGGAAGCCCGCCGGCGTCTTCCGTAATCCTCCTTAAACGGACCGGCGAACCGGCTGCCTTTTCGAACCAGTGGCCATATTCGGTCGCCAGGTAATTGATGATTTCCGGATGGTGGGAAATGAATAAGACCTGTCCCTGGCCTTCGGTTGCCGCGTCGAAACATTCCGTAAGCCAGGGTTGTATTTCGGGCAAACCGAGGTAGTTTTCAGGCTCATCCACGCAAAGGCAGACCGCGTGATCCTTCACATAAAAATACAGTGCGTACAGCAAGATGATGATTCTCTGGCCGTGGGACAGATCATCAAATCGGTAAAAAACGGGCTCGCCGGGCCTTTCAACAAATCCAGCCATCAGGGTACGATGTTCTTCCCCGGTACTGGCCAAACGAAAAGAGTCAAATCCATCCATGGTGCTCCGCAGTCTTTTGACTAGTTCAAAGACCCTTCCCTGATGTTCCTGAGATAAATAGCGATACCAGGAAGAAAAATTATCCGCCGTCAGTGAAAGATTTGCATCCTCCTGAGAACTTTCAGCGGTCATCAAACCAGGCACCGGCTGCACAATGATCATTCGGCTAATCCATTCTTTGAATTGGGTCAAAAGCTGATTGTCCCGGCGGGGCTGGAGCGATGACAATCCGGATTGCGACCAATCAAAAGGGTATTCAGGCCCTTTGGAAAAATCATCCCGGAAAAGCCTGGCGGTCCCGTCTTCAAGCTCAAACAGGGGGCGGCTGTCTATAAGCAGGGCTTCTTTTTTCACACGGCACAGCTTCTTATACAGCTCGTGTTCGACTTCCAGGGTGTAGTGAAAAGTTTTCCCTTCGATCGTGGCCGAAAGGCCGAAGCGCTGCACCGGAGTCCGCTGCCAGCTTGTCAAGGTCTCATGGCCAAATGCGCCGGTTATGCGATCCGCCCCGGAAATAAATCCTTTGAGCTTATGCAGCACTTCGAAGACACTCGATTTGCCGGAGCCATTCGGGCCCAGGAAGAGCGCAATCCTCTCCAGGTTCAATTCAAAATTGACCAGGCATTTGTAGTTATCAATAAAAACCTGATGCAGCATATGCCAAATCCTTTCTTAAAAGATTCTCCTTCCCCTTACGGGCACCATCCTTTGCTTCTAACTTTCCCACCTTCTTCCTGTCAACTTCAGACTTCCTTTGGAACATCTGACATATCTTTAGCGCCCTTCCCGGGGCGGGGAAACCTGCAAGACCGCCAACGGGTGAACTTTGCGTCTTTTGGTGAGGCCACCCTTTGTCTGCCCTCTGATTCCCGGCCTCTGTTCTGCGATCTCCGGTTTTTCCTTTGGCCCTGGCTTTGCCGACTACCGACCTTTTCTTTGTGGCCCTCTTACCCTCCCACCTTCTCCTCTTCTTATTTTCTGCCCTTGTCCCTTTTCCCCCATAACAACCAATAACTATCAAAACTAACCAACGTCCCTGACCTTTACGGTGTCCCGACACTCACCGACTTTGAGCTTGGGGCAGAAATCGGTAAAAGGCGATGAGGCTAGGGCAAGGCCAATCCAAGAAGCCCTTCGGTAGCCTAGATCCCTTGCTCCAGGGCTTACAAAATGCAGTTTGACAAAGGTAAGCAAAATTTATAATGTAAGGAATAAAAAGGGAAATAAGGAGGAAAGACCGTGCTGCAATCAGTAGTGACCAGCAAAGGTCAAACGACAATTCCCAAAGAAATCAGGGATTTTCTCAAACTCAAGCCGAAAGACCGCATCTTTTACATCGTAGAGGATGGAAAGGTCGTCCTAAAGCCTCTCCGCGGCGACATTCTCGAGCTTCGGGGCAGCGTGCCGCCCAAAGACCGGCCGGAAGATTTCGATGCTATCCGCGCAGCCACGCGAAAGGCGATCGCCAAAAAGGTTGTCACCCAGGGATAGACCGATGCGCTTTGTTGACACCAATATTTTTCTCCGTTTGCTCGTCAACGACATTCCAAAACTGGCCGATGCCTGCGAAGCAGTGTTCCGGAAGGCTGTCGCCGGAAAAGAGAAGCTGTACACGACCGATATTGTCATCGCAGAAATCGTATGGGTGCTGGAATCCTACTATGAGTTATCCAGAAGCGATGTTCGAACCAAGGTAGAAAAGATCCTGAACACCCCTGGCCTGAACTGCGATAACCAAGAGGCCATCGTCCACGCCCTTGCCCTTTACGATGAGAAAAAAATAGACTATATCGATGCCTACAACGCGTGCATTCTGAAGATGAAAGGGATCACTGAGATTTATTCCTACGACAAACACTACGACCGTTTGAAGTGGTTGATACGGCTTGAGCCCGAAAGGTAGGTTCAAAACCTGACTTCCCAGAGAGCAATAGCCCCAATCACCGTAAAGGCCGCGTGTTGATCGGTGGCTTTTTCAGCGATCTCTTTCCTCAAAGGCGGTAGACAAGCAACGCCCCAACTGAACCTGCTCATCTAAACCAAACTCCTTGGCATTTTCCACAGCGCGGCTCTGCGCTCTTGGGTCGATATCCAAACCCAAAATCCGCCATCCCAATTCTTATGACAAATAGCAACTTAAAGCCCCGTCCCCATATCCCGCCATGCATCACCTCCATGCCGGGCAATAAGCCTTGCTGAACCCCTGGCTAAGCCTTTTTCGGCTCTTTTCTTTCTATATCCCTTATCTGCTTGATTTACAACAATTTCCATCCAACCGGCGTCTTATCAGGCTGCTTGGCCATGCATCTATTGCGGCCCCATAGCCTTGAGGCGGTGGCCTGTGTCTTTTGCCTCTTCTTACCTTCTTACCTTCTCATCTTCTCACCTTCTCTCTTCCTCCATCTGCCCGAACGAATTCTATTGTCCTTTTGGCCCTCTTTCAAGGGGTGAATGGTCAGAAGGGTTACACAATCTTGGTCGATAAGATACGCCACCATTACTTCTCTGTTCCGTTCATAAAGCCGGGTCTCCATCACAGCCACGAGATGCCCCGTCTCCGAGTCGTATATCTTTCCGATGCCTCTTCAAATACTCGCCTGGGCAATTCATGTTCTATGCCTCTCAATGCTAACCTGGCTTCAATATGTCTGGAATAGCCTATCCTCAAGTCGTCAACCCAATACCCCAAAGCTCGATAACAATGGACGGTTAGAGGTTTTCCTTACTCGCCACTCGTTACCTATCACTTTGCGCAACATTTTTTCGAAATGGGTAAAGGGGGAGGTGAGCTTTACGGGCTCTGAGCCACGCTGTTTCGCACCCAGGCGCCGATCTCTGAAAGGTATTCCTTTACGCTACGACTGTTTTTTCCTCGCGGAGTTCGCGAGGGAAAACGTCTTGTATATCTGTGTGGGTCTGTGGCTGATCAATCAATAACCTAAAAAAACCAAGCATCCGGAGCGGAAAGCATTTACCCAAAATAACCTTAAGCGGAAAAGGGTAACAAGTCGGAGATCAGCCGGCTTCGCTACAACTTCGCCGCGCCAAGGAGGTCGGAAGCTCGTAGGTCGGAGCTACAGCGAGGGCAGGGGAGCGGCAACCGCCAAGGGCAAGATACGAAGCCAAGGGGGAGGCAGAATTGCCCAAAACCGCCCAAGGCTTGCCCGCCTCCGGCGTGGTTTACCCGCCTTCAGTGTGGCGGGCTGAAATGGGTAAAGGGGGTTTTGGGTAATGAAAGTCGGTTCATCTCCGTAAGATGGAAAAAGGCCCCCTGCAGAAGCCACGACGCTAAGGAGCCTTTCCATGTTTTGTTCTTTTCTGTTCCAGTGGAACCGGCCTTAGTCCCACAAGAATAGATGTGCTGGGAAGTCCTCATCAGCCCCCTTTCAATCGATCAAGCCTCCGGCAGGCTTCATCCAGAACGGCATCTTCCTTGGCAAAGCAGAAACGAACCAGGTGCTCACCCGCATCATCAAAGTCACCTCTCCCGCTTTACCGTGCGCTGATCAATAAACTAAAAGAACCAACGTCGTCCCTGACCCACCATCAAGTATTTTGGGTGACCTTTTCTATTTTTAATATTTAAGATGTGAGCCCGATAACTTGTATGTCTGCGTGTGTCTGCGATTAATCCAACCCTTCGAGCGTCGCCTCCCCAATCACTGTCTCAACCACATCCGCTACAGCGGCCATATCCTTCTTCGTCAGCGTAGGATGCACAAGGAACATCAGGCTCGTCTCCCCCAGTTCCTTCGCCACGGACAGCCGCTCCCCAGGCTGCAGGCCCCTTTCGCTAAATGCCTTTTCCAAGTAAATTTCACTGCAGCTCCCGCTGAAACAGGGAATACCGCGCCCCACAACCTCGTTCATGATCCGGTCCCGGTTCCAGCCTGCCGAGGCGATAAAGGTGCGCGGTGTAACGATAACCTCATCACCGGGACCGATGCCAAGCGCTCTTAACGCCAACTCGAGGGCGACTGTGCCGTTGGCAAGGGCCACCGCATGTTTTACTCCGTGAAAGTCGGCAAATTCCCGTTCAAAGCTGCGCCCCTCTTCGCCGGTCCAATAATTTACTTTACCGGACTGTAGGACCCGATTCACCGCCTCAATCTCATCGGGCGCAAAACAAGGCCACCCCGCGAAATCCCGAAGCTTGACCATATCTTCGACATTCGTCATTGGAACTTGCTTGATTTTTTGCATTATCACCCTAACCAGACAACACGTAATGAGATCCCGACAACCATGGGCTCTGGCGGGATGTCATCATTAACAAAGCCGAAGTCTCCAACCACTGCGTTCTGCCCAATCATTACACCAGGCATGACAACACTGCGGCTTCACGCCTTGCAATTCTTTTTCAGGGTCACCTTTCCCCGTTTTCCGGTTCATGCCGCATGGCAACCAATAACTATCAAAAATAACCAACGTCCCCAACCTATATGATAATGTCTCACGCAGCCAACCGGGCTCCCTCCTCCTCAACCTGCACTTTCCGTTCGCTCTCCAGATTGCACGGCAACTTCAGGTTTAACAAGCCTCGATCTGGCAGGCTTGAGACCTTTCACCTTCACATAGGCTACCTTTTGTCCTGTTTCTCTCTGGCTTTCCGCTAATCCTCTACTCCACTCATTGTATTCTTCATCGCCTTCAACCTGCAGAACAATCTGTGCGTTTCGCGGTATTTCGGCTGCAAACTCAGGGTGTTCTACAACGTAACGGTCAAATTCCGTAACTAAAATCCCATGTTTTCTCTCCAGGATCTCAATCATCTATCTGCCCTCCAAAAAATCAAGTTACTCAAGCTTTCCGGGCTTACTCGGGGAGAAACCTTATTAGGCTCGTGAAAACTCCTTCGCGACCTTTCGGTTCGTTTCCATCACCTATCCGACTATTGCATCTTTATCTATGACTTTCACTCAGCGTCTTTGCGCCTTTGCGTGAGACCCCATGAATTCTTGGGCCGTGGCGTGACCGGGCTGAGTGATCCCTTCCCTTTTGAGGATCTTCCATATCGTCATTGCAATAATCCTCAGATCCAGCCAAAAACTCATATGATCCACATACCACACATCCAGCTTGAATCTCTCTTCCCAGGTAATGGCGTTTCGCCCGTTCACCTGGGCCCAGCCGGCCTGCCCAGTGAAATCTTTACCCGCCCGGTAAATCTGCATATTCTTCGTAGGATTTGAGGATCGGCCTCTCTTCAATGGGGAACACGAGCCGCTCCCGAATTGTGATGTCCACCTTGACCTCCTTGCCGGTGGCGCCGGGCAGGGGGCCTTCGTATGCGATGAAAAAAGAATGGCTGTTTTCGTGCGGGCGCCGGTCAATCCGGCTGATGGCGAGTGTTATCCCCGAGGCCTGTTTCGCATAGGTAAAAGCCTGGTCAAATTGCTCTTGGATATCCTCAAAGGAAACATCCTTGCGAAGGGTGAAATCGAGGTCTTCCGAGAACCGATAGTCGGGGATGAAGCATTTCTTGATGGCCGTTCCCCCCTTGAAGGCCAGGGTATCCCGAAGCATCGTTCCCGATAAGCCCACCAGAAACCAGCTCAAGCAGTAATCCCGTTCAAGAACCCCTTCGGGAATTCGACGGCCGCCCTTTCGAGCAAGGCGGTTCGACAACAGCGAGAAGTTCCGCTGAGGGATCATCAGGTTCTCATGACGGACAAGAGCTCATCGGCCGGCAGATTCAATTGCAGTCTCCACCTCCTGATAAATTCTCCCTCCGCCGGCAGTACCGGATCCAGCCTCACATATGTAGCGGTAAGGTGATCCAAGAGGATCTTGCTATCCGCCGGTGAGCCGAGCTCATAGAGTTCCATGATATATCCCAATCTTCGGATGACGGCGCCCACATCGATCTTCAGTGCATATTCAATCATTCTGTTGATATGGATCGCTTCACGGCGCATCCAAATGCCCTTTGCCACTTCGCTGACACCTCCGCAATGCTCCGGCTGCCTGAGTCCGTCGATAACGGTCCGTTCCAGGTCGCTGACAACGACCTTTTCCTGCTTGGTGACCCAATGGTGGATCAGGCCAAAAAACCCACTCGCTTCTACAGGGAATAAACCGGAATTCGGTCCCCATGACATGTACGGTACGCATCTTCTTCGGGGTCGCAACGCGCACCCCGAATTGAGGCTGTGTGACCATCCCATGGATTTCCATCGCCGTACCATGGGACAAGTAGTAATCGTTGCCGTCAACCAGTTCACGGGCCAAGATGAGGGGATTTCCCGCATACTCCGTTTCCTTGCCCAGCTCAAAAGGGACCAGAATGAACAGCCCGGGTTTAAGTCTGGTCACAACGCCTCTGCCCACAAGCTTCCTGACGAAGTTCCTAGCGTTTACGTCATCGAGCCCGAGGATCCTTTCAATGTCCTTCAGGCGAAAGATCGCTCTGTTTTCGTCATAGAGCGTCGTTATCAGGCGGGCTGCCTGAGGTCCCAACGTCTTGGTCTTTGAATTATACTTTAGGCTCATAATGTGTCCTATGGGGACACATTTTATGACTAAACTATCACAATGTCAACCAAGGCATTCAACCACTCGCCGACTTATGGAAACCATATCCTGTTCCTCTCATCGTCATCCTTGTCACTTCAACCAACCTTGACGCTCTCGTAAAAAGTCCGAAAACCGCCGATTTGTCATTGCGAGCGAAGCGCGGCAATCCCTGGCCCAGACCTGACAACGAGAGCTCGGATTCCAAGATGAAATCCTGTGAGTCGCCCACGACGTTGACTCTTTCCGCGATGTCGCGCCAGGGCGGGCTCATAACTCCTTGAATCGCCGAGAGATTGCCACGGCGCGTTGCGCCTCGCAATGACGGTGTAGGCCTTTTTACGAATTCATCAATCCTGGTTGATGCTTAAAAAACATCCTAAATGCAATTTATGGGTCTCCCCTCCCTTGATGGGAGGGGATTAAGGGGAAGGTGAAAAGGTCATCGCGTTTCACCGTCGCCATGATCTCCGATGCCTCGGTGGGGGGATTTAAAATACACATGCGTCAGGACAAAACCGATGTAAAAGAATGGCTGCACACAACCTGGCGACTGCTGGTCCGGCCGGGTGAGTTTTTCGAAGCAATGCAACCGGAGGGCGGACTCGGTCCGCCGCTCACGTTCCTGGCTGTGTGCAGCGGTTTTTCGGGCGTTCTATCTGCGGTGTACGCCTACCAGGATCCCTGGGTCACCGCTTTTTCCCGTTTTGCAAACGGGTTTCTTACGCCCTTCGTCCTGGCCCTCCTTCTCTACCCGGTCACCCTCTTTTTGTGCGGCGACGCTTTCACCCTCCGGAGCCTTCTGAAAATCAGCGCCTATGCCCAGGTAACCCTCCTCTTTTCCTGGATCCCGGGCATCGGATGGGTGGCGGGACTGTGGCGGTTTTACCTCATCGGGTTGGGAATGGTCAGGGCGGGCCGTATCACGCCTTTAAGAGCCGCATCGGCCATTCTTGCGGCGGCCGCGATTTTCCTGGCGCTCTACAGAGTCATGCAGCCCTTGCTCGGGGCATGAAAACACGGTGCCCCGTTCCGTAAACCTTAGCGACTTGGCGCCTTTGCGTGAGACTCAATGGACAAAGATCATCGCCCCAAAATCAACAGGAAGGTGCTCATTGCCGTTTCGGCGACGGCTGCCCTGTTCCTCGCCGCGGGTCTTGCCTTAGGCCTCTGGTCGGCGAGGGAAATGCGAGAGGTGGTGGGGGACCAGTTCAATGAGCAGCAACTCGCCATTGCCCGCCACGTGTCCGGAATTCTCGAAAGGCAGATCCAGTTTCTCAAAAAAGAACTTCTTCTTCTGAGAGAGCAGTGTTCAGGCGAGGGCTTTGACCCGGAAGCCGTTCAAGAGGCTGTGCAAAGAACTTTCCGCCGCGTTCTGGAGAGCGGTGTGTGGAAGATCGAGGTCGTGGATCTGCACACCCGGGAAGGGTACACCTTCATGCCCTTCAAACACTGGGCCTCAAGAGAAGCCCCGGCGGAGAGGCTGGACATCCCATCCCCCCGTGATGAGCCGTTTGAGGAGGGGGTGTGGGTTTCGGGCCCCCAAATCCAACCTTACGCCATCAGCCTTTTCTTATGGACACCCCTGCAAGAAAAGACTTCGTCCTTCCTCATCTTCGACCTCAACCTTTCGTGGTTCCTGAACCCGGTGTTGGGCGATATTCGATCCGGAAAAACCGGCTATGCCTGGTTGATTGACGACAAGGGGAGGTTCCTTTATCACCCCAATGCAGAGTTCATCGGGAAACCCTCTATCGAAATCCGGGAGGAAGCTTACCAGGGCATTCCTCTTGGAATGATCGCCTATATCCAGAGAGAGAAGATGCTTCAAGGACAGGAGGGCACGGGGTGGTTTTTCTCCGGATGGCACCGGGGGATCACGGGAAAAATCAAGAAACTGATCGCTTACTCCCCGGTCATCCTTGCCCGGAAACCGCTTCAAAGGTGGTCCGTGGCCGTGGTGGCGCCCATCTCGGAAATCGAAGATTCGGTTCAGCGGGCGTACCTGAGGCAATTCCTTCTCCAGGGCCTCGTGATTTTTGTCATCCTTATCGGCGCGGGGGCCGTCCTGTTTTTTGAAATCAAGTGGTCGCGAGACCTCGAGGCCCGGGTGAGGCGGCGCACAGAGGATTTGAAGAAATCGGAAGAAAAATACCGCTCTCTGGTTGAAAGCGCCGAGGACTTCATCTTCACCGTAGACGGCGAAGGCTGCTTTCAGTCCATGAACACCTTCACTGCGAGCTTTTTCGGCGGCCGGGCAAAAGAGTTTCTAGGAAAGGGGCTTCAGACTCTTTTCCCGGAAAAGGTGGCCCGGGAACAGCTCAGGCTCGTGAAGCTGGTGCTCAAGGCAGGAAAGAGCGTTCGCGACGAATTTGAGATTGACCTGGCTGAGCACAAAACCTGGATCAGCGCCAATTTCATGCCCCTCAAAAATGAACAGGGGGAAGTCCACGCCGTGCTTTGCATTGCCAGAGACATCACGGAAAACAAGAATTTGGAACGACAGCTTATCAACGCCGAAAAGCTGGCCTCCATAGGGACCCTGGCGGCCGGCGTGGCCCACGAGGTGAACAACCCCTTAGGGGTTATCCTGGGCTTCTGCGATCTTTTGCTGCGTAAGAAGGCCAAAGACTCCCAGGAGTATGAAGACCTGAAAACCATTGAACGGCAGGGCCTTCACTGCAAACAGGTGGTGGAGAACCTTCTGAGTTTCGCCCGTCTCGGTGAAGGAGACGGGGACTATGCGGACGTGAACCAGTGCATTGAAGACATTATCAAGGTGGTCAGGCACACCCTGGAGATGCACCATATCGACCTGGAGCTGTCCTTGACGGAAAGCCTGCCCCCCGTACATGGCGAGGCCCGCCAGCTCCAGCAGGTGTTTTTGAACCTGGTCAACAACGCCGTTTCCGCCATGCCTTCGGGTGGAACGCTCAAGATTCGGACCTACCTGGAAAGGGCCGGCCGAAAGACAGTGATCAGTATCGAAGACAACGGGATCGGGATTAGGGAAGATCACATGGACCGCATCTTCGAGCCTTTCTTCACGACCAAGCCTGAAGGAGAGGGAACGGGTTTGGGTTTGTTCGTGAGCTATGGTATCATCACCAAGTTCGGCGGGACGGTTGATTGTGCGAGCCGGCAAGCGACGGCGGGGAAACCCGGGGGCACCACGTTCACGATCAGGCTCCTGACGCAAAGTTAGAGAAATAAGCGTTCAGTGTTCAGCCGGCTTCGCTTTCAGCTTCCGTCTTCGCCGAGGCTTCGCCGGACAAGACGCCGTGCCAAGGGGTTCAGGAAGCAGAAAAGAGCGAAGAGCTTAGAGCCGGGAGCAAAAACTGTACTGGGACGAGAAGGGTGGCACGGACAAACTTTGTTTGTCCGTGGCACCGAAGTATAGGGCTTTTGTCATCAGTGGTGGCACGGACAAGCGCAGCTTGTCCGTGGGGAGGAAGAGCACGGACAACCTTGCGGTTGACCGTGGCACCCATGGGTTCATGCTGAACGCTGAACGCTGAACACTGAACCCCTTGGCGCGGCGTAGCGCACAGCGCGAAGCCGGCTGAACACTTTTGCAGCATAAAGGGCCGAAAGATCCGCCGAGGTCGGCTCGATGTTGCATGTCAACTCAAAGGTGGTAGGCTTGGGGTAATACTGCAATGCCGGGAAGCATACTGATCATAGACGATGAGAAGGACATGCTGGCGCTTCTCAAGAGAATTCTCACAGAGGAGACCGAGCATGAAGTGATCACGGAGACGAACCCTGTCGCCGCCCTCGACCTGTTCAAAGAGCGGCCTTTTGACCTCGTCATCACCGATCTGAAAATGCCGAAAATGGACGGCATCAAGGTGCTTGAAACGGTCAGGAAAATCAGCCCGGACGTTTCCGTGGTCATTCTCACGGCCTTTGCCACCATTGAGACGGCTGTGGAGGCGATCCGAAAAGGGGCCTACGATTACCTCACCAAGCCTTTTCGGCGGGAGAGACTTCTTCTCACCGTGGAGAAGGTCATGAAGTGGCAGGAGATGGTCCGGGAGAACCTGTCCCTCCGCCGGGCATTGGCTGAAAAAGAGATCTCCCCTCTCATGGTGGGATCAACCCCTGTCATGAAAGAACTCCTCGAGAGGATCCGGCAGGTAGCGCCCGCCATGGCCACGGTGTTGATCACCGGCGCCAGCGGCACGGGCAAGGAACTGGTTGCCGGGGCGGTCCACCGGCACAGCTTGAGGGCGGCCAGGAAATTCGTGACCGTGAACTGCACCGCCATCCCGGAGCAAGTCATTGAGAGCGAGCTCTTCGGGCACTTGAAAGGGTCTTTTACAGGCGCCTGGAAAGACAAAAGAGGTCTTGTCGAGGAAGCCGATGGGGGCACCCTTTTTTTGGATGAGATCGGCGACCTGAATCCCAACATGCAGACCAAACTGCTCCGGCTTTTGCAGGAAGGAGAGTTCAAGCCCGTGGGGAGCGTCAACACGAGGAAGGCGGACATCCGGTTCATCGCCGCCACCAACCATAACCTCAAGGCGGATATCAGTGAGAAAAAGTTCCGGGAAGATCTCTTCTACAGGCTTAACGTCATCCAGATCGAAATGCCTTCCCTCAAGGAGAGAAAGCATGACATTCCCCTGCTGAGCTACCATTTCCTGAGAAAATACTCCGGAATCAACAAGAAGGACATCGGCGAGATCTCCTCCGAGGCGATGCAGGCCCTTATTTCGAGAGACTACCCCGGCAATGTGAGGGAGCTGGAAAACATCATCGAACGGGGCGTCATCTTCTGCACCTCAAAAATCCTGACATTGAAGGACCTGCACCTTGATGCCGAGGGAGAATCGGTCTATCCCAATCTCAACGAAGAAACGGCCGAGCTCTCCTTTAAAGACGCGAAAGAAAAAATGATCAGCCTGTTTCACAAGCAGTACATTATGGCCCTGTTGCGCGGAAGCGGTGGAAACATCAGCAGGGCTGCGGAAACGGCAGGCATCCAGAGACAGTATCTTCATCGTCTTATGAAGGAGGCGGGCATCGAAGCGGAGCAGTTCAAGCAGAAGCTCGAATAAAATCTGCCAAGGCAGATTTTATAAAACGCCCCTTCGGGGCTCCTT
>Ga0209498_1001408_pt1 | contig 14754 bp, 11 predicted proteins | sample WalLakDeSediment_FD_184131 | JGI IMG/M metagenome (GOLD analysis project Ga0209498, IMG submission 184131) | Lake sediment microbial communities from Walker lake, Nevada to study Microbial Dark Matter (Phase II) - Walker Lake 11/02/13 Deep... | ecosystem: Environmental > Aquatic > Freshwater >... | reverse complement strand
AATTATTAACAAACAAAACAATACGTTATTCTATAAATAAGGGTTTCAAGTAATATGAAAAAAGTTTTAAGTATAGCAATAATTTTTATAACCGTAATTTCTTATGGACAGGTTAATATCCAGTGGCTGCAGGACACAGAAGGTATTTCCATTGCTGTAGATGGCTCTGACAATGTTTACACGGTTTATTACGAATATAATCCTGCTGGTGATATATATCTTACCAAGCGAAACTCAGATGGAGTATTTATTTGGCAGGAGAAATTCGACCAAACCGACAATACAAAGTGGGAAAAAGCAACCTGGGTAGCAACCGATAATCTAGGAAACATTCTGGTTTCAGGAACATTGATGTCAGGTTACTCGAATCCAGTAGAGGCTGCAAGTATACTTATGAAATTTGATTCTGCTGGAAATTTAATTAGGAACATTGATGTCAGGTTACTCGAATCCAGTAGAGGCTGCAAGTATACTTATGAAATTTGATTCTGCTGGAAATTTAATTTGGAGAAATGTCTATGAATCTTCGTTTGACGGCTCATATACAAAGAAGTGTTTGGTTGATGATAATAATAACATTTATGTATTGGGAATGGGCAGCGGTACTTCAGGCTATGTTCTGAAAGTTAAAAAGTTTGCACCTGATGGATCGTCAATCTGGACGTACTTCGATGCCAATGGTATTGGGGCTCCAATAAATTTCAAATTCACTCCCGATGATGCAATTGTGCTTACCGGCAGAGCTATCTTCGGAAGTATAAACGGTTACGCAAAAATCGATTTGAACGGTAACCACATTTGGAGTTACCCCGGTGTTCCTAGTCTTACAATAGGGGATGCTGAAGGTGATGATTTCAGTAATACATATCTGGTTCACGGAGAATATGTAACAAACGGAGGAACAGAATTAAAAAAGATTTCGCCAACTGGTATTTTGATTTGGTCTAATGTATACAATCTCGCCGGCTTTAGAGTGGAAGTTGGAAGTGATAATCAACCAGTAGTCTGCGGATTCCCCAATCCAAATTCATTTGGTTCATCATTCATCAAAGTTGATGGTGATGGTAATATTGTTTGGACAAATCCGGATGCAGACAGTTCATTTGCTTTACTTTTACATGCGAAATTAATTATGGATCAGTTCGATAACATTTATCTTGCTGCAGGTACGCTAACTGAGATGGCTGTTTGTAAAGTAAACAGTAATGGTAGCTCAGCATGGACAGTAACAATGCCTGGTAGTTATGCTAACGATATTACTCTTGGAAATGATAATAATGTTTACGTGGTGGGTGGTGCAACTGCCAAAATCAATCAGTCCACTATTTCGTCAAATGATGATGGTTCACAACTTACCAAGTTTAATTTAGAACAGAATTACCCCAACCCGTTTAATCCAACAACAACAATTTCATTTTCAATTCCTTCATCAGCATTTACTTCGCTGAAAGTTTATGATATTATTGGAAATGAAGTTGCAACTTTAGTTAATGAAGAAAAGCCAGCAGGAAATTATGAAGTAAGGTTTAACGCATCATCATTAACAAGCGGAACTTATTTTTACAGATTAACTGCAGGTTCATTCATTCAAACCAGGAAGATGATCCTGATAAAATAATGTCAAAATCATAATATCCTCCTCCTCCTGCCCTCCTAAAATTTATTTGAGAGGGCTTGCTATTTTCATCTAAACTATTTTGATGCATCAGGTGATTGTCACCAAAATTATAATTAGAATACTATATGATTAGCAACTATCAATAAACCAAAAGGAGTATAAAATGTTATATAAATCTTTTTTTCTTCTGGGATTAATTCTTTCCCTCAGTCTAACCATTGCTTGTTCCGAAGATGTGAACAGCACCAATAATAGTTCAACAATTACAGATACTCAAGCAATTCAAAAGGCAAAACAGACAAATTCTGGAACGGTTACAAAGACAGAATTGACAACCCATAATGGCGTAAAAGTCTGGGAAGTTTACATGATTACCTTATCAGGCGGAGAATTAAAAATAAAATACCGAGTCAATGATGGCACAATGGTTGAAATGAAAGGTACTTCGCCCTCATTTGATTATGAAGTTCAGCCGGGGATGAACTTAATTGATTACTCAAATGCAAAAGCTATTGCCCTGAATGCAAGGAATGGTGCTATCACAGAATGGAAATTGGAAAAAGACGAAAGTGACAACAGATGGGAATACAGATTTTTAATATCGCCGGAATGGGAAATCAGAATTGATGCAACTACTGGAGTTGTTTTAAGAATTAAGTAAATTTGGAAGGTGTTTAAGAATCACCTGAGCGATGGAAGTAATTGTGCCCTCTTTCATCGCTTTACTTTTTTACTTCCACTTCATAAAAAACATAGAGATCTCCTTCCACATAATAAATCTTTATCTGAGAAATGAGCATTTCATAAATCTTTTCCTTCAAATCTTTTTAACTAAGGAATTTTTGAAGATGTAAGAACTTCAGGAAGATTTCTGGCGAATCTTACTTACAGGTTTTGATTATTCACTTCAACAAATTAAGTTAAAGTAGTTCTTTCAAATGTTTACGGTGTTCCCATCCCGAATTACAGGGACAAGGGAAATTATAGGGAAGTCCGGTGAAGTTATTAATCCTGAACTAGTTTCAGGATCTGAGATTCCGAAACAAGCCTGCCTGACGGCGAGGCAGGTTCGGAATAAAATAGAACCATTCCGGCGCTGTCGCGCAACTGTAAAAGTTGGTCATTAGTCAATAGTCATTGGAAACACCAATGACAAATGACTGGTAACAAATGACTAATTGAAGCCAGGAGACCTGCCGCAAATAATAACTAATCAACCTTCGCGCAAAGGGTAAGATTAACGATGGTCTCATAAAATCTCCAATCGTTTTATCTCAACTTTTTTAGTACGCGAAGTTACTTTTTCAGCCAGAGGCTGATGCGCCTGTGGCTCACAACATTTTATTAAAGGAGTAACTTCTATGGCTACAATAAAATTCTTCTTCCTTTTTGCTGTTTTTCTATTATCAGCAAATTCATTCGGGCAAACCAGCATTGTCCAGAAAACTGATTCCTCGGGGATTTACAAACTCACAGATGTTGTTATTACTGCAACGAGAACTCCTTCAAATACTCTTGAGCTTGCAAACTCAATTTCAACTATTGATTCATCAGAAATAGCAAACAAAAATTCATTCAATACATTTGATATTCTTAAGAATGAATACGGACTCAGCTTTTCACAGCAAGGGACCAAAGCTTCGGTTTCAAACGTTTACTTAAGAGGTGCAAATTCATCACATACTCTTGTTTTAGTTGATGGTGTTGAAGTGAACCTTACAAGTGACCCGTCAAACTTTTATAATTTCTTCAGTCTGCCAACGGATAACATCAGCAGGATTGAAATACTTCGCGGACCTCAAAGCACACTTTACGGTTCAAATGCACTTGCAGGTGTGATCAACATCATCAGTGCACAGGGCACGGCAAAACCAATTTCCAGCATCAGCATTGAAGGAGGAAGCTACAACACTTTTAAGGGAACTGTCTCATCATTCGGCAAGCTGGATAAGTTCAACTATTCAGTTGCATTGAGCAGAATAAAAAGTGATGGCTACTCAGCAGCATCGGAAAAGTACGGCAACACCGAGAGAGATGGATACCAGCTTGATAACATCAGTTCAATACTTGGTTATGAATTCTCTGATAACTTCAAAGCTGATCTTATTTTCAGATACAACAACTCAAACTCAGACCTGGATCAATCATTCGGTCCACCGGAAAACTGGGATGATCCAACTTACATTTTTGACCAGGAAGAATTTGTTGTTCGTGCACAGGGTAAACTAAATTTATCTGAGAATAAGTGGAATCAGAAATTCGGTGTCTCACTTTTCAGCAATTTAAGAAATTATTCTTTTGAGTCATCACCCGCAAGCTTCTATAGTTCAACAAGCAACTACCATGGCAAAAAATATAAAGCGGACTGGCAGAATGATTTTCATTTTATTCAAAATAATATTCTGACGGCAGGCATCGAATATGAAATCGAGGAGATGGAATCAGAATATTACTTATTTTTTGATATGAGCCCACCCGATTTTGCAAGTATAATTCCTAAAGTGGATGTAAATACCTTTGGTGTTTTTATACAAGACCAATTCAAAGTTGGTGAAAGTTTTTTTGGAACAATTGGGGTAAGATTAGATAACAATAGTCAGTTTGGGAATGCGCTTACTTATCGTATTGCTCCTGCATATATGTTCTGGGATACAGGAACAAAACTGAAAGCAACTTTTGGAACAGGCTTCAAAGCTCCGTCATTGTTTTATTTATACGATCCGCTTTATGGCAACAAGGAATTAACTCCAGAAAAAAGTCTCGGATGGGATGCGGGTGTTGAACAGTTTTTCTGGAGTGATGGTTTTTCAATCGGGGCAACTTATTTCTTCAATAAGTTTGAAGATATGTTTGGTTTTGATCCCGTTACATTTCAGACAATCAACATAAATAAAGCTGAGACTAAAGGAGTTGAAGTTTTCACAAAAGCAGTTTTGATGGATGGTCTTGAAACTAAAGCAAACTATACTTACACGAATGCAAAAGATAAAAGTGAAAACTCACCTGACTTCGATCAGCAGCTTGTAAGAAGACCAGAGCATAAAGCCGGACTGTTCCTTAGTTATTCTTTCACTGAATCCACAAATGCAAATGTTGAATTTATTTATGTTGGAGAACGTGAAGAACCTGATTTTGTTAATTACCCTGCAAGGATTGTGATGCCGGATTACTTCCTCATAAATTTTTCTGCTCATTATGATGTTCTTCCGTTTTTAAGATTGCAGGGCAGAGTTGAAAATTTACTTGATAAGCAATATGAAGAAGTCTATGGCTTTGGAACAGCTGGATTTTCTGTTTATGGCGGGATAAGCTTGAGAGTAGAGTAAGAGTAAGAGTAAGAGAAAGAGTATGAAGGAGTATGAAGGAGTATGAAGGAGTATGAGTAAAATGAGAGTAGAGTAAGAGTAAGAGAAAGAGTATGAAGGAGTATGAAGGAGTATGAAGGAGTATGAGTAAAATTTTTGTTTTTTTCATTTTATACCTCTTTAGGACGTGAGATAGCTTTTATGAAATAATTTCTTCTATATTATTCATTATCTCACGTCCTGAATTTTTATCCGTTTTGCTTTGCAAAACGAGACCTCGGCACAATTAGATTAATTGTGACGGGATTTTGACTTTTGAATTAAATTACCTTTATCTTTGAACAATTATAAACCGAAAATATTTTCACAAATTTTTTATCAGAAAGGATACTAGTATGGATAAATTAACACCTAAATTTTGGATTGTTACATTAATGATATTCGCAGCTGCGTTTGTAAGATTAATTCCGCATCCGCCAAACTTTGCACCGATTGCTGCAATGGCTTTATTCGGCGGCGCTTACTTTAATAAAAAGTGGGCAGCTTTTTTAGTCCCTCTGGCAGCTTTATTCCTCACTGACCTGATAATCGGATTCCACGAAACTATGTGGGCAGTGTATCTCAGCTTTGCATTGATAGTAGTACTAGGAATGACAATGCTAAAAGATAAAAAAGTCGGGAACATATTTTTTGCTTCGGTGATTTCATCGGTGAGCTTCTTTATAGTTACAAACTTCGGCGTATGGTTGTCAACAGGCTACTATGCGAAAACCGGAGCGGGACTTGCAGCCTGTTACACAGCAGCAATTCCGTTTTTCCACCAGACTTTACTGAGTGATTTATTTTTCGTTGGAATATTATTCGGAGCTTATCATTTAGCCAAACAGAAATTCCCCCTGCTGGCAGAAGCAAAAGTTTAATCAAATCAGGCGGCAATTGAGCCGCCTTTTTTATCGCTGAATTGAAATGAAACCTCTACTAATTGACCTCGATGGAGTATTGAAAATTGGTGATTCACCTGCCCCTGATGTGAAAGAGTTTCTTGATTTCATTCAGCAAAATAAAATTCCTGCCTGCATACTAAGCAACTCTACATTAAGAACGGGAGAATTAGTAAGAGAATTTTTCATTTCACAGGGAATTGAGCTTTCGATTCCAGCAATCACTGCTTTCGATGCAGCGCTTTCATTCGTAAAAAAGAATTATAAAAAAGTACAGGTCTACTGCCGCGATTATTTAGTCCATCACTTTGAAGGAATGATTGATACCGAGAATCCCGAGGCAGTCGTCATTGGAGATATTGAAGATAAATGGAATTATCTGATTATTAATGACATATTCAAAAAAGTATTTGCCGGTGCTGATCTTGTTGCAATGCATAAAAATAAATACTGGAATCCACACGGTGAACTCCTTATTGATGCAGGAGCTTTTATTCACGGAATTGAATTCGCATCAGGAAAGGAAGCTATCCTGATTGGCAAACCTTCACCTCATTACTTCAAAGCTGCTCTCGAAAAAATTAATTGCAAAATTGAAAACGGATTTTATATGATAGGCGATGATATAGAAAATGATATTAAAGCTGCTCAGGATATTGGCGGAAAGGGTATTCTCATCTACACTGGCAAAACAAAATTTCCACTTGATAAAAGCATCAACATAAAACCGGATTTTGAAACACACTCGCTCAAAGAAGTGATTTCAATACTCAGGCAGGAACTGTAACTGACTTTTTAACATTACTTCGACCCAGAGCGTATTTAACAATTCTTTTCAAAGCCTGGGCGTAGCTCATCCCAGCATGCTGTGCTGATCTCATAAAACCCGCACCTTCAGTAATATCAGGATTGGGATTAACTTCCAGCACATAAAGCTTGTTATTTTTCGATAGCCTCATATCAACTCTTGCATAATCTCTGCATCCCATCGTCTTAAAAGCTTTGAATGCAATTTCCTTTGCTCTCTTCTCAATATTTTTTGGCAGCGGTGCAGGACAGATCGGAATGGTTTTGTGATACGACTCGTGATGAGGATCCCATTTTGCCTGAAAACTCACAATGTTGTGAAGATGATCAGGCATTTCAGAAAAATCTATTTCACTGATCGGCAGAACCCGCAGTCTTTTATCACCCATTACGGCTACATTAAGTTCTCTGCCTTCAATAAACTCCTCAACAAGCGCCGGCTGATTAAACTGTTTCAGTACGTGCTCGATTCTTTTGCGAAGCTGTTTTCCACTGCTGACAATTGATTCATTCTCAATCCCGACACTAGCATCCTCAAACGCAGGCTTCACCAATAGCGGATATTTTAACCTGTGAGGATATTTGGTTGATTTCACATGGACGATAAAAAAATGTGGTATCCTTATGCCCGCCGAACTTAGCAGTCTTTTTGCGAGCACCTTATTCTGGCAGTTAGCCAAGCCCATCGCAGGGGCTCCCGTGTATGGTATTCCCAGCAATTCATAGAGACCAACAATATTCATTTCAAGGCGGGGATTATCCTTATAGATTTCAATAAAATTGAATATTACATCGGGCTTTTCCTCACTCAAATGCTTTAATAGAAGGCTTAGATCATCTTTAATATTCAATGAATATGCATTAAAACCAACACTTTTTAGCTTCTCGACGACATAGTCATACTCTTCCATCGGAGTTGTTTTGTCCACGTCAAAGTATGTTTTAAACTCCAGGTTCTGAGTCTCAATCTCATCGGTTTTCCTGTACATTTCAGGGTCAGACTCGTTGTAGAGGACGGCAACTTTAACTTTAGGTCTTCTCATGTCTCAAATTTAAAGAATTTTTTTTATAATTGAATAAATAATGATGACTAATTCATTCTGATTAATTACATTTGTGCCCTGAATAATTTGAATCATGAGCTTCTATCCTCAGCCAAATAAATACCAGTGCGGACCCTTTGCATTAAAGTATGCACTTGTGATGCTTGGAGTTTTTGCCAGTGAAAAATCAATCGGCAAAAGAGCAGGCAGCACCTGGTGGTCAGGCACAGATGAAATCGGACTAGCACGTGCAGCTAAAGCTTATGACTGCCGCCTGAAATACTTCCGAAGAGAAACTGCAAACGATGCTGTTAAGGTTTTAATCCAGCATTTAAAGAAAGGTTATCCCTGCATACTAAGTGTTGATAACTGGGAACACTGGTTTACCGTTATCAACTGGCAGCAGGGAAAATTTATTTTGATTGACAGCTCGAAGAATAAAGTTATTAATATCCACTCAGCCAGTCAGCTTATCAAGAGATGGAAATACGTTGATCCCGAAGATGAATTTACCAGCTTCGATGGTTATGCAGTTATACCAAATTTCAAAATAAGAACAAGAGCAAAGTTCACCCTCGCAAAAGCACGATACGTTATGCACAAAAAGAATAGCGAGCTCGCAAAACACTGGGATACATACTTCAACGATTTGATTTCAATCTGTAAGCCGAGAACTGCAACATCGATTCATACAATTTCCTTCGGAGAGTTTTTAAGAAGATATGAAAGAATGATTATACAGGAAATCGTCTACTGGCACGGTGTTCCATCTTACGATGAGTTAAGAAAAATAATTGTGAAGATGAAATTCATTGCCGATGTTTATAATCTGATCATTTACATCGAAGAGCATAAAAAAGCTTTGGTTGATATAACCAGCCTGTTAATGATGTATGCCTGCGGTAAGTATGGAATGGAAAAAATTTACAGTTAATTTTCTTGAGATAAACAATGAATGAAGTTAAGAGATTCAGCAAACTGCTTAAACCAGAGTCAACAGCACTTTTAATAATTGATATACAGGAGAGAATTCTTCCTGTAATAAATAACCATCATTTAGTTGTTGATAATACTTTAAAGCTCATAAAAGGATTTAAAGTTTTAAGCTTACCAATTTATTTCACTGAGCAGTATCCAAAAGGACTTGGTCCGACTGCAAAAGCTATTCTCGATGAGCTTGGAGAAATGAAACCATTCGATAAAATGTCATTCAGCTGTTCGGGAGCGGGGCATCTTTTTGAGGATTTTCAGAAGAAAAATTTATCACAAATAGTTATCTGCGGAGTTGAAGCACACGTATGCGTTCAGCAGACGGTTTTAGATTTAATTGAAAATGGATTCCAGGTTAACCTTGCTGCTGATGCAGTTTCTTCCCGTAAAGAAATTGATTATCAAACAGCACTTCAACGAATGAGACATCACGGTACAGAAGTAACCACAACTGAATCCATCCTTTTTGAATTACTTAACGTTTGCGGAACACCACAGTTTAAAGAAGTATCGAAGATTGTGAAGTAAGATTGTACTGCTTTCCAACGAACTCAAAGAAATAGACTATTCTTTCCTAACCGCCACAAATACACTGTTAAATTTTATAACAGCAAAAAAAAATTGCGATTTGCTACTATTTCTGAAAGCACATTGTAATTTTTACTATAAAACGCTCAAAATAATTCACTAATCCAATCACTTTATTAAGCTGTAATGGCACAAGGCTTGCCGTAACTTGGCATTAGCAATAAATGTTTTAAATGAATCGAACCTAAACTGATTGGATACAACAACAACAAATACTCATCCGATTGTCGAAGAGGCTCTTAAAAATTTTTTCGACAAATCTGATAAAAAAGAATTTCTTAACAGTCTGAAAGGGGAAACAAAATCAAAGAAAACTTCGAAGGAAATCAGTGCAAGAGACCATGTTGTTGAAATCAGTACTTCTGCACAAACCCGCTATCAACTGGATCAATTGATTACATTTGCAGAATCAAAACTTACTGAAACCAAGCTGATAGAATTTTTAATTTATCTCGGTCAGCTTACAATAATATCGGGCGAAAATTCTATTGCAATAGAAATCCATGAAAAAATAATCCGGTTATGCAATGATAAATCAGAAATGGCAGATATATCTGCTAATGCACTATTGGCAATAGGAGAAATTTACAGCCGACAGGCACAGTGGGAATTGAGTATCAGCTATCTTGACAGGTCAATAAAAATTTTCAGAGAAGAAAACGATACTAAAGGAAACATTCACTGCCAGAATATCCTCGGCACAATTCATGGCGACCAGGGTAATCTGAATAAAGCGAAGGAACATTTTGAGAATGCTCTTTCAGCACTTCAGGATGTTGATGACACTTCTCTAATTGGTACGATAGAAATCAATCTTGGAATTATTAATAATATGCAGGGCAATTTCAACGAAGCACTCTCCTATTTAAAGCGAGCTCTGCTGAATTTTGAAAAAGTCGGTGATATAAAAAGGATTGCTGAAATAAAACAGAACCTTGGGATGGTTTATACTAAAAAGCAGGAATATTCGACAGCTTTAAACGAGTTTAATGAAAGTATCGAACTTTCAATCAGGTCGAGCTACCTTCAGAATCTTGGGATCGCTTACATCAACAAAGCATTTGTTTATTTGCAGCTTGAGGATTTTGATTTTGCCAGAGCTTTTGCAGATAAAGCAATGGAAATAGCTAATAGGATTAATGACAAATTATCTATTGCCGAAGTTTATAAGATTAAAGGAATAATCAGCAGTTATAAAAATAATTTTGATCTGGCTGAAAATTCTCTGCTGACTTCATACAGATTAAACAAAGACCTCAACAATCAGCTAAACCTTGCTGAAGTTGCCTGCGAACTTGGTATTCTTTTTAAGAAAAAGGGTGAGACAGAAAAGAGTAATAAATATTTTACTGAGGCACTTGGTTACTTTAGAAAAATAAATGCGGTTGCGGATATTCAGGAGCTGGAAAAACTAATTACTAATTAGTCTGATGCAAAATTTTTCAAAATACTTCGGCATCAGCAATTAAGAAACATCTTCCTTTTTTAATACTCCTTCACTTAGTAATTCTCTGATAATCAGTTCTGTCATTTCACTCTTAAAAGCAAATTCATACCGTATATCCATAACATAAGCTTTAAGTCTCATCTTTAAGTAAGATCTTTTTTCTTTAACTTCATTAAAGAACAGAACACTAATCGGCTTATTCAGGTAAACATATTTTGAAACTCTTGCAGCCTCAAGAGCAATATCTCTTACAGCAACTGTATCTATATCAATCGGTAAAAATATTTCTGCAACAACCTGGCAATTTGGTTCTCCTGAATTTGAATTAGCAACAGCCTGGTTCATTATATCAGAATTGGGAATACTTACTACTGAATCGTCACCTGTAACAATTCGCGTGGATCTTAAACCAATAGTCAACACTTCACCATAATTATCACCGACCTGTATCTTATCACCAACCTGAAATGGTCTATCGAAGAGAATCATTATACCGCCGAAAATATTTTTTATTAAATCCTGTGCTGCCAATCCAACGGCAATTCCGAGAGATGCAGAAACAGCAATCAAAGTACCAAAGGGCGGTTGTATGATTATTGCGACAATTATATATACAATGATTGACCATCCTAATAATCTTATAATTGGTATTGTTCCTTTATAGGATATTCTATAGCTGGCACTTCTCTCTGCAAAATACTGAAGGATTTTTGTTATGATCTTTAGAAAGTAAAATCCAACTAAGAGAATTATAAGAGATGCTATAATTTTTTCAAATTTAAATAAATCTTTGATGCTGTTAATACCCACTTCATCAGTAATATTTAGACTGGTTTTTTCTTTTTCATCTCCGTCGTTCTGTGTTGTATCCTGAGAACTCTTAATTTCAATAGCTATAGAATTACTATCCTGTTGTGCAAAAACAAAATTGCACTCACTAATAAAGAGAGATGTAATAAAAAAGAGAGTTAAAGTATGTACGTTTAATAATTTCTTCATTGGTGCTTATTACAAAAGATTTTTTGTCTTTAAAATTGTTATGCTTTGCCTGTAAAGTAATGGATTAATAAGAAAAACGTCATCATTCCTAACAAGGACACCGTCATCGAAAAGTATTTGTGCAAGCTGCCTGGTCTCATTTAAAGAATAGTTGATTGTTCTTGCCAGATCAGTAACTTTTAGACCATCATGCAGAACAAGAGATTGCAACACAAATGTTTTCTCCGGTGAGAGTGAATTCAATATAGTATTAGAGATTTCAAAATCAGCATTAATAAATACTCTTCTTTCCTGTATCTCCCTGATAGATCTTAACCAGAATAACAGTGCCAAACTAACATTGCTCTGGGCAAATTTATTAAGTGAGTTAAAAAATTCTTTTTCCAATGTATTTTGTTTCTGCTCATAAGTTAGTTTTTCAAAATCTTTTTTCCTCGGCAACTTCGGATCGGGTTCATATTCAAGATTATATCCGCTGATTGAATTACGCTTTGTAATCAGACCTATAATTTGGTTTCTTTGAAGTTGTTTTAGAGAGATATGGTAGCCGAAAATATCATTGAGCCTGATAGTCTTATTTAAAAATTCATTTGCATATAAAGTGCTTGATGTAATCCAGAAAATGTTTTTACTTGTTCTTGATATTATATCAGTGAGTATTTTTAAACAATCAAGTCCTTTCACAAATCTCAAATACATATGCTGTAAATTTTCAATCACTATCACCTGTCTGTTCTCATCGATGCTCAAATAACTAATCAGCTCTTCGAAACTTGAAAATTTTTCGGGTCGAAACACTTCTTCAAATATCTTAAGCAAATCTTGCCCGTTAGAGACCGAAGGTTTAATACTTAACCGTTTTACTTTATTTTTATTTTCTAATCTGTTAACAAACATATTCAGGAAAGAAGTTATACCACCCCCCTTTTCAGCAGAAATAATTACAGGAGCATATCCTCCATTCATCCAGCTTTTGTAAGCCATTTCCAGTTGATTTTCCTCTGCTTCTCTCGAAACATATAGCCTGTTATTTTCCAGTGGGGCAAGTTGGAATAATCTGCGATAAACGTAAGGCAATTTTTCTACAGAACTATTAGCTTTAGATAAAAAATCAGAAACTTCAGATGTTATTGACCCTTTATACTCAGTTAGTCCAAACTGTTTCCGTGTTTTAATATAAAACCTGGATCCTTCTTTGTAGTATTTCTTTGATCTTTCAAAGACAACCGGAATGAAATTTTTTACTGATACAAAGAACTTGTCTCTGGCTTCTCTGGCTTTTAACTTTACTTTTACCTTGGCTAATTGAATTCTGATTTCACTAATTTTTGAATTTTGTGTGAAACTATACATCGCTTTGTTGTATTCTGAAATTGAGCTTCGCAAAGTTTCAATTACATTATTATATACTTGTTCAAATGAGTTCCTTAATTTCTCCTTCTTATCCACACTTACCTTTATTCCTTCGAAGACTATTTCTTTTACATCCGATTCAGATAAGTTTTCTGTCTCTGCAGCAGTGATTGCTGATTCGAGTCCAAAATCAGCCATATCGCCCAAATTGATAAGTTCCGATTGAATATTTTTCAGATCAACAACACTATCTTCTTTAATCTTCTCTAAAGATGATAAGAATTTTGGTAATGCATGAAAGTAAACAAGTTCGCGTGGATAAATTTCTAATATATCTGATGATTTAATTTTTTTATCATAGGTGTTGGTTTTTACAAATGCCCGCTTTTCAGTAATAGATTCGATTTGACCTTTAACTTCTAGTGCTGCTTCATCGATCATTTCTGCTAATCTTAAATCGGACATCGAATTGATTAAATTAGGTATCACAGAAGAGAGTAGAACTTTTTGCAAATTTTCCTTTGAGTATGCAATTAAGCGTTCCAAATCCTGCAAATTAGAAGTAGGCTGAGTGATCTTGTCTAAAATAAAATTGAGTGCAATTGAAATCTCATTGTATTGAGGATATACTTGTATTTTGTTTTTTATAGAGAGCGATTTTTTAAACTTGAAAAAAACTCCAATGGCTGAATAACGAGCCGAATGAAGGTCATAGTTAAGTTCCCAATCTTCACCAAGTGCGTATAGAGTGTTATCCCATTCTTTGATAGTTTTATTAAATTCAACTTTTTCAACATCAAGCTGTTTTACAATTTTTTTATTATCGAATCTGGATTTACTTATCTCAATTGTACCGACTTTTCCAATATTATTATAAAATTCTTGAATACATTCTTTAATTGCTGTTAATGTTCGTCTTTTTATTTCTTCCTTTAATAATTCAAGGTCTGCTAAAATTGTTTCCGGATTTTCAACCGAATTTACCACCAATTCAGAACTACTTCCCTTACTAAAATTCAATATATATTCTTCATCGTAACTTTCATCGTATTTCCAGAAAGCTACTGATTTCTCACTAAGCATTTTGAACATGTTGTGATAAACAGAAGAAAGATTTTTTAAAAGTTTATTCCGAAGAAAATAAAATCCAACATTCCTCAAGGGTATCTTTTGATCCCAATATTTAATCTTAATGGGTTGCTTTTTGACTTTTGTCAGGAGAGGATTTATTAATCTCAGAATTAATTGCTGAGATTTGAATGTGGTGATTTTAATTTTTTTTAAGAATAGAATAATATTTTTATCATCGACTAAGTGTTTAAATCTTTCCTCAGACTGTTCAACCTTAATTGATGGTTCCAGCTGCAATAATAAATTATCCAGCTGAACTTCTAAATCAGGGAATAGATTCTCAAAAGTTAAAGATTCATTCCTCTGAAAATGATTATCGATTTGAATATTAATACTATCGCATATCTGCTTTGCATTTTCCGTGTTAAGAATCATCATTTTCTCATCATAATCGGGGAACGCTTCTCTAAGATCGGCAAGAGTATTAAAAAAATTAATAAATCTGTCAACATTATCAATTAAAACAGTATCGAATTCCCGTTCTACAATAGATACAATTGCACTATTTATTTCATCTGACAAGTATTTCATT
>Ga0209498_1001407_pt1 | contig 14757 bp, 24 predicted proteins | sample WalLakDeSediment_FD_184131 | JGI IMG/M metagenome (GOLD analysis project Ga0209498, IMG submission 184131) | Lake sediment microbial communities from Walker lake, Nevada to study Microbial Dark Matter (Phase II) - Walker Lake 11/02/13 Deep... | ecosystem: Environmental > Aquatic > Freshwater >... | reverse complement strand
ATCAGCGACCCGGCGCCATAAGGAGGTAACCATGCCCGAGAAGGAACACACCGAGTACTATGAGCAGGGGACCGGCAAGCTCCTGAAGAAGGTCTCCCGCAATCTCAGCCCCGAGGAGATCGCCGACCGGGCCCGCGTCGACCGCGAGGAGCATCTCCTGGAAGAGCTGGATCAAGTCGAGTCCCAGGTCGCAGCCCTCACCGGCCGCGTCTATGAGATCGAGAGGAAGCAGAAGGCGAGGGAATAGAAGAGATGAAAAGCCGCTGGATCCTGGCCAACATCTTACTCATAGCGGTTTCGATCACCTGGCTTGTGCCCTTCATCTGCATACTCAGATGGGGCACCCACACCGTCCATGAGCCCCGCCTGCCCGTGCTGCTGCTGGAGATCGCCCTGATCATCGCTATCATCATCCTGGGGGCCTATAACCTGGCGAAGAAGGAGTAGAAGGCATGAGAACGCTCACAGGGACCCTTGAGGCCGCGCAGAAGAGCCGCCGGCGCAGGCCCGTCGTCGAGGCCTCCGTTCATGACCTGGAGAGGGGCATCACCAGGTTGTCCTGGTTGCGCTACTACACCGGCGCGGAGCCCGAGAGCCACCACGACATCGCCATCGATGGCAACGACCGCATTCACCGGATCCGCGTGGAAGGCACCACGCTGTACCGGCAGCGCAGCTCCGGGTCCGTGTTCCCGGCGCTCTTCCCCCACCTCTTCCCCATTCCCCTGGGAGAGCCTGTCACCATGGGATCCTGGACGATTGTCACCACCGGCTGCGCCGGTCCCTGTGCCATCGCCGCCTCCGGCCTCAATGTCTGGATCTTCTGGCGCACCACCGGCAACGTCGTCGGCTATCGCTATTCCAGCAACGGCGGCACCAGCTGGTCCTCCGCCGGAACCCTGGCTGCCTATGCCGACGTCCTGTCGCTGGCCGCCGCCTGGTGGACCGGCGGCAGTGGCGACCACGTCGTCTGCTTCGCGCTCAAGGCCAATGAGATCTCCGCCATCGTCTGGGACTCGAGCACCGACCTCCTGGTCCGTCACCGCATCGTCACCTTTATAGCTCCCCATACCCACATCATCACCAACACCTACGGCATAGGGGCCACCTACAACGCCGGCTCGGTCCGCATGGATATCGTCTTCGCCGGCCTCCGGGACGAGACGTCCTACAACACCTACAACATCTTCCGCACCCAGCTGTCGCCCACCCACTTCTTCGCCGCCCTGGACAGCCTGGTTGTCGTGCCGGAGGATCCGCTGGACACCGACCTGCTCCGCCATGAATACCCCAGCTGCCACGTCCCTGCAGTCCCCCAGGCCCACGACGCCCACAAGACCACCCTGGTTGAGAAGTTCACCGGCATCGACCCCTACAAGAGGCCGTTGACCTCCCACCTGGTTAAAGGCACGGACTGGCTGGACAGCACCATCACCGAGCCCCGTCCCGTCCTGGACGTCAGCTCCGACTACGGCCTCCGCATCGCCACCAACGACGTCAGCTGGTTCCTCAGCCGCCCGGACGGCCTGTGGTACGCCCAGCGGTCCCCCCTGCCGCCCATCGATCTGAGCCGCGATATCATGTCCCTCACCCTTCGCGCCCATGCGATCGCCAGCGCCGAGCTCGCCTCCGGCCCGGGCACGCTTCTCATTGAGCTGGACAACTCCCGCGGACAGTACGCTTCGCCTGGGGCAGGGATCCTTGCTTCGCTTCGCTTTCGCGCCGAGCTGGAGCTGGAGCTCGGGTACCGCACCCCCGCCGGCGCCGAGACCGCCCCCGCGGGCCGGTACTGGGTTGACTCATGGCAGTACAACTCCATTCCCCTCAAGGCCGACGGCCGGCGCGCCAACGCCAGCACCCTCACCCTGTACTGCCTGGATGGATGGTCCCTGGCCAACCGCTGGACGCCCAGGTATCAGATGAGATGGAACCACACCGGCACCCCACACAATGTATGGACCATACTCTATAAGATCCTGGCGCGCATCGGGATCCGCCTGGTCGACGGCGCGTGGCCACGCTCCAGCCCCATGCTCAACTTCTACCCCGACTACACCCTGGTGCCCGGGCAGCGCGGCGACACGGCCATCCGCCGGCTGTTGGCCACCGTCCCCGACCAGCTCGTGTTCCGGGGAGAGGACGCCTTCGTCAAGAACCCGCTCCCGGGAGAGACCGAGTCCTATGAGTACGGAGCCCCCGGGGAGCATCTCATCGAGGCCGGCAAGTACGGCGAGGCGGTGACCGCATCGCGCACCCGCGCGATCGGCAGGGACGCAGCCGACGACCAGGTGATCGCCGACGAGATCGACTGGTCCCTGCAGCAGCTCTATGATCTGCTGGCGGTCACCTACGACCCCCGCCTGGCCACCCATGCCCAGGCCCTGGCCAGAGCACAGTCGTTGCTCAGGTCCCTGTCCATGGAAGGCAGGTCGACGGAGATCCTGGTGCCGGCCAACGTCGGCCAGGAGCTGCTCGACGTCGTCCTGGTCACCGACACCCGGGCCGGACGCAGCGCGGATCCGCACCGGGTCAAGGCCCTGGCCACCGAGTACGACCGGCGGGCGGGGCGGCTGGACCAGGCCATCACCCTCGGCGCCCCGTGATTCGTTTACCTCGGAACCAAACATCGTCGGTAGCTTGATTCGTTCCCCCGGAAAAACACACCCGGCCGGCCAGCTCGGCCGACGCCCCGCCCCGATCCGCCCGCCCGGTCGACGTCGGCTGGGGATCGATCGCGTCGGACGGTTCGAATCGCCGCCGGAATGTCTCAGCCACCTAAGAAGTGTTGATGTGGTTAAGACATACCACCCTAAAGGGTTTGACGGGAGTCAAAAGCAACAGTTCAACAGTCCAAGAGACAACAGTTAACAATCAACAATCAATACCAACAGTCATCAGTAACCAACCAACAGTCATCAGTAGCAGTCATCAGTCAACAATCAATACCAACAGTCATCAGTAGGAGGTCACCTAAGAGGTCACTGGTAAGGTATCGTGGTCACCAGCCAGATCACCGTGCAGTCCACCTAAGAGGTCACTGGTAAGGTATTGAGGTAACCGGCCAGGTCACCGTACAGGTGTCCTTAAGAGGTCACTGGTAAGGTATTGAGGTAACCGGCCAGGTCACCATCTCACCCATGGGCCGAGTCCACAACCATCCACAACCATCCACAAGGTCACTGGACTAGCAACCCACGAGTCACCCGACCAGCCTAGTCCACACCCCTCCCCGAAGCCACTCACCCGTTCGCTCGAGGGCCCCGGAACAATCTCCCCGGGAGTCCCCTGTAAGGTTGTCCACGAGTCCCCTGTAAGGGTCACTGGTCAGGTTAGTCGGGTGGGTGGGGAGACGACCCCTCACCGGCCAGGGACCCCGGGAGGATCTGCCGCTGCCTCGGCGCATAGGAGGAAGGGTGCGCCGGGCCGGCGGCCGTCGCGACGCGCCGGTCCCGTCCGGCCGACTGCCGGCCGGGACGCCAGGGACGGCTCCGGCGCTCGGGATGGGGGTGCGACTGGCAGGGTGCGGGCGTTTACGCCCGCCTATTCCCTTCCACACCACACCCCTGTCGTTCTCCGTCCCTGTTCCCGTTCCCGTTCCCTGTTCTGCCGTCCGCCGGCCCGTCGCGGGCGACCGACCGCAGGGCTAAAGGCGCCCGCGCCGGGCCAGCGTCCGCCGGTTATCGGTTGGTGAGCTCCCGTCCTTCCCTACCAGGTCAGCCGAGTGGGTAGACCCCACCCCACGGCCAAGGGCCCCGGGAGGGGGTGCGCAGCGGCACGGCAGTGTGTTGGTCGCCTCACGGGCCTGGGTTGAAGACCCGCCATTTCGCCGCTGCGCATGGGGGACGTGCCCGTTATCAGGCAGGTCGGTTCCAGTGTCCACCCCTGCATCCCTCTCCCTCTCCCATGCACACGCACCGAGACGCCCTCGCATCGCAGTGGCCTCCCGTCACATCACCGAGATACAAGCTGCTATCTCAAGCACTCCTTTTGCACGATATTCGCAGGCGGGGGTCCGTCAAGGGGCAGGCGCAAGCGTGCAGGCGCGATGGGGCGCCGGGGAGTCGCGCCGCACCCCTTGACAGTTCAGAGGCCTGCCCGTCGTGCTGATCAAAGGAGGTGCTTGATGAAAAGCATGCAGTTCTCGGTTAGATGTGTCAGGGAGGCCCTGCGGCGCGATGGGCGCGTCTTCACGGTGCGTGGCTGGGATATGGTGGATGCAGAGGTGTGGGTTGAGGGGGTCGGAAGGTGCTGGAGGGAGAAGTGGGGTGAGGTCGTGGGTAATAGTGAGTTGGAGGTGCATGTGGGTGAGAGTGGGTTTAGTTCGGTGGAAGAGTGGTGGAAGGCGATTGAGGGGTTCTGTGGTGGTAGAAGGAAATGGTTGTATGTGGTGGTGAGGGTCGGCTGCTAGGCCGGCCCTCTTTTTTTGGTCGACTTCGTCTCCCGATTAAGGAAAGGCCGGCACTGGTAGCGGTGAGGAGCGCTATCGGCAAGGCCCGACGAGGTCGGGCGGGTAGGGTCGCCGCCAGGCGGCGCGGCACGGCAGTGTGCTGGTTGTCCCACGAGCCCGGGCGGCGTTCCGCCGCTGCTCACCCTGGTTGTCCTACGATGCCCCCTTACGACCCGCCTTTCGCCGCTGCCACCTTGGCGTCTCCCGGGGCCCAGGGGGCCCGGAGCGGAGAGGGGCGCTGCATCATCGCTCCGGCCTTCAGCCGGACAGCGCTGGCTTCGCGGCTTCGCGTGCCCCACCATTTGCCTGCTGATTCCTTATTGTTCGTGTTCGTGCTTGCTTCGTTGGTACGTCATCGTCCTGGTTGCCGGAAGCATCGTTCGTGCAGGGCGCGGTCTCGCAAGCACTGGCGAGTTGGTTATCCGGCGCAAAGGGCAAGCGCCGCCCTTCGGGTTGCCCAGGCCGGGGACCCCATCCCCTGGCCTGTGCAATCTGCCGCTCGGCGCTCCGCCGGTTTTTGGAGGCGCTAGGCAAAAACCGTCGTCCCTCCGATGCTGGCAGCCGTCGCGCTGGCTTTCAGCCGCGCCCTTGCGGTGTCCCCCGTATCCAAGGCTGGTCGGTTCGCCAGCTTTAGTATAGGGGGGAGAATCAAAAGCAGGCAGGCCCCCCTGGGCTTGCGTGCGCAAGGAGGTGTCATGTCTCAGGTTGTCAGGGAGTACCCCCATCTCGCCCCAGGTCTGTGTGGCAGGCTTGCATGCCGGCGCCTCTGCCTCCGCTCCGAGCACTGCCCCGCCGGGCAGCGCCGCCGCAGCAGCCTTCTGTCGCAGCGCGCCATCCGCCGGTTCAGCGTGGCGCTGGACCGACGGCGGGGACGGATCTGTGCGCAGATCCACGACTCAGGCCAGTGCTCGAGCCTCTGCCAGGGAGTCGGGGGATGTTTTCTCCCCCAGGTCGGTGACCACCCGTCCGAGGCCAGGCGCAAGTCGCACAGGGCGCAGCGCGCCCTTGATGAGTTCGTCAGGCGGCGTCTCAAAGGAGGTAAGTCATGAAGTGGGTTGTCTGTCATTACTGTGCAGAGGTGCACGTCTACGTCGATGGCGTCTACGACTGCAGCGGCGAGCGCTGCGTCGTAATCGACGGCGACGAGGTCTTCACCGACGAGAACGTCGGTGGAGACCGGGGGCCAGGCGCGTGATGCCCTGGGATGAGCCTACGCTTCTCAACTACGCGATAATCACCGGCTTCTTCGTCGTCTTCGCTATCACCCACCAGGTCCTCGAGTGGCTTGACTACAGGCGGCTGAAGCGCCGCTGGGCCAAGCAGCTCCGGTCGTCTTCTTTCTTTGCAAAGAAAGAGACAAAGAAACTCTATACGGAAGGAGGTATATCATGCCACAAGCCACAGTCCAAGCAGCAGCCGCGTACAGGCAGGCGGTCGTAGACGACGTCGGAGACTGGATCGACCAGTACGTCATCGCTGAGACTATCTACGACGCCATCTACGACCAGTTCGGCGTTCTCCCGACCGCCGAACACTGCCGAGATGCCTGGCTCCGCACCCTCAGCATCCTCACCCAGGAGATCCGCACCTCGGCCAAGGCGATAGACATCGATCCCGATGATGTCTAACCGAGGGGCGGCGGGGTGTCAGCTCCGCCGCCCTTCAACCCCAGACTGAAGGAGGTTATCAATGCAACCGCGAAAATGTCGAAACTGCAACTACTGGACAAGCATACCACCCTGGCAGGGCAACTGCACCTTGTACCGGCACCCCAAGCCCCTCTGGAACGACTACGCCGCCGCCAGGACGTGCCCGTCCTTCTCTGAGAACCGCACCCTCTCAGAGCCCGTCGGCAAGTACGAGATCACCGACAACCGGACCCTCCCGTGCGACTTCTGCGACCAGCTCTCCCCCGGCCTGATACACTTCGAGCAGTACGGCGGGCACCTGATGGTCTGCGAGCCGTGCTGGGGAGTACTCCAGGCCAAGAAGTCGCGCCCCTACTCCCGCGTCATGGATCGCTTTGCGACCCTGGCTTGCGGCTACTTCGTCAACCGCAAGCAGGCCAGGTGGCCACGGTGAGCTCCCGCGTCGACTTCCTCGACGGCAAGCTCATGTTCTCCCCCGTCGACTACAAGCCCCCTGACATGACCCGCTTCCAGGGCGCCATGTTCCTCGACCGCCCCGACCTCTGGCCCTGTAAGCGGCGCCGTCGATCCAAGCCGGTCCCGCCCGAGCAGCAACCCCTACCCGACAGCGAGGACACGCCGGGGTGAGAGGCCCGGCCAACTATCCAGGAGGTATCACATGAACCAATCCATCACAGCCCACAGTGTCAAGCACGCAGACGGCACCCACAGCCTGGCGCTGCACCTCACCGACTTCCACGTCAACCTCACCGCAGCGGCGCACCCCTTCAACGACAAGCACATGCGCGCGGAGATCGACATCTACAGTCTCACACCAGCCCGCATAATGCAGCTCGGGATCGCCATCCTCCAGGAAGCCCACATCATCATCCACCGGGAGGCCGCGCCCGTTGTCCCGGCGGAGGACGGCGGAGCGTAGCCCACGGCTCAAGGCGCTCGAGCCCATCGAACCGCCGAATACGATCGAAGGAGGTAATACCATGTCCCAAGTCAAACCCCAGGACCCACGCACAGCCGTCCAGGCCCTCGAGTCACGCCAGGAGCCGTTGCTCCGATGGTTGCGCAACCCGACCGTCACCAGCCCCGACGAGCAACGCAACGCGGAGAACCTGTTGATCGCCGCCCGCCATGCGTTGAAAGAGGCCACCGACACCCGCATGGCGCTCACCCGCCCCCTGGACGACTCGAAGGCGCGCATCATCCTCCTCTTCAAGCCCTACACCGGCCAGCTCGAGGAGGGCATCGCCGCCTTGAACGGCGCGCTGTCGACCTACCGCCGGCACCTCCAGGAGCTGCAGCTGGCCGAGCAGCACAGGGCGATGGAGGAGGCCGCCCAAGCCCTGGCCGACGGGGAGGTCGTAGAGCCGGTCGATGCTCTCGACGTCCCCGACGTCAAGGCGACGTCCCGCACCGACATGGGGACCGTCACCTACCGCGAGGACTGGGACGTCCAGATCGTCGACGCCGCCCTGGTCCCCCGGGATCTGTGCGAGCCGTCGCTCCCGCGGATCCGCGCCCGCGTCAAGAGCGGAGTGACCACCATACCCGGCGTGTTGATCACCCGCAGGACCATATCCATAGCAAGAACGCAAAAAGGAGGCTAACATGACCAACAGTAGTCGCTACCACGGCGAGATCAAGCTCCGCATCGGCCCCGACGAGGCCAGGATCAACGTCTTCTCCGACTCCATCGATGATCTCTTCCTCGACCTCACCGCGATCCAGGCTCAGTTCAGCCAGGCCGACCCCGTCAGCACCCCAGCCAGGCCGCACCGGGCCAGCCAGCCCATGAGCGCCAACGGCCGGCCGCTGCCGCCCAACGTCAACCGCCCACCGCCCGACGACGGACTCCCCCCCGAAGTGCCAACGTGCAAGCACTGTGGCAACTGGGACGGCATGGAGCTCATCGAGTTCACGTCGAAGAAGGACGGCAAGCAGAAGCGCGCCTGGAAGTGCCAGGCGTGCGACGAGTGGCACTTCCCCGAGAAGAAGGGCAAGTGACCACCCCCGGGAGGGGGTGCCGGGCCCCCTCCCTACATACATACATGCATACATACACAGAAGGAGGTTCAAGACAATGCCAGCAAAGTGGAATGCCCTAGCTGTCCACGACGCGATGAAGGAGATCGCCGACACCGCCACCGAGCTCGAACCCATCCTTGAGCGGATGCGCCACGCCCTCGACATGGCCCGCGCCCTGCCCAATCTCCCCCAATACCTCAGCTACCCCCTCCGGGGCATGGACCAGGAGCTCCAGTGCGTCGTCCACCGCATCCGCAACCGGACGATGTCCCTCATCCGCCAGATCCCCGCCGCCATGATCGCCGACCGACTCCGGATCCGGGAGCTCGAGCGCCGCCTGGCAGAGCTCTATGAGGCGGGAGCCGGTACCGACCCGGACGCACCCTCGGATGCCGAGGATGCCGACGACGACCAGGATCGCCTGGACACGCTCGTCTCTGAGCTCCCCACCCTCGAAGGAGACCTCTAATGGCCAGGATCGTCTGGTTCCAGGCGTTTCGTGACCGGCCACCCAAGATGAACTGTGGCCACCGCCACAAGACCGCCTCCGCAGCTTCGCGCTGTGCGGTCAGGCGCGCAAACCGCTACGGCGGCCGCTGGTTAATCACCAGCGGCGTCGTCCAGGAAGGAGGATGATGCCCTACAGGAAAAAGACCCTGAGAACCATGTCACCGACCACGCGTAAGGTCGCAAAGCTCATTGGTGAACTCGAGTCTGTATCCAGGCGGCTGAAGAACCTGATCGTCGACATCCAGCTGCTAGAGTCCGACTCCCGTGCTCTCAAGTTCGCCACAACCACTCGAGTCCCCGGCCTTAATGCACCTGCAGCTGAGTCCACAGATCACCTCGAGTGGTGAGTCAACGTCCTGGGCATGACGTGAAACTGCCCAAAGGAGGATACCAGTGGACAACAATCTGATCGAAATCGGATTCAAGCCAGGAGACATCGTCTACCACGTCGTCAAGGGCGTCGTCGGCCCGGATGGCACCGTCGACTACGAGCCCTACTCCGACGAGTGGCTTACCGCCGACGAGTGGAGTCTTCTCATGCAGCAATTCAGATACTCACAACAAGAGGAAGGAGGATAGCACCATGGCAATGAATTATGTCCGGGCACACGAATACCTCACGAACATCGACACCAACCTGTATGACCCCGAGTTCTCCGACGCCATCGAGGCCTCCATCCAGGCCTTGCGCGAATGCCGCGACATCGGCCTCACCGGCGACGAGCCCGACCCCATGACCAACGACCTCCCGTCGCCCCAGCAGCTGGAGGCCGCGCTCGAGACCTTCCAGGGCATCCGCAAAGCCCTCACCAGCTACTCCGCCTATGTCCACTCCCAACCCGAGTACCGGGCCGCGCTCGACGCGGCCATCGGGTCCATCCAGGAGTCTCTGATCTACCGCAAGGCCGTCGCGGCGCTGGAGCGAGCCCGATGACCTGGGGCGGGGTTCCCTCCGGGGAGCTCCGCCCTTTTTTTGCAGGACCACCCCTCCGCAGCCCCTACTCAAACCCTTCATCACCCCCGCTCACGCCAAAAAAAAGGGGGAGCCCGGCGCGCGAAGCGAAGTGAAGCTCCAGCACCCACCCGCTCCCCACATGATCACATGATCACCCATTGACAACAACAAACCCCCGCGGTAACCTTAATGGGATGACTTACCTCGACCTGGACGAATCCCGAAACGATAGTTCGCCCGACATGCGTCATAACCATCATTATGACGCATCTCCCCCTTACTTAAGTACCCCTACTTCCGACCCCTACCCGCAATCAACCTCACCCGCTACACTTCCCCATGTTATGCACCTGGAGGCGGCGGCGGCCTTTCACGACTTCGTCTGTGACCTGGAGCTGAAGGACCTGGCACCAACCACCCTGGCGCACTATAAGCAGCAGCTCCGCACCTTTCAAGAGTGGCTCGATGACCGGCCCTTATCACCCCTGGCCGCCCGCCAGTTCCTAGCCCAGCTCCGCGACCGCGGCTATGCCTCAAAGAGCCTCAAAGCGTACTACGTCCCCATCAAGGCCCTCATGGACCATATCGGCCTCCCCTTCGCCATGAAGTTTCGCCATGAGCGCCAGCTCCCATCCTACCACCCTGCCTCCGAGGTCACCGCCCTCCTGCAGGCCGCCGCCGGCCGTACCGACGACTGGCAGTACCTCAAGGCCAGGGACGCCCTGATCATACTGATGCTGGCTTTCACCGGCCTCCGGCGCTCGGAGATCGTTAAGCTCCGTCCCTGCGACATCTCCGCCGACTTCATCTACGTCAGAGCCGGCAAGAACAACAAGGACCGCGCCATTCCCTTGTCCCCGGATCTCCGACAGCCCCTGGCCGACTACATCTCCGGAGAGCAGCTCCGCCCCACCGACCAGATCTTCGACATGGGCAGCAAGAACATCTACACCATCATCACCAACTACGCCAAGAAAGCCGGCATCAGCATCACCCCTCACGGCCTCCGTCACTACTTCGCCACCTCACTGCTCGAGCGTGGCGCACCCCTGCCGGCCATCCAGCAGCTTCTTGGCCACGCGTCGATCGCAACCACAAGCATATACCTGGACATGGTACCCGAGCACCTGCAAAGTTCGATCTCCCTGCTTAGCGGAAGCTTAAGCTTAACTGATACAGAGGATTCAAAGCGGGAGTACCAGGGTAGAAGTAGAAGCTTAAGCTTAAGCTTAAGCAATGAACACCAACGAAGGGAGGTCACATGCCGTGGCTCAAAATCAATGAGGGGGAGACGATCACCGCCCACATCGACCTATCATCCATCAAGTCCGTCGCCAAGCACTGGACCGGCCAGAGAAGCGAGCTCTGCCTTGCCGAGGGATGCCCCCACTGCACCCGGGGCAACCTCAAGCGCTGGCGGTACCAGGTCAAGCTCATTGTCGACACCGTACCGCAGTCGTGGGAGTTTGGAGAGCAGACCATGATCGAACTGCAGCAGTTACCCCACGAGACCAGCTGGGCCTCCGCCTCTATCACCCGCATCGGAGAGGGGCGCCAGACCCGCAATCAGATCTCACCGGCCCCGGTCGAACAGGCCCCGACCGACAGCAAATACAGAAGGGGGAAATATGGACACCTTGTTCAAAGTTAAAGCAAAGGAGAAGGGCTACCACATCCGCGGCCTCGACGACGAAGCGCGCCGCCTGGCTAAGGCCGGCGCAGCCATCGCCGACATACCGATAGGAGAGTGGATAGCCCAGGCCGTCCGCGAGAAGTTCCTGCGGGACCAGCAGGGCCGCACGGACAACGGACGCGATGACGATGCCCCACCTGAGTAGATGGCACGCAAGCGAGGCGCCCAGCCCGGGAATCAGAATGCCCGTAAGAACCAGTTCTATTCCTCAGTCCTACCCGCCCGCGACCGTGCCGCTTTGCGCGACGCCGCCGCCGTCGAGGGCATCAGCGACGAGATCGCCGTGCTCAGAGTTCAGCTCCGCTCACTTCTCCGCGACTACCCCAACCGGCCCGACCTCTACCTTGACGCAGCCAGCACCATCGCCCGTCTCATCCGCACCCAGCACCAGGTTTCCCAGGACTATCGACAGCCCCTCCGCGACGCCATCGAGCAGGTCCTTGAGGACGTCGGGATTCCCAAACCCCCGCCACGACAAGAGAAACCATGAAGCTTAGAGAGTACCAGAAGGAAGTCGCCCACGCCGTCCTCGACAGCGTCCGCACCAACGCCGGCCACACGTTCTCAGTCGAGATGGCACGCCAGGGCGGCAAGAATGAGCTCTCCGCGCACCTTGAGATCCTGCTGCTGCTCGTTCACATGGCCCGGGGCGGCAGCATTGTCAAGTGTTCGCCTACCTTCAAACCACAGACCATCATATCCATGCAGCGCCTCCGTGACCGCATGATCGACTTCGGCCTGGGAGGCCTGGCCCACTACGAAATGGGCTACATCGTCTCCCTGGGCTTCGCCCGCACGATCTTCCTGTCGGCCGAGCATTCCACATCGGTTGTTGGCCACACCGCCGACATACTCATGGAGATCGACGAATCGCAGGACGTCAGCAAGGAGAAATACACCAAGGAGTTCCGGCCGATGGGATCTCCTTCCAATGTCACCACGATCCACTACGGGACGGCCTGGGACGACGCCACCCTGCTTGAGGAAGTGAAGCAGACCAACCTGGAGCTGGAGAAAAAGGATGGACTCAAGCGCCACTTCCGCTACGACTGGCGCGACGTGGCCAAACACAACCAGCAGTACCGCCGCTACGTCTCCGCGGAGCTCGCACGCCTGGGCGGGGACCACCCGCTGTTCCGTACTCAGTACATGCTTGAGCCCCTCCGCGCCGGCAGCCGGTTCGTGTCCGCCCAGCAGATCCAGGAGATGGCCGGCACTCACCCCCGGCTGAACCATCCGAACCCGGGAGCGTACTACGTCGCCGGCATAGACCTGGCCGGCGAGCGCGAGGAAACCAAGGAACAGGCCCTCGCGTCATCGAAACACAAGATCGACTCAACCGTCATCACCATCGCCCAGGTTGAGCTTACCCGCCGCGCACCCACCCAGCTCATTGAGCCCACGATCAAGGTTGTCGAGCAGTACCAGTGGACCGGCAAGCCGCACAGCCAGCTCTATCCGATCATGGTCGACCTGCTCAGGAAGTGGGACGCCAAACCGATCGTTGTCGACAGCACCGGCATTGGCCAGCCCGTCGCCAGCTTCCTGAGAAAGGAGCTGGGCAGCCGCGTCGTTCCATTCGTCTTTACCCAGCGCAGCAAGAGCGACCTGGGTTTCAACCTTCTCGCGTTCGTCGCCTCCGGCCGGATCAAGCTCTTCAAGCAGGACGGATCCGACGAATACCGCGCCATGATGGAGCAGCTGTCCAAAGCCCGCTCCCTGTTCCGCCCCAACCAGACCGTGAACTTCTACATCGACCCCGCGGACGGCCATGATGACTTCCTGGTCAGCCTGGCCCTGGCAGCCCACGCCGCCGCCGACTTCAGCCCCAGGGCCGCCAAAGGAGGAATAAGAGATGATTGACTTCAACCCGGCACAACTACGCACCATGGACTCAGACCGCCTGGCCAGGTATATCCAGCACCTGAGTTTCTACAAGGGCAACCACTGGCCGGAGCAGTCCCATCACCGGCAGCTCGTGTTCAACTACGCCAAGATATCGATCGACAAGATCACCAGCTTCCTCATGCACGGCTTCACCTACACCTGCTACCCCCTCAGGGAGGCCGAAGAGGCCCTGGCCCGGGTCCGCCTGGCGGAGCGGTCGCTTCAGCGCGTCTACCGGCAGAACAACCTGGGACAACTTGACTACGAGACGGAGATCGATGCCGCCGTCCTGGGAGACGGCTGCTATAAGGTCACCTGGGACAGCACGGAGGAACGGATCCGCATCACCGCCCCCGACGTCTCCGGCATCTACGCCTGGTGGCTCGGAGACGACCTTGCCCGGATCTGGCGCGTCGCGTCCAGGTACATGCTTCGCCAGGACGAGCTCGACATGCTCTATGGCGTGAAGATACCCAAGGGCTCGGCCTGGGTGACCGAGCTCTGGACCGACAGCCAGTTCAGCATGTTCGTCGACAACCAGCAGGTGGAGTCCAAGCCCAACCCCTACGGATTCATACCCTTCATCGTGTACCCGAACATCAGGCACCCGAAGCACTTTTGGGGAGTCTCGGATCTCCCCATCCTCATGCAGCCACAGCGCGAGCTGAACCGCGCCTTTAGCCAGCTCTCCCGGATCCTTGAGCTCTCCGGAAACCCCATCGCCGTCCTGGAGAACGTCATGGATGCCGAGGACATCAAGGTCCAGCCCGGGGCGCTCTGGACACTACCGGAGGACGCCAAGGCCTACTTGCTGGATCTCCTGCAGGGGGGCGGAGTCCGGCTGCATGTCGACTACATCGACCACCTGTACCGCGCCCTGCACGACGTCACGGAGCTCCCCAGGGCAGCCTGGGGCGGCGTGGAGAAGGAGATGTCCGGCGCAGCTCTGAGGATTGAGCTCGGGTCGCTCATTCAGAAGGTGGTCCGCAAGCGCCTGATCAGGACGAACACCTACCACCGGCGCAATGCCATGATATTGAAGCTGCTGGCGCAGTACGAGAAACAGGACTTCACCGACGTGGATCACCGCGTCGTGTGGGGCCCGGTCCTGCCGCAGGACGTCGACCGGCAGGCCATGAATGAACAGTTGCTAGTCCAGGCCGGCGTCCACAGTCGGCGCACGGCCATGGAAGAGATGAGCATCCAGGACCCCGACGAGGAGTTCGAGCGGTGGCTTGAAGAGAGGAGGCGGATCCTGGAGATGAACCTGGAGTTCCGGGCACAGTCGACCCGTGGCGGCGCGAGAGAGAGAGCATACGCCGCGGAACCCGAAGTGCCTGAGTAATAACTCACTGGAGGAAGACAATGACGGAGAAGGATGAGGAGACCCAGGGCGCGCCCCTGAACCCGGAAGCGCCCGAAACGGCCCAGGAGGACGACCTCACGGCCACCAGAGAGCAGCTGCAGGAGGCCCAGGCAGCCTTGACCGAGAAGGATGACCGGATCTCCGCGCTGGAGGCCGACCTGGCGGAAGCCCAGGAGTCGGCCGGCCGGTATGAGCAGCTGCGCAACAACTACGACCTGTTGAAGCAGG
>Ga0209498_1001406_pt1 | contig 14758 bp, 11 predicted proteins | sample WalLakDeSediment_FD_184131 | JGI IMG/M metagenome (GOLD analysis project Ga0209498, IMG submission 184131) | Lake sediment microbial communities from Walker lake, Nevada to study Microbial Dark Matter (Phase II) - Walker Lake 11/02/13 Deep... | ecosystem: Environmental > Aquatic > Freshwater >... | reverse complement strand
ACACCGTGCGCGGCTGGGCGCTCGCCTGGAGCGTGCTGTGCGGCGACCAGGAGCACCACGACGCCATGAGCTTCGGCATGGGTGGCGTCATGCTCGAGACGACCGAGTGGACCGGCGGCCTGCGCGATCGCACGCTGCTCTCCGATGCCGGTCGCCGCAGCGGTGTCGACATCGAGATCGACGCGATGCTGCGGCGGGCGCGGTCGCTGCTCTTCGGGTTCCACGGCATCGAGGCCGGCGCCGACGACTGATCCGGGGGCGACTGACTCATGGGCGCCGGAACCCGGCCAGTGAGAACAGCCAGGGCGCGACGAGCGCCTCGTACGCCAGCGTCACCCCGAGGAAGCGGGTGCGGGGCAGCGCTCGGTACGCGCTCCCATTGAGGGTCAGCACCACGATCGATCGTGAGGCCGCGACCAGCCCGACGACCCCCGCGGCGAGGGCGGCCGGCACCGATGGCGCCGCCCAGCCCGTGAGGCCCGCCGCCAGCGCCCAGGCGAGCGGGTTCCAGCTCGCCGCGATGAAGAGGTACAGCGGCAGGCCTTCGGCGCGCAGGAGCGTGAGCCACTGCAGCACGTGGCGCGCGCCCGCGGCTGGCCCCAACGCTTCGTGGGCGACGCGCACCGTGCGCCGCAGGGGCCGGTTGCGGTAGCCGGCGGCGTGCAGCGCGCGGCCGATCGCGGCGTCGCCGCTCACGGTGCGGGTGTGGGGCTCGAGGCCGCCCGCCGCGGCGAGCGCGCGACGCGTGGTGACCCAGAGGCCGCCGACGATGAAGCGCGGCGCGCCCTGCAGGGCGACGGCACCCATGTTCGGGACGAAGGCGTAGTTGGTGTAGGCCGCGACCAGGTCGCCGCCCAGCGGCCCCGACCCCGCGTAGTAGGGGAAGGCGAAGGCGGCACCCACGCCGCCGGCGCCGCTGGCGCCGCCAGCGCCTATGGCGCCGACCCCGGTAGGCCCGGCCGTCCGTGCGCCCTCGTCGAGCACGGCAGCCTCGAGCTCGATGTCGTCGTCGACGAAGGCGAGCAGCTCGTGTGACGCCCGCGGCAGCGCCACCGCGCGGGCGTGCTGCTTGCCCATGCGCCGGCCGGCCTCGCCGGCGAGCACGACCTCGACGTCGCGCTCGGGGTGGTCGCGCCGCAGGCGCTGTGCGAGCGCATGCGCGGGGTCGTCCGCGGTCTCGACCGCCAGCAGCAGCTGGTCGCCGGGCCGGGTCGCGCCCAGCAGGCCGACGAGGCGCGAGGCCAGCCCCGGCGCGTCGCCCGAGAGCGGCGCGATCAGGCTGATCGGCGGCCGCTCCGACGGGACGTCGCTGTCGATCGGCCGGTAGAAGCCGCGGAAGCGCCAGGCGGTCGCCAGTTGCAGCGAGGCGACGGCCACGGCGAAGCCCGCGAGGACCCAGAACGCGAGGCTCATGGCGGATCCGCCCGTTGCGCGATCAGAACCTGCGCGACCAGGTGCTGGGCCAGCGTTCGATCACGACCTTGGTCTCGGTGAAGAACTCGACGGCGTGGCGCCCTTGGCCGTGCAGGTCGCCGAAGAACGAGTCGCCCCAGCCGCTGAAGGGGAAGTAGGCCATCGGCGCGGCGATGCCGAGGTTGATGCCGACGTTGCCGGCCTTCACCTGGTGGCGGAACGCTCTCGCCGCGGCGCCCGAACTCGTGAACAGGCAGGCTTGGTTGCCGAACGCGCGGTCGTTCGCCAGGGCGATGGCGTCATCGAGGGTGTCGGCGTGGAGCAGCGTGAGCACCGGCCCGAAGATCTCGGTGTGGGCGAACGTGCCCCGCGGGTCGACGTCGGCGATGACGGTGGGGTGGAGGAAGTAGCCGTCGGCGAAGCCGTCGACGGTGCCGCCGCGGCCGTCGGCCAGCAGCGTGCCGCCCTCCTGCAGGCCACCATCGAGCAAGCCGCGGATGCGGTCCAGGCTCGCGCTGCTGATCACGGGCCCCATCTGCACGCCGTCGTCGAGGCCGAAGCCGACGCGGCGGGTGTGGGCGTCGTCGACGATGCGCTCGGTGAACGCCGCCCGCGCCTCGCCGACGGTGATGGCGACCGAGGTCGCCAGGCAGCGCTGGCCGGCGCAGCCGAAGGCGCTGTCGGCGAGGATGCGGGTGCTCATCTCCATGTCCGCGTCGGGCAGCACGATGGCGGGGTTCTTGGCGCCGCCCTGGCACTGCGCGCGCTTGCCGTTCGCAGCGGCGCGTGCGTAGATGTACTGCGCGACCGGCGTGCTGCCGACGAAGGAGTAGGCGCGCACCTGCGGGTGGTCGAGCAGCGCGTCGACGGTGGCCTTACCGCCGTTGACCAGGCTGACGACGCCGGCGGGGAAGCCCGCCTCCTGGCACAGCCGCATGAGGTGCTGGGTGGTCATCGGCACGCGCTCGGAGGGCTTGAGGACGAAGCAGTTACCGGCCGCGAGCGCGTAGGGCATGAACCACAGCGGGATCATGCCGGGGAAGTTGAACGGGGTGATGCCCGCGACGACGCCGAGCGGCTGGCGGAACAGGTGCTCGTCGATGCCGCGCGCGACGTCCTCGTTGTTGTAGCCCTGCATCAGGCTGGGCATGCCGCTGGCGACCTCGACGTTCTCGATGCCCCGGCGCAGCTCGGCCTCGGACTCGGCGTAGGTCTTGCCGCACTCGAGGGTGATCGTGCGCGACAGCTCCGCGAGGTCGCGCTCCATGAGTGCCTTGAGCCGGAAGAGCGGCTGGATGCGGTCGCCGACGGGCGTGGCGCGCCAGGCCGGGAAGGCGGCGGCCGCCGCGCGCACGGTCAGGTCGACCTCGGCGGCGGGCGACAGGGGCACCCACGCGAGCGTCTCCGCGGTCGCGGGGTTGAGGACGGGGGCGCGGTCGGCGCCGTCGGGTCGGCGCCACTCGCCGCCCACGAGGTTGAGGAGCTCTGGCGTGGACATGCGATCAGGGTAGCGCGCCGGGCGCGGGCGCGGTGCGTCGTTGCGGCGGCGCGCGCGGCGCGCCGTTACGGCGCGCCGTTACAGCACGTAGCGGCTGAGGTCCTCGTCGTCCATCAGGTCGCCGAGCTTGCGCTGTACGTACACCTCGTCGATGCGCACCGCGCCGAGGCCGGTCCCGAAGGCGACGTCCTCCAGGACGGTCTCCAGGATCGTGTGCAAGCGGCGGGCGCCGATGTCCTCGACCTCGCGGTTGACCCGCTCCGCGGCGCGCGCGAGCGCCTCGACGCCACCCTCGGTGAACTCGATCTGGGTGCCATCGACCGCCAGCAGCGCCTGGTACTGCTTCGTCAGCGCGTGCTCGGGTTGCGTCAGGATGCGCTGCAGGTCGACCGCCGTCAGGTCCTCCAACTCGACCCGCACGGGGAAGCGGCCCTGCAGTTCGGGGATCAGGTCGGACGGCTTCGCGACCGTGAAGGCTCCGGCCGCGATGAAGAGCACGTGGTCGGTCGACACGGGCCCCCAGCGCGTCTGCACCGTGGTGCCCTCGACGATCGGCAGCAGGTCGCGCTGCACGCCCTCGCCCGAGACGTCGGGACCTTGCACGCCGCGGCTGCTGGCGATCTTGTCGAGCTCGTCGAGGAACACGATGCCGGCGTTCTCCGCGCGCCACACCGCCTCGCGCTGTACCTCGTCGTGGTCGATCAGCTTGTCGGCTTCCTCGGCCGCGAGCACCCGCCGCGCCTCGCGCACGCTCAGCTTGCGCCGGGCGCGCCGCTTGGGCATGAACTGCGAGAACGCGTCCTGCAGCTGCTGGCCCATCTGTTCCATCCCGGGGATGCCCATCATCGGCGAGGCCGACGCCTCCTCGACCTCGATCTCGACGAGGCGCTCCTCGAGCTTGCCGCCCTCGAGCAGCGTCCGCATCGACGCGCGTCCCTCGTCGCTGCCGCCGGGCAGCAGGGCATCGAGCAGGCGCGCCTCGGCCGCGCGCCTGGCCTGGTCCGCCACGCCGGACTTGCGCTCCTCCTCCACCATCGTCACGGCGGAGGCGACCAGGTCGCGCACGATCGAGTCGACGTCGCGCCCGACGTAGCCGACCTCGGTGAACTTCGTCGCCTCGATCTTGAGGAAGGGGGCGCGCGCGAGCTTGGCGAGGCGCCGCGCGATCTCGGTCTTGCCGACGCCGGTCGCGCCGATCATCAGGATGTTCTTCGGGCTGACCTCGGCCTGCAGCGCCTCGGGCAGGCGCCGGCGGCGCAGGTGGTTGCGCAGGGCGACCGCGACCGCGCGCTTGGCCTTGTGCTGGCCGATGATGTGGCGGTCGAGCGCCTCGACGACCTCGAGCGGCGTCATGTCGAACGCGGCCAGGCCCTTGGCTTCGCTCACGGCGTCGCCTCCGGGTCGGCGCCGCGTTCGTGGCCCGGCGTGCCGCGGCGGTCGCCGGCCCCGTTCGACTCGGTGTCGTCACGCGTGTCGTCCGCCCCGTCGCCCTCCGCGCCGTCGTCGGGCCCGCCGAGCGTGAGGACGGTCGCGGTGCCGCTGGTGTAGAGGTCGATCTCTGCGGCGATCAACAGCGCGGTGCGGGCGATGGTGGCGGCGTCGAGGTCGCTGTGGCGCAGCAGCGCGAGCGCGGCGGCCTGGGCGTAGGGCCCGCCCGAGCCGACGGCTGCCACCGGATCGTCGGGGCGCACCACGTCGCCCGACCCCGACAGCGTCAGGATCTGCTCTTCGTCGGCGACGATCAGCATCGCCTCCAGGTGGCGCAGCATGCGGTCGGTGCGCCACTCCTTGACGGTCTCGATCGCTGCGCGCAGCAGGTGGCCCTTGTGGGTCTCGAGGTAGCCCTCGAACTTCTCGAGCAGGGTGAACGCGTCCGAGACGGCGCCGGCGAAGCCGGCGATGGCGGCGCCGTCCGCGAGCGTGCGGACCTTGACGGCGCCGCGCTTGACGATGGTGTCGCCCAGGGTGACCTGGCCGTCGCCCGCCAGGGCGGTCACGCCGTCACGGTGGACGGCGACGATGGTGGTGCCGTGCATGCGGTGGCTCACGGCGTCAGCCTATCAGCGGTGACGCGGGCGGCGGGTCGCGGCCCGCCGCGCCGCATCGGGGATGCGCCGGCGCCCGTGCTGCCATGATGGGTGGATGCACGGCTGCTCGCAGCGGGGGCGCCGCCCGTCGGCGACGCCGGAACCATGACGCAGGACCAGCTGATCCTGCTGAGTATCTTGGGCGCCACCGTCGCCCTGTTCGTGTGGGGGCGCTGGCGCCACGACGCGGTGGCCCTGCTCGCGTTGCTCGCCTGCGTGGCGGTGGGTCTGGTCCCGGCGGCCGACGCGTTCGCTGGCTTCGGCCATCCGGCCGTCGTGACCGTCGCCTGCGTGCTGGTGATGAGCCACGGCCTGCGCGCCAGCGGCGCCGTCGACGCGCTCACGCGGCGGCTGCTACCGAACGCGGCCGGTCCGCTGCTCGGCGTCGCCGCGCTCACCGGCCTGGGCGCCGTCTTGTCCGCGTTCATGAACAACGTCGGGGCGCTGGCCCTGTTGATGCCGGTCGCCGTCCACCTCTCGCGCAAGCATGGCCTGCCGCCCGGTCGGGTGCTCATGCCGCTCGCGTTCGGCAGCATCCTCGGCGGCATGACGACGATGATCGGCACACCGCCGAACCTCATCGTCGCTGGCTTCCGGGCCGAGACCGGCGTCGGCAGCTTCGGCATGTTCGACTTCACGCCCGTGGGCGCGGCCGTGGCACTAGCTGGGCTCGCGTTCATCATCGGCGTCGGCTGGCGGTTGGTGCCGGTGCGGCGTGGCGCCGGCGGCGAGGCGTTCGACACGGGACGCTACCTCACCGAGGTGCGGGTAGCCGCTGACAGCCGCGTGATCGGCATGCGGCTCGGCGATCTCGACGCCGAGATCGACGAGGCCGACGCCCAGGTGGTGGGGCTCGTGCGTCACGACGTGCGCCTGACGCCTGCCAATCAGGGCCGCGTGTTGCGTGAAGACGACGTGCTGGTGCTGGAGGCCGAGCCTGAGGCGCTGGGCTCCGTCCTGTCTGCGCTCGGCCTCCGGCTCGAGGAGGCGCCGGAGGCGGCGGCGGAGGCGGCCGGCGAGGACGACGGCGGGAACGATGACGCGGGCGACGGCGGGCACGACGGCGGGGACGATGACGCGGGCGACGGCGAGGGCGACGGCGGGCACGACAGCCGACGCCGAGGGCGGCGCGAGGCGGCAGGAGCCGACGGACGCGACGACGCAGCCGACGGCGTCGAAGGTGGCGGCGACGACGAGGGTGACGACGACGAGGGTGACGACGAGGACGACGACCGCGACGTCGCCCTCCAGGAGTTCGTGGTCATGCCGCAGGCGCCACTGATCGGGCGCTCCGCGACCGACGTCTTGCTCCGCACCCGCCACGGCATCAACCTGCTGGCGATCTCGCGCCAGGGCCAGCGCTCGATCCGTCGGCTGCGCACGGCGCAGCTACGCGCCGGCGACGTCCTGCTGCTGCAGGGCACCCGCGCGGCGCTCACGGGGTTCGCCCTCGAGTTCGGCGCGGCGCCGCTGGCCGAGCGCGAGATCGTGGTCCCGGACGCGCGGCGCGCCTGGCTGGCGGGCGTGGTCATGCTGCTCGCCGTCGGTTTTGCGGCGCTAGGGCTGGTCCCGGCCGCGATCGCCTTCGCCGCCGGGGTGGTGGCGTTCATGCTGCTGCGGGTGGTGCCGCCGCGCGACGTCTACCGCGCCATCGACTGGCCGGTGGTCGTGCTGCTCGCCGCCCTGCTGCCCGTTGCCGGCGCGATGGCGACCAGCGGCGCCGCCGACCTGCTCGCCGGCTTCTTGCTCGAGGTCGTCGCGCAGGGGCGCCCGGTGCTCACGCTGGCGCTGCTGCTCGTGGTCACCATGACGCTGTCGGACTTCATGAACAACGCGGCGACCGCCGCGGTGATGTGCCCGATCGCCATCGGCGCGGCCGCGCAACTCGGCGTCAACCCCGACGCCTTCCTGATGGCGGTGGCGGTGGGGGGCTCGTGTGCCTTCCTGACGCCGATCGGCCATCAGAACAACACGTTGATCCTCGGGCCGGGCGGGTTCCGCTTCGGCGACTACTGGCGCCTGGGGTTGCCGCTCGAGTTGATCGTCGTCGCCGTGTCGGTGCCGATGCTGCTGTGGGTCTGGCCGCTGTGAGCACGGGCTCCGGCGGTGGTTCACGCCCGGCGCCCGGCGGCGCGGGGCTCCGGTCCGCGCACAGGGTGGTCCGACCTGGGTAGCATGGCGCCATGCCATTCGAGTTCGGTGGGGGTTGGATCGAGGTCGTCGCGGGACCGATGTTCAGCGGCAAGTCCGAGGAGCTCATACGGCGCGTGACCCGCGCGATGATCGCGCGACAGCCGGTGCAGGTGTTCAAGCCGCTGATCGACGACCGCTACGACGCGGTCGCGGTGGCGTCGCACGCGGGGCGAACGCTCCGCGCCGAGGCCGTCGCCGATGCCGGCGACCTGCGGGTCCGCATCGATCCCATCACCCGGGTGGTGGCGATCGACGAGGCGCAGTTCTTCGGTGATGGGCTGGTCGAGCTGGCGCTCGAGCTCGCGGACCGCGGGCGGCGCGTGATCGTGGCCGGCCTCGACCTCGACTTCCGCGGCGTGCCCTTCGGGCACATGCCCGAGCTGCTGGCGCAGGCCGAGATCGTCGAGAAGCTGACGGCCATCTGCCGCTGCGGCAAGGCGGCCACCCGTACCCAGCGCCTGATCGCCGGCCACCCGGCGCACGAGGACGACCCCGTCATCCTGGTCGGGGCCGCCGAGGCCTACGAGCCGCGCTGTCGCGCCTGCCACGTGGTGTTGCGTGGCGCGCGCAGCACGCCGCTCTTCACCCAGGCCGCCGCGGGCACGTGAAGCACAGGGCCGCCGCGCGCGCCGGCCGTGGGCCCGCCGTCCGTCTCGCGCCCGTGTCCCGAACCGGAGGTCGCCCGTGACCCAGATCGCATCCGAGCCCCCTGCGGCTACACCGGCCCGCGGCGGCGGCTGCGGCCGCTGGCTCGTCGGCTGCGGCGTCATGTCGCTCGTGTTCCTCGTCATCGCCGGCGGCGCCGCCTGGTGGTTCGTCGGCCGGCCGGTCGTGGAGGCCTTCCAGGCCATGCAGCGGATCGAGCGCCTGGGTTCGCTCGAGGACCGAGTCGCCGACCGCCGCCCCTTTGCGGTGCCGGCCGACGGCCTGCTGCAGGCCGATCAGGTCGAGCGCTTCATCGCGGCCCAGGATCACATGGCGCGAGAACTCGCCTGGCGGGTCGAGCGGCTGGAGGGCTTGATGGAGAACTTCGACAGGCGCCGGCCCGACGGTCTCGAGCTCGTCATGCTGGCCGAGACCTACGGCGAGATGCTCCGCCTGCTCGTCGAGGTGCTCGAGGTCCAGGTGGTCGCGCTCGATGCCGAGGGGTTCTCGGCCCAGGAGTACGCGTGGGTGCGCTGGGAGGTGCTGCGCGCCGCGGGCTACGGCGGGATCGACTACGACGTCGACGGGTTCGTCCGCCCCCTGACGGGCAGCGAGGCCGGGGTGCTGGGCCCGCGGCCGGCGCCCGCCCCGGTGCCCGAGCCGAACCGAGCGCTGGTCGAGCGCTACCGCGAGGCCCTCGAGCAGACCGCGGAGCTCGCCCTCCTCGGGCTGTGAGCGCGGGGGCCAGCCGCGCGGCTCACGGTTGCAGTCGCTGCCCGTCGCGCGGGAACGCGCGCGCGAAGCGCACGTTCGGGATCCCCAGCAGCAGCGCGGTGAGGCGCTCGGCGCCGATGGCGAAGCCGCCGTGCGGCGGCATGCCGTGGCGGAACACCTGCAGGTAGCTGGCGAAGCCCTCGGGGTCGAGCCCGCGCTGGGCGAGGCCCCGCTCCAGCATCTCCACCTCGTGCGCCCGCTGGCCGCCCGAGGTGATCTCGGTGCCGCGGAAGATCAGGTCGAGGCCGCGCGTGAGTCCGCTGCCGTCGGCGTAGGCGTAGAAGGGTCGGGCGGCCTCGGGGTAGCGGGTGACGAACACGAAGTCGGAGCCGTGCTCCTCGAGTGCCCAGCGGCCGATCAGCCGTTCGGCCTCGGGGTCGAGGTCCTTGCCGCCGCTGGCGTGACCGTAGCGCTCATGCACCAGATCGCGGGCGTCGAGCAGCGGGATGCGCGGGAAGGCGACGTCGAGCGCCGGGAGCGCGGCCCCAAGGTCGCGCAGCTCGCGGGCGCAGCGCTCGGCGACCTCCGCCAGCATCGACTTCAGCAGCGCCTCCTGCAGGTCCATCACGTCGCCGTCGTCCTCGATGAAGCCGAACTCGACGTCGAGCGACAGGTACTCGGCCAGGTGCCGCACCGTGTGCGACGGCTCGGCGCGGTAGACGGGTGCGACCTCGTAGACCCGCTCGAACACGCCGACCATGATCTGCTTGTAGAGCTGCGGCGACTGCGCCAGGTAGGCGCGCTGGCCATAGTAGTCGACCTCGAACTGGTGCGCTCCGCCCTCGGCGCCGGCGGCGACGAGCTTGGGGGTGCTGATCTCGGTGAAGCCGAGCCCGTCGAGGAAGCCGCGGAAGCCGCGCAGCAGCTCCGCCTGCACTTTGAGCACGGCGCGGTCGCGGGGCGAGCGCACGGTGACGTGGCGGTACTCGAGCAGCGTCTCCGGGTGCGCCTGGTGGTCGATCTTGGCCATCTCGACCGGCGGCGGCACGGTGGCGAGCGTGATCACCCGCAGCGCGCTCGCGCGCACCTCGACGCCACCGGGCGCCTTGGCATGGGCGACGACCGTGCCCTCCACCTCGATGCTCGACTCGTGCAGCGGCGGGTCGATGCCCTCGAGCACGCACTGCACGACCCCGCTGCGGTCGCGCAGGTCGAGGAAGGCGAGGCCGCCGAGGTCGCGGCGGTGGTGGACCCAGCCGCGCAGGCGCACGGCTTGCCCGACACGGTCGGGGAGCTCGGCGACGAGCGCGCGGCCCTCGTCGAGGTCCAGGGCGCCCGTGGCGCGCACGCCGGCCGGCTCCTGCTCCTGCGTTCGTCGTGACGGCTTCGCTTCCATGCTGCCTCCCGGTCGATCGGCCCGGCGCCTTCCCCAAAGAGCGACCCCCCGAGGGGGGCCTCGGGGGGTCGCGTGGGTCCACGTCGACGTGTTACGCCCCGAGTGCCCTCGCGTCGCGATTGTCGTCCTGACGGCGGGTGGTGGACGGGGTCATGGGCGGGACGGTACCGCGCGTGCGCTACGGCGTCAAGACCGTCGCGTGGACGATGGCGCAACGCTGTTGGGCCGCCGTCGCGTCAGGGTCGACCGCGGCGAACTGGTGGCTGAAGGGGGAGGGTGTGTGTGGTGTCTGCACCTCACTGCGACCTGACGGCTTGACACGCTTGCGCTGCATGCCGCGGTCGGACTCGGGCACCGCGCCGGTCGTTCGTCGAGGCGTTGAGCATGCCGGGGCGGCTCTTGTGCTGTCGGATTCAGCTGAGGATGGACGGTGTACGACCATATCGAACGGTGTTTCACGGAGCATACGATGTTCCTGGTGTGCTCGTGCGGGGTCGAGACGAGGCAGAACGGTCGTCGCCGTGCGCGCCCGCGCCGGTCTGCGGCCGGGCCCCGGCCATGACGATTCGCACTCGCGCGCGTCGCCTCCGCGGCGACCGTCGTCGTGCTTGACCCGTCAGTCGGGTCCGGGCGCCACCGCCACCACCGCGCCCGCGTGCGATCGAACCCGCACGGGGCCGAGCGCGACGTTCGACACGCCCAGGCCGAGCGCGCGCGTCAGGGTGGCCTCGTCCAGCGGGTAGCGCGCGCCGGCGACGCTGACGCGCGCGTCGCGATCGAGCGCCAGCAGGCTGAAGCGCTCGCCCCGCTGCAACGGCAACGCGCGTTCCTCGCCCGGCCTGAGCGGCCACACGGCGCGCCGCCCGTCGAGCACCTCGAGCGTGACGCCGGCCGCATGGCGCGCCTGCGCCACCAAGACCGTGGCCAGCGTCTGGTCGAGGCGGCCGCTCAGCCCGCCGACGACCGTGATGCGCTCGGCGCCGCGGGCCACGGCGGCGTCCAGCGCCAGCTCCAGGTCGAGCGCGTCCTTGTCGGCCGGGTGGCGCTCGACCGCGAGGCCGGGGTGCGCGGCCAAGGAAGCGTCGTCGACCGAGTCGAGGTCGCCGACCAGCAGGTCGGGCGCCAGGCCCAGCGCCGCAGCGTGCCGCAGGCCGCCGTCGGCGGCGATCACCAGGTCGGCGCCCGCCAGGGCGGCACGCAGCCGTTCGTCGGCGTGCACCTCGCCGCCGACCAGCACCAGCGCGCAGCGCACCCGGCTCACCCGGCGTCACCCCAGCGGTGCCAGGCCTCGTCGGGGGCCTCGAGCACCCCGGAGGCGCCGGCGCGGGGCGGCGCACCCTCGGGCAGCTCGCGGGGCCGCGCGGTCCACGCCACCCGCGCACCCCAGGTGGGCACGTCGAGCACGAGGCGCCAGCCGTCGCGGACGGGGGAGGCGGCGACGCAGGTGGCTGGGGTGCCGTCGGCCCCGCCGCCGACGGGCGCTGGCAGCCAGCGCGCTCGCTCGGCGAGCAGCAGCGCCGCCGCCGGCGACCCGGGCAGCCGCGCCGCCGCGGCGCCCTCCCACACGTTCTCGTGGCCGAGGAAGCGCGCTGTCCAGGGATCGGCCGGCCGCGCCATCAGCTCGTGCGGCGCGGCGAGTTGCACCAGCCGACCGTCGCGCAGCACCGCGATGCGGTCGGCGATCGCCAGGGCCTCGTCGAGATCGTGCGTCACGAACAGCGCGGCCGTGCCGAGCTCCCGCAGCCAGCGCTCTACCTCCAGCGACAGGCGCGTGCGCAGGCCGGGGTCGAGGCTGGCGAAGGGTTCGTCGAGCAGCACCAGCGGGGGCTGCGGCGCCAGCGTGCGGGCCAGCGCGACGCGCTGGCGCTCGCCGCCAGAGAGGCGATCGACGTCGTCTCCGGCGCGGTCGGCGAGGCCGACGCGCTCCAGCCAGGCGCGCGTGCGCTGGCTGCGCACCGCGGCAGGCGCACGGGCCTCGACCAGCCCGAAGGCGACGTTGCCGGCCACGTCGAGGTGGGGGAACAGCGCGTGGTCCTGGAACACCACGCCGACGCCGCGGCGGTGCGCCGGTAGGTCGTGCAGCGCCCGGCCCGCTGCCTGCACGACGCCCGCGGCCGGCACCAGCCCGGCCACGGCGCGCAGCAGCGAGCTCTTGCCGCAGCCCGAGGGACCGACCAGCGCGACCACCTCGCCCGCGTCGACCTGCAGGTCGACGTCGGCGAGCGCGACCGTGGCGCCGTAGCGCACGCCGAGGCCCGTGATCTGCAGGGCGGGGCCGTCGGTGGGCATGGGTGCGAGCGTACCGCGCCCACCAGACGGGTTGGCGACCAGAGCGTTCAGAACGGCTCCGCCCCGCGCCGACGGCCGCCGGCCCGGTCGATCAGCGCCACGCTTGCGCCCACCAGCACCGCGAGCAGCGCCGCCAGGGCCAGCGCCTCCGCGTAGCTCCCCGCCCCGGGTCGGCCGAGGCGCTCGGCGATCGCCACCGGCAGCGTCGTCGTCTCGGGGCGCCGCAGCAGCAGCGCTGCGCCGAACTCGCCCAGCGACGCGGCGAAGGCGAAGGCCGCCGCGCTGGCCCACGCCGCCCGCGTCAGCGGCAGGTCGAGCCGCCGGGCGACGCGCCAGGGCGACGCCCCGAGGGTGGCGGCGGCCTCGCGCCACCCCGTCGGCACCCCAGCCAGGGCGGACACGCCGACGCGCGCCACCAGCGGCGTGGCCAGCAGCGCGTGGGCCAGCGGAACCCCCCAGGCGCCGGCCGCCAGGCCCGGCGCGACCAGCAGGAGCCCCAGGCCGAGGGTCACCGCACTGACGGCCCACGGCAGCAGGCCGAAGGCGTCGAGCCAGCGCCAGCCGCCGCGCTCGACCGCGAACGCGATCGCGCCGCCCACGAGCAGCGCGAGCAGCGTGGCGACGACACCGAAGCGCAGCGAGTTGGCCAGGGCCGTGGGGGCGTCGGTGAGCCCGACGATGCGCGACGGCGTCGCCAGCGACCGAATGGCGCCAACGAGGGTGGCGCCCCCGGGCGGCGCCGCGGCGAGCGCGAACAGCGCGGCGAGCGGCAGGGCGACGAGCAGGCCCGCCGGCGCGACCGCGGCCAGCGCGGGCCAGCGGGTCGCGGCGCGCGCTGCGGGCGCCGAGCGCACGACGCCCCGCGCCATGCGCGCCTGCGCCCGCAGGTACGGCTGCGCTAGCGCCAGCACCAGCGCCAGCTGCAGCAGCGCGAGCGCGCTCGCGCCGCCGAGGTCGAAGGTGCGGGCCACGCGGCGGTACACCTCCACCTCCAGCGTGGCGAACTCGGGCGCGGGCGCGAGCACCAGGATCACGCCGAAGCTCGTGAAGCAGAAGAGGAACACCAGCGCCGCCGCCGCGACGATCGCCGGCGCCGCCGTGGGCAGGGTGACGCGCCAGGCTCGTCGCCATGGCGTCGCGCCGAGCGCCGCGGCCGCCTCGAGAAGGCGCGGGGCGGCGCCCTCCAGGTGCCCGCCGACGATGCGCGCCACGATGCCAACGTTGTAGAAGGCGTGCGCCAGGATCACGATCCACCAGCTGTCGCGCAGGTCGATGCCCAGCAGCCCGCGCGGCCCGACCCAGGCGAGCACCGCGGTGGCCGCCACCAGCGACGGCAGCACGAACGGCACGACGAAGAGCGCGCGCCAGAGCCTGCGGAGGGGCAGTTCGGGCCGCGAGAGTGCCCACGCCGCCGGCGCGCCCAGCAGCAGCGCCGCCACCGTCGACGCGGCCGCCTGCAGCGTGGTGCGGCCGACCAGGCCCCACAGCTGCGGGTCGGCGAGGGTTCGCGCCGCGGCCGCGTCCCAGGTGCGGCCGACGAGGGCCGTGAGCGGGGCCAGGACCCCGAGCGCCAGCGCGGCGGCGGCGAGCACGCCGAGGGCGTGGGCGAAGGGGGGAGGGCGCACGTTCCCAGGGTACCGCCGCGCGCCGTGCGAGCGTCGTGCAGGCGCCGTGTACGCGCCGCGGGCGCGGGCACCGCGGCAGACCCTTGACAAGGGCGCTCTGGAGCCCTACATTGTGGGCCGCATGGACGCATACCGCCTCACCACCCTCGGCAACGCCGCCGCCCGTATGGTCGGGCCGCGCGCGTGTGCGCCTGACGGCGCACCATCGCCCTGGGAGAGGACTGCCGGCTAGTCGCCGACCGCGACAACCCCCGCACCTCCGACCGTGGGCGCCCCGAAGCCCACGGTCGTTCGCTTGTGGCCCCGACCCACGACGACCCTCCTCAACCCCAACGATTCGCACGAACCCGTCGAGAGGCCCAGCATGACCGCCACCACCCCTGCATCCACGATCCCGGCCACCGCCAGCCTGCGCCGCTACAGCGCGATCCTCGGTCGCTACCTCGCGCCGCAAGCCGGCGCCGCCGCCATCCTCGCCGCGCTGCTGCTCACCGGCATCGGCCTGCAACTGCTGGTGCCGCAGGTCCTGCGGCGCTTCATCGACACCGCCACGGGCGTGGCCGCCGGCACGCTGCCCGAGGGGGCCGGAAGCGCCTTGGTCGGCCTCGCCGGCGTGTTCCTCGCCGTCGCGCTGGGGACCCAGCTGCTCGGGGGCGCCGCGACCGTGCTCGGCGCCGCGGTCGGCTGGACGGCCACCAACCTGCTGCGCCGCGACCTGCTCGAGCACTGCCTGGCGCTCGACATGACCTTCCACGCGGCCCGCACCTCGGGCGAGATGATCGAGCGCATCGACGGCGACGTCACCGCGCTCAGCGACTTCTTCGCCCAGTTCGCCGTGCGCGTGATCGGCGGCCTGCTGCTGCTCGCCGGCATCCTGGTGGTGCTGTGGCTCGAGAAC
>Ga0209498_1001405_pt1 | contig 14760 bp, 11 predicted proteins | sample WalLakDeSediment_FD_184131 | JGI IMG/M metagenome (GOLD analysis project Ga0209498, IMG submission 184131) | Lake sediment microbial communities from Walker lake, Nevada to study Microbial Dark Matter (Phase II) - Walker Lake 11/02/13 Deep... | ecosystem: Environmental > Aquatic > Freshwater >... | reverse complement strand
AGATCACTTCCCGCTGCTTGTTCAGAACATCATCATAATCAAGCAGGCTGCGGCGGATTTCAAAGTTACGTGATTCTACTTTTTTCTGAGCATTTTCGATACCCCTGCTGACCAGGGGATGATCGATCGGAATATCTTCCTCAATGCCAAAACGATCCATCATCGAAGCAATACTGTCTCCGCCAAAGAGACGCATCAGGTCGTCTTCCAGGGAGACAAAAAACTGTGATGAGCCGGGGTCACCCTGGCGCCCTGAACGTCCGCGCAGCTGATTGTCGATACGGCGGCTTTCATGACGTTCAGTACCCAAAACATGCAGGCCTCCCAGGGCCACAACCTCGTTGCGTTGAAGTTTTGTTTCCACAAGAGCCTTCTCCATCAGTTCGGCCCGACGCTTTTCCCGGCGTTCCCTGGCAGGTTCATCAAGTTCCGCTCCCTCAGCGCCAAATTCATTGATCAGGCGCTCTTTAACCAGGTATTCGGGATTCCCGCCTAGGATAATATCAGTGCCCCTGCCGGCCATGTTGGTTGAAATCGTTACAGCCCCTTTTCGCCCGGCCTGGGCTATGATGTAGGCTTCGCGGGCATGATTGACAGCGTTGAGCACTTCATGCTCTATATCCTGCCTTTTGAGCATTTTACTTAACATCTCTGATTTTTCAACCGAGATTGTTCCCACCAGAACCGGCTGTCCTGACTGGCGGCGCTCCCTGATCTCTTCGACCGCGGCCGAAAATTTAGCCCGATCGGTTTTATAGATCAGGTCCGGCCACTCTTCGCGGATTAACGGTTTGTTGGTCGGAATAGCGACCACATCCATCCCGTAAATCTTCCGGAATTCTTCTTCCTCGGTCAGGGCCGTCCCTGTCATTCCGGCTATCTTGTCATACATGCGAAAATAGTTCTGGAAAGTAATCGAAGCCACCGTGCGCGTTGCCGCCTGAACTTCAACCCCTTCCTTGGCTTCGATAGCCTGGTGCAGGCCATCGGAATAGCGCCGGCCGGGCATCAGGCGGCCGGTGAACTCATCGACAATAATCACCTTGCCATCCTGGACCACGTAGTCGACATCGCGTTCAAAAAGCGAGTAGGCTTTGATCAACTGGTCAAAGTAATGGCGGTGTTCTGATGACGATTCAGCTTCATGTTCCTCCAGGGCATCCTCTTCATCAGCTTGTTCTGTACCAAGACGCAGCAGTTGTAAAAGCTGTGGGTTGATCCGCTCGAGTTCCCGGTATCCCTTGTCCTTGATATCAGCGATGCGGGTGGCTTCATCGATAATATAATAGAGTTCTTCATCTAAATGATTGAGCCGTTTTTCAGTCATCAATAACTGCTTGGTCCGTTCAACCAGCCTTTCCATACCCGGCTCTTTCACCAATTTCATCAGGTTCTTATTTTTAGGCGCTCCGCGGCGGGCCAGCAGCAGTTTTTCCGCCGCTTCCTCGCGATTATCCGCCTCGAGATCCTGGCGGACACTGTTCAGGAGATCGCCGACCAGGCGGCCTTGCTTACGGATCAAATGCTCCACTTCGTTTTTCCAGCGCCCGTAATCTTCCTGGGCTTCAATACGGCTGCTGATAATCAGCGGGGTGCGCGCTTCATCAATGAGGATGCTGTCTACCTCGTCAACAATAGCGTAATTCAGATTTTGCTGCACCATGTCATCTTTGTATATAACCATGTTGTCACGCAGATAATCAAAGCCAAGTTCATTATTGGTAGCATAGGTGATATCGGCACGGTATGCTTCACGGCGCTGCAGAGGATCAAGCCCCTGGACTACCAGGCCAACCTTTAAGCCGAGGAATTCAAATATCGGACCCATCCAGTCGCGGTCGCGGCTGGCCAGGTAATCATTAACTGTTACGATGTGCACTCCTTTTCCGGTCAGGGCATTCAGATAAGCCGGCAGCGTCGCTACCAGCGTTTTGCCTTCCCCGGTTTTCATCTCGGCTATGCGTCCCTGGTGCAGAACAACAGCCCCGAGAACCTGGACATCAAAGGGCCTCATCCCGGTTTTACGGAGGGCCGCTTCGCGGGCCAAGGCAAAAGCATGAGGCAGGATGTCTTCAAGACCTTCCCCCTGCCGCAAACGCTCTTTAAAGCTTTCTGTCTGCTGTGGAAAATGATCATCATCAAGAGCAGAAGCCCAGGGCTCCAGCTCATTGACCTGATTGACAATAGTCTGAAGACGACGCACCTCTTTTTCGTTGGGGTCGCCAAAAATTTTATTTATGAACGCGGCCATCGAAAAACTCCTTTCGAACTACACGGGCCGGAAGGCAGGAGGAAGTATTCAAAATGATCTAGAAAAAGGTGTTATTCCGTTTCGTTCAAACTGTCTATTGACTTTCTATTGACTTCCTGCTCCTTGTTGTTTAACCCTGCATTTAAAATTCTACCACAGCAAGCAAAGCTCAAACAACCTGCGGCGGGATTGCAGCATTCGGATCAAGCTCACAGCTAAGCGCCCACAAACTCCCTGAAACAAGTGAATGCCCGCCGAGAACAACCGGGATCGGACACTCAACCGCCGCCCGGGTAAATTCTTTGAGCCAGGGATGCTCTATTTCTTCCCACCGGTTCAAATCTGACAAAAAGCGTTCCCGATCCGGGGGATCGTAGTGATAATGATAAATTAAAACCCGGCTGTCAATAAATGCGCAGCGGGCTACCCGGGCCAGGTAACCGAAAAATTGATCCAGCCCGGCATGATCGATCAGCAGCCCCAGAAGCGATACGACCTCTTTGGTTTCAATCCGGCCCAGCGATTTCATGCCCCGTTCTTCCGAAAACACCCGCAAGCGCAGCTTTAGAACTGCATTAAGCCGTCCGATTACCGGCGCTCCCACGCGGCCGATCAGGGCGACATCTTCATACTCTTCCTTCAGCACCGCCTTGGCCCGCTCCAGGTTGCTGTAGTCCAATTTAAAGCTGTTGATCGCTGCTCTGGTTCGCGGTCCGGCAAAAGGACCTGCTCCGAGAACTAAAATATCAGCAGGCGTGTCAATATCAAAAAGAAGACCGAGAGAATGGGGCATCAGTTCCATCTCCAGGCCGAGCTGATCACGCAGGGTCAGAGCCAGGCTGTTATCCATTGCCGGAAGATCGACTTCAGCGATCCTTTCGGGCACCGTAAAGGCCACGATATCAGCAGACTGTGTATTATTGGTATAAACAAAGCGTTTACGCTGAAGCAATTTTTGGCAGACCATCTGCAGTTCTTCGACAGTAATCAGGGGGCAGCCGGCGCCGCTTAGACAGAAGACTCTGGTCAGCCCGTGCTTTCGAATAGCCGCCTGCAGCTCTTTTCCAAAATGAAATTCTTCCGGCTTCATGGAATTAAGAAATACTTCCGCACCCAGGCGGGCGGCCGGTTCAACAAGTTCCGGACGGTTAGTGTGCAGATAAATCTTTTCCAGGCAGGAAACATGGTTCATTTTTTCCAGGTTGTCCAGCAGAGCAGCCTGGCGAACCTGAACCATCATCTCTTCTACCCTGCTCTTTGGCTGTGAACCCTCAAAGATAACGGCGCTGACACCTTTGCTCATTAATACGGACCTCTTCCCACTGCAAGCCTCTTTATGACAAAAGCAACCGCTTTATTCCGGCTCGATCAGCCCGTAATTTCCGTCATTACGCCGGTAAACAACATTAACCGAATTACTGTCGGAACTGGCAAAGACAAAGAAATTATGCCCCAGCAAATCCATTTGCAGAATGGCTTCCTCAGTGCTCATTGGCTTAAGCGGGAAGCGCTTTGTTTTGACCAAAACGGGTTCTTCTTCCGCTCTCTCTTCAGCTTCAGTGGCCGCATGCATCTCGCTGATAACCCGCATTCCTCTTTTCCGCAGCGACTTGTTCATACGGGTCTTATATTTCTTGACCTGTCTTTCCAGCTTATCAACTACCATATCGATCGACGCATACATATCACCTGTTGACTCTTCACCACGTATAATCAACCCGTTTAAATTAACGGTTACTTCAACAATATGATCTTCCCTGATAACGCTTAAGACTACCTGGACATCAGCAGTTTGATCAAAATGCTTATCCAGCTTGCCAAGCCTTTTATGGGCATAATCAATCAGCGCCGGTGTGGCTTCGATATTCTTACCGCGCACAGATATTTTCATTTTAATAGACCTCCCGTATTTTATTGTAGACTACTATCTTACTATAATAACTATTCCCCAGTCCAGCAAAAAATCCTTCCCCGATATTAGTTAATGCGAGGATTGTAGGAAACCACCGCTCCGTATACTTTTGCGCCGCTGCTCTGCAAAACTGCTGCCGCCTCTTTCATCGTGGCGCCGGTGGAATAAATATCATCAATCAACAGCACTACAGAACCTTGCGGCGGAGGTGAAAGACAACTAAATGCACCACAGACATTCTCCCGCCTCTCCCGGCGGGAAATAGTTGTCTGGGAAACCGTATCTTTATTTTTAGTCAGCAGCTGTCGGCATGGTATTCCAAGAGCCCGGGCTGTATGACCGGCAATGAGGGCGCTCTGGTTGAACCCGCGCTCCTGTTCCCTGTGCCTGTGCAGGGGCACCGGCACAACCAGCTGCGGGACGCAGTATTTTTGCAGAACGATTTCTCTTGCCAGCCAGACTCCGAAAGGGCGGGCCAGGGAGCGGCGCTTCCTGTATTTTAGATCATGCAGCAGTAAGCGCCACTGCTGATCATAACGGGAAAGGGCATAAAGCGAGCGCAGTGGAGCTGGCACAGGATGGCAGGTGCATGAACCCTCGCCCCGGAAAAATCTCTCGCAACAAGGACAGATCCGGCCGGCAGGAGTAAATTTAACCCGGCAGCTGCTGCAGAGCGGAAGCCCGTCTGATAAAGGAAGAAGATCACGGCAAAAAAGACAGCGATCGGGAAAAAGCAAATGCAGGAGGAAATCGATAGGACGGACTGAAGTCATAAATTCAGGCAAAACCGGTTCGCTCAAGTGAGGCATTGATCGCCTTCTCCCAGGCGCAGGCGACCGTCCAAAAAACTGTAGCGATCTTCCGACCGGTTATTACGTACCGCTATTGCCAGGGCTTTTTTACTTCCGACCAGGACAGCCAGTTTGCGAGCCCTGGTAATGCCGGTATAAAGCAGGTTTCGCTGCAGCAGCATGTAATGCTGGGTCAGCACCGGCATGATAATTACCGGGTATTCGCTGCCCTGGCTTTTATGGACTGAGACAGCGTACGAAAGAACCAGTTCGTCAAGTTCGGTAAAATCATAAACTACAGGCCTGGGCTGAAGCAGATCGCGAAAGGTGACCACCAGTTCTGCTTCTTCCCGGTCAATCGCTGTAATCAGGCCAATGTCGCCGTTAAAAACCTCTTTCTGGTAGTTGTTACGGATCTGCATTACTTTATCCCCGAGGCGGTAGACGACACCTTTGCTCGCGGTTTCCACTTTCCCGAGTGCCGGAGGGTTTAGAGCCTGCTGCAACAGCAGGTTTAAACGATCCACTCCGGCCGCTGTCTTGCGCATGGGGGTGAGCACCTGGATGTCAAGCAGCGGGTCGAAGGGGCCGTAATTAGGCAGCCTTTCCAGGCACAATTGAACCACCAGTTGAGCGGCATGCTCCGGGTCTTCCTCGTGGATAAAGAAAAAATCCTTGTTTTTCAGGTTAAGATAGGGCATCTCGCCCTGGTTAACGCGGTGAGCGTTGACAATGATCATACTTTCCCGGGCCTGGCGAAAGATATGACCGAGACGGAAACAGGGAATATTACCGGCGCTGATCAAATCGCGAAGCACATTACCGGCCCCGACAGCCGGCAGCTGATCGACATCACCAACCATGATCAGGCGGCATCCTGAAGGCAGGGCCTTGAGCAAATTATAAATTAAGAGCAGGTCAACCATCGAAGCTTCATCGATGATCACTACCTGGGCATCGACCGGGTTTTTTTCGTTACGCAGAAAACGGAACCCTTCGCCCTCGGTATAGCTGTATTCAAGAAGGCGGTGAATCGTAAAGGCCTCTTCCCCGGTTGCTTCAGTAACCCTCTTTGCCGCTCTTCCGGTTGGCGCTGCCAGCAGCACTTTTTGCCTGATCAGCTGGAATACAGTGAGGAGAGCCTTAATTGTTGTAGTTTTACCGGTACCGGGTCCTCCGGTTACGACCAGAACCCCGTTGATTAATGCCTCTTCCAAAACCTGCAGTTGTTCATTGGTCAGATGAGCAGAATCATGTTTGACTTTGCCCAAAACCTGAGCAGCTTCCAGGGGGGAATACTGCCGGGCCAACCTGCGCAGCTGCAGGAGCAATCGGGCTGATCCCTGTTCGGCCTGATAAAAAGGAGCATAATAAACCGCTTCACCACAGTCCTGCTCTTCACAGATAAGGCGTTTTTGATCAACCATCAGGCGGAGCTGTTCATCAAGGAACTCTTCTTTAAGCGAGCCAGCGGAAATATCAAGCAGCTCCCTGATCCGCTCAAAAAGCAGTTCACCAGGCAGAAAAACATGCCCCTGCTCGGCGGCCCTGCTGAGAGTATAGGTTATTGAAGCCTGGATTCTTTCGGGAGCGTCTTCCGGCAGGCCAAGCTGACGGGCGATCTTGTCAGCGGTTTTAAAACCAATGCCGAAGATATCTTCTGCCATGCGGTAAGGATTTTCCTGTACCTGTTTAACCGTATCTGCGCCGTAGCGGCGATAAAGGCGCATCGCCTGGCCGACACCAACACCATAGCCCTGCAGAAATACAAGGACATGCTGCACATCTTTATACTGCTGATAACTTTTTAAAATGCCTGCCGCCTTTTTAGCGCCGATACCTTCAATTTCCTGGAGGCGGTGCGGCTCATTTTCCATGATCCCGAGCGTGTCGAGACCAAAATAATCGACAATCCTGGCTGCGGTTACCGGGCCGATCCCTTTGATTAACCCGGAAGAAAGGTAGCGGACTAAACCCTCTTTAGTTGCCGGAAGCAGGCGTTCCCACTGATCGACAGAAAACTGTTTACCGTAACGATTATGGACCTGCCACTGTCCGCTCACCAGAAGGCTTTCCCCTTCCTGCATCGGTGGAAAACTGCCGACAATAGTTACGGGTTTGCCCTCACTGCAGCGCAAACTGCCAACGAGATAGGAGCTTTCTTCACTGTAGAATCTTATTTTTTCCAGCGTTCCTTCGAGTCTCTCCAGCAGGACGCCCTCCGATCCAACATCTTCCTCTGCTCAATTTTAACACAAATTGCAGCCCAGCACCCCGTCAACAGTTCTAAACCATCTTCTGTTCGTTACTCAAACTTCCGTTCACCCTTTGCATAAACGCAAACCCCGATGCTCGCTTCCCGGCAATAATCCCTATATTATAGGTGCTGTTCTCTAAAGAGCTTCCCTGAGCAGATCGACTTTATCAAGCTTTTCCCAGGGCAGATCGAGATCCGGCCGGCCAAAATGGCCGTAGGCGGCTACCTGCTGATAAATAGGGCGGCGCAGATCCAGGTTTTCGATGATCGCTGCCGGACGCAGATCAAAATGCTTCCGGATCAGTTCTTCAATAACGGACACCGGCATTTTCTCGGTACCAAAGGTTTCAACCATCAGCGAGACCGGGTTCGACACCCCGATTGCGTAAGCTACCTGGAGCTGGCATTTGTCGGCCAGGCCGGCAGCAACTATATTTTTTGCCGCATGGCGGGCAGCATAAGATGCCGAGCGGTCTACCTTTGTCGGATCTTTGCCGGAAAAAGCACCACCTCCATGGGCAGCATAGCCTCCGTATGTGTCAACAATGATTTTCCGTCCGGTCAGGCCGGCATCCCCCTGCGGTCCCCCAACCACAAATCGGCCGGTCGGGTTAATCAGAAAACGGGTTTCCGGCATTATCAACTCGGCCGGAACGATTTCACGGATCACATGCTCGATTATATCTTTTTCGATCTCTTCGAGAGTAACAGCTTCACTGTGCTGTGCAGAAACAACCACAGTCTGTAAATGCGAAGGGCGCCCGTTACAGTATGCTACGCTGACCTGGGTTTTACCGTCAGGCCGAAGATATTTAAGCAGCCCCTGCTTACGCACAGCAGCCAGCCTCTGGGCCAGTTTATGGGCCAGTGAAATCGGCATCGGCATTAATTCAGGAGTTTCATTGCAGGCAAATCCAAACATCAGCCCCTGGTCGCCGGCTCCAATTAAATCGTAGCTGTTGGCCACTTCCTTTCCCCTGGTCTCAAGAGCCTGGTTGACACCCCGGGCAATATCCGGAGATTGTTCATCAATTGAACTTAATACGGCGCAGGTTTCACCGTCAAAACCGTACTTGGCCCTGGTATAGCCTATCTCCTTGACCTTATCCCGTACCAGCCTGGGTATGTCGACATAACATTCCGTCGTAATTTCCCCACAGACCAGGACAAGGCCGGTGGTTACCATAGTTTCCGCTGCCACCCGACCCTGGGGATCCTTCTCCATGATCGCATCAAGGATCGCATCGGAAATTTGATCGGCAAGCTTGTCCGGATGCCCTTCTGTTACTGATTCTGAAGTAAAAAGATAGTTGTTTTGATGCATAGATCGCTCCTCCTTCTAAATCGTGTTAATAGTTAGATGCAGTGTTTCTAGCCTGAAAATGCATATTCCAATTTTCATCCATCAGGTGGTGAAGCCCCGGGTTTCAGGGCCGTTTAAACATAAAAAAGCCTCTTTCGCTTTAAGAGGCCTTTCTTGCGCCTCTCATCTCCCGGGGTGGGTTACTGCCCCGCAGCAGTTGGCACCGTGACTGGAAAAGTCCGGTTGCCGGGATTCATCGGGGCTGTCCCTCCTCCGCTCTGGATAAGAGTAACTATATTTAACTGTAGGGAAAGAATACATTAAAAGGTTTCCAATGTCAATCTATCTGGCGGTTTATACTTATTTATTATTCCACATTTTATTCCACACTCATCCCTGACTGCCCGCCTTTTACTCTTCACCCGTCCAGGCTTTTTGGAGTATGGCGATAACCTCAGAATCACTAACCTGATCAAAACTGCGGTAGAACTGACCGACCGCGGCAAAATCAACCGGCGCTTCGAGGTAAACCAGGGCACTAACTTCATTTTTGAGACGGTTAAGAGTTTCCGGCGGCCCAACCGGAACTGCCAGGGCCAGCTCCGCCGGTTTTTGCTCCCTGAGAGAACGCAGAGCAGCAAGCAGGGTAAATCCGGTGGCCACCCCGTCATCGACCAGGATTACCAGGCGCCCTTCAACCCGGGGAAGAGGACGATCGCCGCGATAAAGTTTGAGGCGGCGGGCAATCTCAGCCTGTTCCCTGGCAGCGGCTTTCTTGACATAATCCGGAAAAACACCAATGCGGGAAATCAGTTCGTCGTTAAGCATGACGAAGCCATCGCCGCTGGTCGCACCGATTGCCAGTTCGCGCTGATGGGGCGCGCCGATTTTACGGGTTATGATCAGATCAAGATCCCCGCCGATTGCCTCCTGGATCGGTCCGGCCACTGCAACCCCGCCGCGCGGCACAGCCAGAATTAAAGGATCCCGCCCCCGGTAGATTTCAAGTCTGGCAGCCAGGAGCTCTCCGGCTTCCCTGCGATCGTTAAAAAACATCTTCATCATCTCCTTGGGCAAATAATCTGTAAAACCAGTTGGTAGTTGCAGAACACAGGGGCAGGGCCCTTGTCCCGCCTGGTTATAGTTCCAGCTGCTTGAAAAGTTCCTGCGATGACTTAACCGCAGCTGAGTCGGCAGGTAAACTCAGCAAAGCTTTGCCGTTCAGATCGTATTCGGCAACCAGGGGATCGTGGGGAATTTCACCGAAGAGGGAAAGCCTGCTGTTCCTGACCTCCTCGCCCAGCTGTTCAGAATCACCTTCACGGCTGCGCCCGATGACCAGGCCCATTTTTGAAACGGCGATCTGCACATTTTCAACAATATCCTTAACCCGCCCCGCCGAACGAATACCGCGAGCGGTTGAATCGCTTGTAACCAGGAGCAGGTCGATCATCGGCAGCAGGCGGCGGCTCAGGTGTTCGAGACCGGCCTCGTTGTCAATGATCATGTAATCATAATTTTTGCTCAGTTTTTCAAGGTAGCGTTTCAGTAAATCGTTCGGGTAACAGTAGCAGCCGGGACCCTGGGGGTTACCCATTACTACCAGGTCAAATGCTTTATCTTCGACCATCGCCCGGCTGAGACGGTATTCAATAAAAATATCCTTGGTCATACCTGTAGGCACGGCATCAGGTTTCTTGGTATCCTCGAGGATAGTGCCGATTGTCTCCCTCACCTCTAAGCCAAGGGCTTCGTTTAGGTTGGCATTGGCGTCGGCATCGACAGCCAGGATGCTTTTACCCGGGTGTGTTTCGATCAGGTAGCGGATCAGCAGCGCGGAAAGGGTTGTTTTTCCGGTGCCCCCTTTACCGGCCACAGCAATACGTTTAGTCATAAATTATACCTCCTGCGATATATTTACCAACCAGGAGAACCGTCCCCCTGGTCGATTATCCTGATAAACTACAATTGTCCTGATAAAACTTCTTCAAGCTGGTCAATAGTGCTGCATGGCCACATCTCGACCAGGTCGGCCATCATAGCAACTGAATGGTAATCAGCCCAGCGCTCTGTTGGCAGGGGGTTGAGCCAGATCACCCGTTTAACCTGATCCTTAAGCTTCTGCAGTTCCTGTACAGCTTTATTGAGGGTAACCGTCTTTGTATCGCTGACTACAAGAACAGTGGTTTTCGCATTCAGCCTTTCCGGGTGTTTTTCTCTGATAATCCGCAGTGCTGCAGCAATGTCAGTACCTCCGCCCCAGGTCTTGCTGCGGCGGATAACCCGGTCAAGCAGCTGATTTACGTTGGCGCGTCCTTTAAGCTCCGCTGTCAGGTCCTCGAGGCTGTCGGAGAAGCTGAAGCAGGAAAGTTCACGGACCACCTCATGCAGGCCGTGCAGAAAATGAATCACAAAGGTGCTGTAACCCTTCATCGAAGCGGAAACATCGCAAAGCAGGAGTATCTGCTGCTTTGAACGCCGCTTCGGTTTATGTTTCAGATTGAAAATAATTCCGCCGTAGCGCATATTGTCACGCAGGGAACGGCGTAAGTCCAGCGGCCCGCTGCGAGGGCCGCTGCGCCGCCGTCGCAGGATCTGGAAGGCCAGTTTCCGCGAAAGCCTCTTTAGCAGCTGCTCGGCAGCAGGCATGTCAGCCGCAGCGATCATCGCTATATCTACTTCCCGCAGATATTCATCACCACCGCTGCCGGTACCGGCGCCGTCTGCATTATTTGTTCCGTCAACATTCCTGCTCTCCTGCTCATCCCGGTTGCGGCAGTAGCGCAGATGGCTCTTAACAATCGTTTCCAGAATCGGCCGGAACTCCGCTTCGACTTTATTCCCGGTTTCAGTTTTCTGGACAAAATCCTGCAGCCGGTTGCGCTGTTCCGCCGAAAGAGCGCTGTACTGCTTCAGTTCCCTAGAGCTGAGCTGCAGAGATTCGCCCTTAAAATGAAGCTCGAGGTTAGCCCGATCCAACTGACGGGTAAACTCTTCCTGCCGTAAAATCGTCTCTTCAGCCCTATGCCGGTGCTGTTCGGCCGGTACGAAAAATAAGTCGAACAGGCGGCTGAATACTAATTGGTCCCGGCGGCTCTTGACCAGTGTCGCCTGCAGGGCAGTCTTAAAGGCATCACGGGAGGATAGATCGATCTTCTGCAGGGCCAGCAGGGCATCAATCATCTCGGTCGTGCCCACGGGCAAACCTTCCTGCCGCAAAAGGCCGGCAAAAACAGCCAGATTTTCATCCATGAATTGTTCAGTATTTGCTTCTGTCAACGGCACCCGTAAATCTCACCGCCGTTTCCACCCCGGGCCAAAACCTGATCTATCCCGTCGACGCCGACTTCCTGCCTGAAAATCTGCTGGTCGGCCCGCGTTTTCAGGAGCAGGTTGAGGGTATCGGCAACCAGCTTTCCGTCGATACGGCTGCGGTTTAGAGATACCAAAGCCCGGGCCCAGTCCAGGGTTTCAGCAATGGATGGTTTCTTGCGCAGATCGGACTGCTGGCGAAGCCGGGCAACAACCCGGGCCGTTTCCCAGGCCAGGCGCTCGGCAATACCGGGCACTTTGGCCTTAATGATCTGCACTTCTTTTTCAACATCGGGAAAATCGAGGTATAGATAGAGGCAGCGCCGCTTGAGACCGTCGGAGAGTTCACGCTCGTTGTTACTGGTCAGGACCACTACCGGAATCTTTTTTGCCGGGATCGTTCCCAGTTCGGGGATTGAAACCTGGAAATCAGAGAGAACCTCGAAAAGGAATGCTTCGAACTCGGGATCACACTTGTCCACTTCATCAATTAATAGAACGGCAGTCATTTCGGAGCGAATCGCCTTCAAAAGAGGGCGCTCCAACAGATACTGGTCTGAAAAGAGATCTTCCTCGTGGATCTGTTCCTCTTCCAAAGCCCGATTCATCTGGATGCGCAGCAGCTGGCGCTGGTAATTCCATTCGTAGAGCGCCTTGGTCTCATCAAGCCCTTCATAGCATTGAAGACGGATCAGCTCAGTCTTCATTATTTCAGCTAAAACCTTACCCATCTCGGTTTTGCCGACACCGGGAGCTCCTTCGATCAAGAGGGGCTTCTGCAAATCGAGGGCTAAAAACACAGTGAGGACCGTGTTTTCATCGCAGATATAACCGACCTGCTCAAAGCTTTTCCGTAGTTCGTCTAAGGGTATGGTCATCGTTGGCTGCTCTTCTTTCTGCTTTCAGTAGCGCTGAAATAGTTTCTTTAAACCGATCTAATAATACTACAAAGAAAAGAACCGGGCAAACAATTCCCCGCTGAAACCGGGCGGGATATGTTGTGATAAAATATAGTTGCATGATTACCACAACCTGCTGATGGAGGGCAAGATGATAAAATATAACGGGCAGTCTGAAACCGCTGAAATTAAGTCTATTTTAATGAAAAACCCCGAAACGGCCTGGAAAAGCCAGGCTAATGTCCAGGAGCAGTGGCAGCAGCTGCATTACCCGGCAAAACCAAGTTATGAAAAAGTGCTTAAAGAATATAACCAGTTCAGTGCCATAATTGAAGAACATGTCCCTGAAATACATTTCCTGCCCGAGGATGAAAAGACCGGGCTCGATTCAATCTACACTCACGATCCGGTGATCATTACTAAGGGTGGCGCTATCTTATGCAACATGGGCAAAAAAGAACGCGAGAAAGAACCCGAAGCGATCGCAGGATATTTAGAAAGCATCGGTATGCCGATTCTTGGTGAAATCAAAGCTCCGGGTAAAATCGAAGGTGGGGATATTGTCTGGTTTGATGATAATACTGTCGCAGTCGGCCTTGGCTACCGCACCAACAGCGAGGGCGTGGCCCAGCTGCGGACGCTGACCGGGGACCTGGTCAAAGAGATCGTCGAAGTGCCCCTGCCCCACGGAAGCGGCCCCGCTGAATGCCTGCACTTGATGTCAATGATCAGCCCGGTTGACCGCGACCTGGCTGTTGTTTATTCCCGCCTGATGGTTGTTCCCTTCCGCGAACTGCTGATCACAAAAGGGATCAGGTTTATTGAAGTGCCTGATGAAGAGTACGACAATTTCGCCTGCAACGTCCTGGCCCTGGCCCCGCGCAAATGCGTAATGATTTCCGGGAGCCCAAAAACAAAGGCAGCCCTGGAACGTGAGGGAGCAGTTGTCTACGAATACCCGGGCGAAGACGTGTCGATCAAGGGGGGCGGCGGCCCCACCTGCCTGACCAGGCCCCTGCTTCGAATTTAAAACCAGGCAGTTAAAAATAGAGAAGATAGTGCTCTGAGACTGGCGTTCATAAGCCGGGAATTATTAGCTTTTAGCCCTTACCGTAATTCTCTAACTGTTGCGTTAGAACCGGTAACTTTCGCCCGGAGGCAGAACCACACAGCTGCTGGCGGTTTTTTCTTCCACCTTGCGCTTAAACTCTTCAGGGTCCGCTTCAATCACCGGCCAGGTATTATAGTGATAGGGTATCACCGCTTTCGCCTTCAGGAAGGTGGCGGCAACCACGGCATCGTCTATGCCCATGGTAAAGTTGTCCCCGATCGGCAGTAGGGCCAGATCAATTGTGTCAAGCTCTCCGATCAGCTTCATGTCGCCAAAAAGTGCGGTATCGCCGGCAAAGTATACTTTTTTGCCGTAGTATTCAATCACAAAACCGCAGGCGTGACCGCCGGGAATACCGGCCCCGTGAAAAGCCAGGGTCAGCTTGACGGAGCCAAAGGGAAAATGGTGACGCCCGCCGAGATGCTGGGCGTGTGCCTTAAGGCCCTTTTCCTGAGCCTGGCCGGCTATCTCTGCAGTGGAAATTATCATCGCGTTATTGTTTTTAGCAATCCTGTAGGCATCGCCCAAATGATCAGAGTGGCCGTGTGAAACCAGAATATAATCGGTTTTGATTTCCTCCAGACTGAGCGGGGCCAGGGGGTTATCGGTAACAAAGGGATCGAACAGCAGGGTTTCCCTACCCGTTTCACCAAGTATAAAGGCGGCATGACCTAGAAAAGTTATCTCGGGCATATCTAAAACCTCCTCATATTTTTTCCCGGACCGGACCAAGGCCGATCGGATAAAATACTTTCCAAGTATAATATAGACCAGGTTTGCTGTTTTCTGCAAATAGGCAAAATCTGCAGACACCCAGGTGATACTTTCCCGGATGCCTGCAGAATGATAAAAACATCATAAATATTAATTGTTTACATTTACACCTGGCCCAGGAAATCCTGTTGGATTTTAGCAGCAACCTGA
>Ga0209498_1001404_pt1 | contig 14762 bp, 9 predicted proteins | sample WalLakDeSediment_FD_184131 | JGI IMG/M metagenome (GOLD analysis project Ga0209498, IMG submission 184131) | Lake sediment microbial communities from Walker lake, Nevada to study Microbial Dark Matter (Phase II) - Walker Lake 11/02/13 Deep... | ecosystem: Environmental > Aquatic > Freshwater >... | reverse complement strand
CCAGATGGAACGAAAGGGAGAAGATGATCCGGGCCGCCCGGTGGTTCCGCCAGAAGAGCATTCCCATCCGATCTTCCGGGCCCCGGGCGAAATCCAGGTCCCACAGGAGGAACTCCCAGTACAGGGCCCACCCTTCGCCCCAGAAGGGGGTGGCGAAGGCGGACCGGTGCGTGGCGTAACGCTGGGTCATGAAGCCCTGGAGGTGGTGGCCCGGGATGAGCTCGTGGTGCACCACAGCCCGGGAGAAGTGCACGTTGTTGGCTCGGAGGCTCATGGTCTTCTCGTCGTGGGCCTGCTCCACGGTGGGGAAGGCCACCCGGACCGTCTCCCCTCCCAGGAAGAAGGGGGCGAATCGCTGGCGTTCGGCGGAGAGCATCTCCATGCGCCAGATCTCCTTGGCCAGGGGGTCCACGGTGATGAGGTCCCGGCTCTCCAGGAACGCCTCCGCCTCCCGGGCCAGCTCCACCACCAGCTCCGTCTGGCGTCCCGGCTCCACGTGGAGGGACTTCACGTGCTCCAGGGCGGCGTGCCAGTCGTCTCCGAATCCCAGCTCCCGGGAGGCCCGGCGCATCTCGTCCAACCCCCAGGCCAGCTCCTTCTCGGCGATGCGGACGAGCTCCCCGGGAGTGTAGGGGATGAGCTCCGCTTCCAGGTCCAGGAGGAGGGCCGCCTCCCCGATGGGGTCGCCGACGATGTCCCCCTCCGTGCCCTCCACCATGCCCGCCACCCGCTCCCGGAGGAAGGTCACGTACCCGGAGAAGGCCCGGTTGAATGCCTCGTAGGGACTGGACACCCACCAGGTGAACAGAGGATCGAAGCCATGATGGAAGTCGTACCACTCCGAGATGGCTCGCCGGATCTCCCCGGCACGGGCCACAGCTCCCCGGGCTGCCACCGGAGAGATGGAGACCCGCCCCATCTCCCCCCGGAGCCCCCCTTCCAGGGACCGGCGGATCTCGTGGATGGCGGGTGTGGCCTCGTTCAGGATCCGGGCGGACTCCCGTGGATCCACGGCCTCCAGGTTGCGCCGGGTCTCGTGGAGGTGGATGAGGGAAGGAAGGAAGGGGAGGAGGGTCAGGGCCTCCTGGAAACGGTCCCCCTCCATGTCCAGGCGCCGCACTTCGTACCTGAGGCGGTTGCGGAGGAGCTGGTAATCGATCTTCCCCTGGAGGTTCAGCCCTCCGTAGACCACTTGGTCCAGGGCCTCGTCCCACTCCTGGTAGAAGGCCTGGAGGCGGTGGTGGCGGGTTGGGGAGTCCACGTCGTAGCGACGATGGAGGGCGGCCCGGTCGGCGGAGAAGCGCTCCACCTGATGCCGGAGGTCGCTGGGGCCGGGGTCCGAGGCCGCCCTGATGGCGCCGGGCCCGGGGTCCGAGGTCGCCCTGATGGCGCTGAGCCCGGGGTCGGATGTCACCCCCTTGGTGCTGGGCTCGGGATGCGAGGTGGGGGTGAGGGCGTTGGCGGACGAAGCCGCCAGAAGAGCGGAGACAAGGGCGATGGTGAAGGGCTTCACAGCAGATCCTCCAGAGTCGGACTCGGTCCCGGACGAATAGGAGGAGGGGCTCAGCCCTCCCTGTGATATCTAACCTCCCCGCCCACGATGGTGTAGACCTTCTCCGCAGCAGTGAGGATCTCCTCCGGCGGGATGGTCATGATGTCGGCAGAGGGCACCACAATGGTCGTGGGCCTCAATGAACCCCAGGACCCCGTAGCTTGCGAAACTGCTCACGACCCGTCTCCTTCGGGTTTGGGGCTAAAGGGCAAGGGGTTCGGATGAAGAATAGGAGGGGTCGTGTGGTTGTGCGAGGGAACCCGGGGAGCTCCCCTACGGCCCTCCCACACGCCTGAGGACCATGAGCTGGTAGGGCTCGAACGCCAACTCCTTGGTGGCGGTGATGGTCCGGCCGGCGTAGAGGTCCACGAAGGTCCTCCGCATCCCCATCTGCCGGAGGCGCCGGGCCTCCAGGCGCTGCTCCAGCTCGCTGAAGTTGGCCAGGACGAAGACCATGTCGTCTGCGGTGCTCCGGAAGAACCCCAGGACGTGCTTGTTTCCGGTGTCCGCCACCACCGTGTCGGAGCGGTGGAAGGCCTGGGTGTGCTTCCTGAGCTGGAGGAGCCTCAGGAGGCCGTGGTACACTCGCCCCGGCACGCTTGCCGTGTCGTGGCGTAGCTCCGCCCGCTCCCAATCGAAGGGGCTCCGGTGGAGCCACCGGGAGTCGCCAACCTTGTCGGGGTCCTGGAGGTAGTCGGGATCGTTCAGGGTGGCGATCTCGTCTCCCAGGTAGAGGAGGGGCACCCCGGTGGCGGTAATGATGATCCCGTGGAGGAGGAGGACGCGTCGGATGGCAAGCTCCAGACCCTCCTCACGGTTCCCCTCCAGGGCCTGCTCCACCCCCGCCAGGGAGGCGCAGGTCCCCGAGACCCTGGCGTCGCCGGTGGTCACGTCCACCTGGAAGGGCTCCCCCCGTGCGAAGCTGGCGGGGTGATCCCCGGTGTAGAAGGCCGTAAGGAACCGCCGGTGCTCCTCGGGGTGGAAGCCCGCCGCCTCCACAGCCTCGTCTGCGAAGGCCCACCCGATGTCGTCGTGGCATCGGACGTAGTTCACCCAGGTACATCCGGGCGGGAGGCTCATTCGCTTCTCCATTGCGTTCCGGAGGGCCCGGACGTCCCGGGTGGCCAGGGCATCCCAGAGGAGGGCCATGAGCTCCGGGTTGTAGGAGAGGGGGCACTCCTCAAGCCCCACGTACTTCCGGACCTCGTCGGGGTGGACGATGGCCTCGGAGAGGAGCACCGTGGCGGGGGCGGCCATGGCGGCCACGGCGTTGAAGGCCTGGATGATGCGATGGGCCTCCGGAAGGTTCTGGCAATTGGTGCCCAGGCGTTTCCAGAGGAAGGCAACGGCGTCCATCCGGACGATCTCCACGCCCTGGTTGGCCAGGAAGAGCATTTCTTCCGCCATGCGGTTGAAGACGGCCGGGTTCTGGTAGTTCAGGTCCCACTGATAGGTGTGGAAGGTGGTCCAGATCCATCTCTTCAGGCGGGGCTGGTAGGTGAAGGCTCCCGGGTGGTCCTCGGAGAAGACCTCCGGCATGTGGGCCTCGAAGGCGTCGGGCATCTCCCGGTCCGGGAACATGTAATAGAACGCCTGGTGCTCATGTTCCCCGGCCAAAGCCCGCCTGGCCCACTGGTGTTCGTCGGAGGTGTGGTTGAAGACGAAGTCCAGGATAAGGGAGATGCCACGGTGCCTCAGGTCCGTGGCCAGGTCCCGGAGCTGCTCCATGGTGCCCAGGGAGGGGTCCACCTCCCGGTAGTCGCTCACGGCGTAGCCGCCGTCGTTGTCCCCGTCGGGCATCTTGAAGAGGGGCATGAGGTGGAGGCAGGTGACCCCCATCTCCGCCAGGTAGGAGATCTTCTCCCGGAGTCCCTCCAGATCCCCGGCGAAGAGGTCCACATAGCACATGGCCCCCACCATCCGATTCGACTCGTACCAGTGGGGGTCCGCCTCCCGCAGCCCGTCCAGGGCCTTCAGCTCCTCCGGCCGCTGGAGCCACATCTCCGTGGTGGCGGCCAGGATGCCCTCCAGGTGGTAGAAGAAGTCGTACTGGTGCCCGTAGAGGGCGTGCAGGTTGGCGAAGAGGCGGGGAAAGTGCGTCCTCACCCGGGCCACGTAGGCGTCCCACTCCGCCGGCTCCGTTTCCTTCCCGAACCGGGCTTCGATCCGGGGGAGTAGGCGCCGGAGGGAGCTTTCGGCGTGTTCTTTCAGCCAGAGTGGGTGATCATCCATGAAGGTGGCCTGCCGCTCCACCCGCCAATGCCTGGCTCCCAGTGCTCAGGCCGGAGAAGTGGGAATGTCCGTGGTGTTGACAGACCCCAACGGAGCCGGGGCGTTCCGGGGTGCGGGGGGGGGTGACCCTCATCGGCGAGGGGAGAGGGGGGAAGTGGGGCCCCTTTCCGGTGGCCTCCGCTACGCCCCCTTCCGCTTCAGCAAGATGTAGCCACCGAGCCCCAGGGCGGCCACGGCAAGGATGATGACAAGGACCACGAGGAAGGCCGCCCCCAGGATGGCGGCCAGGGTGTCCCAGAAGCCGAAAGCGGCGATGAGGACCACCAGGAGGACGAAGAGGAGGATGGGCATGTGAGGGGCTCCTTTCGGGCGCTGGGAGTTGAAGGGCCGATGGGTGAATGGTCCCGGTTCGGGGCTCCGGGCGCAAGGGCCCGAGGCTCCGGGCGGCGACGGCGGAGGGCCGGTCTGCACCGACCCCCGACGCCGGAGAATGCCCGAACCGCCGCCCCCACTGGATGTGCCGTGCCCTACACCAGCTGCGCGAAGAAGTCGTTCCCCTTGTCGTCCACCAGGATGAAGGCCGGAAAGTCCTCCACCTCGATCTTGTAGATGGCCTCCATCCCCAGCTCCGGGTACTCCAGGAGCTCCACCTTCTTGATGTTCTCCTTGGCCAGGACGGCGGCGGGGCCCCCGATGGAGCCCAGGTAGAACCCGCCGTGCTTCTGGCAAGCGTCGGTGACCTGCTTGCTTCGGTTCCCCTTGGCGATCATGACCATGGAGCCACCCTGGGACTGGAAGAGATCCACGTAGGAGTCCATTCGCCCGGCGGTGGTGGGGCCGAAGGAGCCCGAGGGTAGCCCTTCCGGCGTCTTGGCGGGACCGGCGTAGTAGACGGGGTGGTCCTTCAGGTACTGGGGCATGCCCTCGCCCCGGTCCAGGCGCTCCTTGATCTTGGCGTGGGCGATGTCCCGGGCCACGATGAGGGTGCCCGTGAGGGTCAGGCGGGTCTTCACCGGGTGCTTGGAGAGCTCTGCCAGGATCTCCGCCATGGGCCGGTTGAGGTCGATGGGGACGGCGCCGGTGTCCCTTCTACCCCTGTACTCCTCGGGGATGAACCGGCCAGGGTTCCTCTCCAGCTCCTCCAGCCAGATCCCGTCCCCGTTGATCTTGGCCTTCACGTTCCGGTGTGCGGAACAGGAGACCCCCATCCCGATGGGGCATGAGGCCCCATGCCGGGGGAGGCGCACCACCCGTACGTCCAGGGCGAAGTGCTTGCCCCCGAACTGGGCGCCGATCCCGGTCTGCTGGGCGGCCTCCAGGAGCGCTGCCTCCAGCTCCAGGTCCCGGAAGGCCTGGCCCGCCAAATTTCCCTGGGTGGGCAGGCCGTCCAGGTAGCCGGTGCTTGCCAGCTTCACGGCCTTCAGGGTGGCCTCGGCGGAGGTCCCCCCGATGACGAAGGCCAGATGATAGGGGGGGCAGGCCGCGGTACCCAGGGTCTTCATCTTCTCCGTGAGCCAGGGAAGGAGCTTCTCCGGGGTCAGGAGGGCCTTGGTCTCCTGGAAGAGGTAGCTCTTGTTGGCGGACCCGCCTCCCTTGGCCACGAAGAGGAACTTGTACTCCGAGCCCGAAGTGGCGTGGAGGTCGATCTGGGCCGGGAGGTTGTTGCCGGAGTTCTTCTCCTCGTACATGGTGAGGGGAACGGTCTGGGAATACCGCAGGTTCTCCTGGGTGTAGGTGTCGAACACGCCCCGGGAGAGGGCTTCCTCGTCCCCGCCCCCTGTCCAGACCTGCTGGCCCTTCTTGCCCAGGATGGTGGCGGTCCCCGTGTCCTGGCAGAAGGGGAGGATCCCCTCCGCCGAGACCTCGGCGTTCCGGAGCAGGGCCAGGGCCACGCCACGGTCGTTGGGGCTGGACTCGGGGTCGGCCAGGATGGCCGCCACCTGCTCAAGGTGGCTGGCCCGGAGGAGGAAGGACACGTCCCGCATGGCTTCCCTGGCCAGGAGGGCGAGGCCTTCGGGGTCAACCTTCAGCATATCCTTCCCGTCGAACTGGGCCACGGAGACGTGCTCCGAGGTGAGGCGCCGGTAGGCGGTGTCGTCGCCGGCGAGGGGGAAGGGATCCTGGTATGAGAACTCCGCCATGGTGAGTGCTCCTCTCGGGTCGTTTGTCGGGGCAGGGGAGGTGCCCCGTCAGCGCCTGGGACCCGGCCTCCCCGGCGCGGCGCACCGGGAACGCCGGTCCCCCGGCAGGTCAGATGTCGTAGTAGCGGGCCACTTCCCACGGGTGGGGCACCACCCGCATCTCTTCGATATCCTTCCTCTTTGTCTCGATCCAGACGTCCAGGAGGTTGTTGGGGAAGACCCCGTCCCGGGTGAGGTAGTCCCGGTCCGACTCCAGCCCGTCCAGGGCCTCCTCAAGAGACGTGGGGAACGATCGGATCTTCCTCAAGGCGTCCTCAGGGAGCTCGTACAGGTTCGTCTCGTACGGCCCGAACCCCTCCCGGGTTGGGTCCAGCTTCCGACGCACGCCGTCCAACCCCGCCAACATGACGGCGGCGAAGGCCATGTAGGGGTTGCAGGTGGCGTCGATGGTGCGGAACTCGAACCGCCGCTTGGCGGGATCCTTCACGTATCCCGGGATCCGGATGGCGGCGGAGCGGTTCCCTTCGGCGAACACGGCCTTCACCGGGGCTTCGAACCCGGGCACAAGGCGCCGGTAGGAGTTGGTGGTGGGGTTGGTGAGGGCCAGAAGGGAGCTGGCGTGGTCAAGGATCCCGGCGATGTAGTGCAGGGCCGTGTCGCTCAGTTGGTAAAGTCCCTGGGCGTCATAAAAGACGTTGGCGCCCCCCAGGGTGAGGAGATGATGGATGTGCATCCCGTTCCCGGGCCCATCGTAGAAGAGCTTCGGCAGGAAGGTCACCACCTTGCCCCGGTGCCTGCCGATGCGGTGGGCCAGCATCTTGGCCAGGACGGTGCTGTCGGCGGCCTCCCCGATGGGGGTGAGGTTGAACTCCACCTCCCCCTGGGCGCTCCCCACCTCGTGGTGATGGTACTTCACGTCCATGCCAAGCTTCCGGTACACCGAGACCATCTCGTTCCGGATGGAGAAGAGGTGGTCGTTGGGCCGGGCCCGGAAGTAGCCCCTCTTCTGTGCGATGCGGTAGGATTCCTCCCCACCCGGCGGGCTCACCATCTCGGAGCTCTCCACCCGGAAGGACTGCTCCCTGGGGCTCCGGACGCTGAAGAGCTCGTCCAGGACGTGGAACTCCAGCTCCAGCCCCACGAAGGCCTGGTCGGCGATCCCCTCCTCCTTGAAGATGTCCAACGCCTTGGGGACCAGGTGGCGGAGGTCCTGGGTGAAGCGGGCCCGGCTGTCCAGGTCCAGCATGTTGCAGAAGAAGCAGAGGATGCGATGCTCCTCCTCCAGGGGGTCCACGAAGGCGAAGTCCAGGTCCGGCCGCAGGATCATGTCGGACCGCTCCACCTTGGCGAAGCCGAAGTTGGAGGCGTCGAACCCGATGCCCAGCTCCAATGTCTCCTCGGAGAAGGTCTCGGCAGGCGTGGTGACGGCACGAAGCCGGCCGTCGATGTCCGTGAGGTAGAAGTTGATGAACTCGATCTGGTGCTCCGAGATGAACTTCTGCACCTCGGGGACGCTCTTGAACGAGAGCATGGAGTCTCCATCGTGGGTCTGACGGCGGTCCCGGACCTCGCCGGGGGGCGGGGGCGGGCCGGCCGCTGGTCAAGGGAGAGGAGGATACTGCGAGGGGGGAAGGGAGGGCAACTGTGTGGGGCCGCCGGGTGGGCTGCGCCCCCTCGGCTCCCGCGCTTCGCTCCGCACGCCTGGCGGCGCGCGAGGGTCGCTACGGGGGCGCAGCCCACCCGGCCGCCCTTCACCCCCCTCGGCTCCCGCGCTTCGCTCCGCGCGCCTGGCGGCGTGCGAGGGTCGCTACGGGGGCGCAGCCGATCCGGCCGCCGGCCCCGCCGCCTCGACTACCCTTCCCGCAGGGGTGTCCTGGCGAAAGGCGCCACCGGGTTCGGGATGTTGCGGCACTGGGGGTTGGTGCACCCGGGGCAGCGTAGCCCATACTGGGGCGAACAGGCCTCGCCCTTCTCCAGGTGGTCCCGCACGATCTCCGCCAGTCCATCCTGGAAGATGGGGTCGCCGTTGAACGCCGGGGCCCTCTTGAATCCAGCGATCCCCACATCCCGGGCCAGATGAGCGTACTCGATATCGATCTCCGAGAGGGTCTCGATGTGATCGCTGGTGAAGGCGATGCCCACCACCAGCACATTTTTCCTGCCCTTCGCCCCGAGATCCTTCAGGACTTGCTCGGTGCTGGGCCCCAACCAGCGGAGGGGGCCCACCTCGGACTGGTAGGAGAGGAGGAATTGGTTCCGGAAGCCGCCCGCCTTCAGGACCTCATGAACGCTGGCCCCCACCTCCTGGGGGTACGGGTCCCCCCGATCGATGAAGGCCAGGGGGAGGGAGTGGGCGCTGAACAGGAGGAGGACGCCGTCCCGTTCCTCCGGAGGAAACTGCTCCAGGCCCTCCCGGACACTCTTCACCATGGCCCGGACGAAAGCCGGATGGGTGGGCCAGCGGTCGATGACGCTCCACCGGAACTCGTTGGCCATGCCGAGCCTGCCCAGGGCCCTCCAGAGCTCGTTCAGGCTGGAACCGGTGGTGGCGCAGGAGAACTGCTGGTACTGTGTGAAGGCCACCGCCCTCTTCACCCCGTCCGCCTTCATTCGGGTCAGGGCATCCTCGCTGAATGGAGAGACGTAGCGGAAGGCCACGTAGAAACGGTGGGGAGCGGTCCCGGGGGACAGATGGTCCAGGCGCTCCACCATCCCCCGGCCCTGGACCTCCGTCCAGTGAAGGATAGGGGAGCCTCCCCCGATCCCCTCGTAGAGCTTCCGGACTTTCGGGGTCCTGCGTCTGGCGATGAAGGGCCCAAGCCACCCCTGGGCCGGGAGCTGGATGATCTCCCGGTCCTTGAAGAGCTCCAGGAGAAAAGGGCCGACTTCCGCTAGATCCTTTGGACCGCCCATGTTGAGCAGGACGATGCCCGTGGGTCCCTTTGAGTCCGCGCTGTGGGTCATTGGGTCATTGATTCCCGCCGGGGCGGGGGCCGGCGGCTTGGTTGAATGGGGAGAGGCCTGTGGTATCGGCGGATCATTGCGCCATTTACCCCATGGTGGCGGTGTGGATCCCTGTGGTCTTTTCCGGCACGCACGTTGCATCCTTTGGGGAAGGGGGGTAGCCTCAGGCGCCGGGGGGCTCCACCATGACCCTCGCGGACGTAACCCTGTGGGCAAGGAGTCTCAGCCTTGAGTGGAGTGTTCGGAGTGGTTTCCAGGGAGGACTGCGTGGCCGATCTCTTCTACGGCACGGACTACCATTCCCATCTGGGCACCGTCCGTGGAGGGCTGGCCGTGAAGAACGGGGAGGGGTTCACCCGCTTCATCCACGACATCACCACCACCCAGTTCCGTAGCAAGTTCCAGGTGGACCTGCCCCGTCTCCACGGATCGTCCGGGATCGGGGTCATCAGCGACTACGAGGACCAGCCCCTCCTCATCAACTCCCACCACGGCGCCTATGCCATCGTCACCGTGGGAAAGGTGGCCAACCTGGACCGGCTGGTCCGGGATGCCCTGGGCCGGAACGGGGTGCATTTCTCCGAGATGACGGGTAGCCAGGTCAATCCCACGCAGCTCGTGGCCCACCTCATCGACCAGGGAGAGACGCTGGAAGAGGGCCTGGCCCATGCCCAGGAGAGGATCGAAGGTTCGTGCTCCGTCCTTCTCCTCACCGACGGTGGGATCTACGCTGCCAGGGACCGCCTCGGCCGTACCCCCCTGGTGCTGGGTGAGAAGGAAGGGGCCCGGGCCGTCACCTTCGAGACCTGTGCCCTCCCCAACCTGGGGTATGAGGTGGGGGCGTATCTTGGTCCCGGGGAGATCGTCCGTATCACGCCCGAAGGCGTGGAACAGCTGAAGAGCCCCGGGGAGGCCATGCAGATCTGCACCTTCCTCTGGGTCTACTACGGCTACCCGGCGTCGAGCTACGAGAATGTGGGGGTGGAGGCCGTACGCTACCGCTGCGGGGAGCTCCTGGCCACGAGGGACACGGTGGAGGTGGATCTGGTGGCGGGCATCCCCGATTCGGGGACGGGTCACGCCATCGGGTACGCGAACTGGTCAAGGGTTCCCTTCGGACGGCCGTTCGTGAAGTACACGCCCACATGGCCCCGGAGCTTCATGCCGCAGGACCAGCGGGTCAGGGATCTGGTGGCCAGGATGAAGCTCATCCCGGTGCGGGAGATGGTGGAGGGGAAGCGGATCCTCTTCTGCGAGGATTCCATCGTCCGGGGAACCCAGCTGCAGGACATAATCCGGAGGGTCTTCGACTACGGAGCCAAGGAGGTGCACATGCGCCCGGCCTGTCCGCCCCTCCTCTTCGGGTGCAAGTTCCTGAACTTCTCCACCTCCCGCTCCGAGCTGGACCTGGCGGGCCGCCGTGCCATCCTGGATCTCGAGGGGTGTGATCCTTCCGACCTGGCCCCCTATTGCGAGGCCGGCTCTCCCTCCTACTGCTCCATGGTGGACGGGATCCGGCGTCGGCTGGGCCTCACGTCCCTGGAGTACCAGCGCATGGCGGATCTGGTTGAGGCCACCGGGTTACCAAGGGAAAAGCTCTGTACCTACTGCTGGGATGGTGCGGAGATGGAAGAGGGGCCCCGAAGGGAAGACGCCTCAAGAGAGCTCGCATGCGTCCGTTGAACCGCTCTTTCCGTGGTGCTTCCCCGGGAATGCTGTCCGTAAGCCATAACCCCCTGGCTCGTATCCCTTCGGGCGTGCGGGAAGGCCTCAACGCCCACCGGGCGGACAGGCTTCTCCCACCGGAACCCAAGACCGGAGTAGAGAGGTACCCGATGAGCAGGAACGTATGGTCAGACTTCATGATTCGGGTCTCAGGGACCTTCCTTCGGGGGCTTGGCGCGACTGTCCTCGTGCTCTTGGCAGCGGGGCTCCCCGGGTGGTGCCGGGTGGCGGCCCAGGAGGAGGCCAGGATCATCGACCTGACCCTGGAGCGGATGGTGGAGCTCACCATGAGCCGGAGCTACCAGGTTCGGCAGCTCAACCTCTCCATCGAGCGAAACCGGCACAACCTCCGGGCTGAGCAGGCCCGCCTGAGGTCTTCGGTGGACCTGGACCTCACTGTGCCGTCCTTCAGGCTGACCTCGGAGCCCAAGTGGAACTCGGCTCTGCAACGAAATGAGATCGTCCAGGAGAACCGGCGCATGTGGGAGGGGGAGCTGGCGGTCCGGCAGCCCGTGATCCTCTTCGGCTATCCCACCAACGGGTACCTGTCCTTCAACAACCGGATGTATCGATACCTCCAGATCAGGCCCAATGGGGACGAGGACGTCCGCTATTACAATCGGTACTTCATCCGCTACACACAGCCCCTGTTCCAGCCCAACGCCCTCAAGAACAACCTGGAGAAGGCTGAGTTGAGCCTGGAGAACTCCCAGCTCGATTACTACGACGACGTGGTGGGGATCGTGGACAACGTTTCCGGCGATTACTTCGACCTCTTCGAGGATGCCTTCGAAGGGGTCATCAATCGGGGCCTGGTGGAGAACCTGGAGCTGGCCCTTCAGGTGGCCCGGGAGCTGGCCTTTGCGGACTCGGCCCGGAGCATCGACGTGGACCAGGTGCAGGTGGAGCTGGCCAACGCCAGGGAGCAGGTCCAGCGTTCCGAGAGCGCCTTCCGGCTCCGTTCCTCCGGGATCAAGCAACGCCTGGGTCTCTCGGAGAGCGACTCCATCTTCATCGATCCCACCTTCCATCTGGACCCGGTCCATATCGACGTGGACGAAGCCATGCGCCGGGCCCTGGATCTCACTCCCCGAATGCGCCAGCTGGACATCCGGCTCCGTGAGAGCGAGATCCGCCTGGAGGAGACCAAGGGGAGGGGAGGGTTCCGCATGGACCTCTCCCTGAGCTACGGCCGTGAGCGGCAAGACCCCCTCTTCGATCGCATTTGGGTGGATCCGAACAACAGCTACACGGTGGACGTCAAAGCGTACCTGCCCCTCTGGGACTGGGGCGGACGCGGCGCCCGCATCGCCTCCAGCCGCATAGGGATCGACCAGACCCGGCTCCGGATGGAGGAGGCGGAGATCCAGCTCAGGGCCCGGATCCGCAACGAGGTCCTGAACGTCCGGGAGTTCCAGAACCGCACCCTGGCCATGATGGAGAACCTGGAGCTTGCCCGGGCCGTCTCCGCCAGCGGCTTCCGGCGGTACCAGGATGGAGCCATCGGGGCCTTCGAGCTCATCCAGAGCCTTCGGAGGGAGACGGACACGGCCAACAACTTCCTGGACGCCTACATCGGGTGGCGCAAGACCCTCCTCCGCCTCCAGCGACTGACCTACTACGACTTCGAGAATGACACGTCCATCCTGGAGCACTTCGGTCTGGCGGATGAGCTCAACGGAAACGGGATAGCCTCACCGAAGGGGAGGGGACCGAACTGACGGCGGGGGGACTTTCCCTATTCCAGCTCCACCGGGCTGTGGAAGCCCTCGGGCTTGACGGTGAGGACCGAGCAGCCCACCTGGGATAGGACGGATTCCGCCGTGTTCCCCATGAATAGCCCGGGGATCCCCACCCGGCTCAGGGTTCCCATGACCAGGACGTCGGCCCGGGTCTTTTCGGCAGCGCTCCGGATGACCAGCTGGGCCTCTCCCTTGAGGAGGTGGAGGTTCGCCTCCACGCCGGGAACGGACGCCCTGGCCACCAGCTCCCGCAGGCTCTCCTCCCGGCTCTGGCGGGTCTCCTTGAGGATGGCGTCGAGGTCCTCCAGGGGTATGCCCCGGAGGGGGTTGCGCAGGATGTTTTCGCCGTAGACGGACCAGGCGTGGACCACGTGGAGCTCCGCCTTCTCCCGCTGGGCCAGGGAGGAGGCCAGCTCCACGATGGTGCTGTTCAATCCGGGGGTGCTGCTTCCGCTCACGTCCACGGCCGCCAGCACGGACCGGATTCCCCAGGGTTGCCGCGGCCGGAGGAGCCAGACCGGGCAGGGGCACTTGCGGAGGAGATGTTCTTCCGTGCTTCCGAAGAGTCGAACCTTCAACCCCCGCCTGAGACCGTCTCCCATGCGGATCACCAGGTCCCGCTCGTGCTTCAGGACGTCCTGGATGATGGCAACGAACTCCCGCCCCACCAGGAGTCGAGCCTCAACGTCCACTCCGGCGTCGGCTCCTTCCTTCTCCAGGACCTCGAGGAGGGCAGTCCGATCGTCCCGGATGCCCCGGCGAATCCGGGTCACGGTCCTGGAGGCAGAGTCCGGAAGCCCCTCTTCCGGGGAAGGAAGGACGGAGGCGATGGTGAGGCGGGCACCGTTGGCCCGGGCGACCCGGATGGCCCGGGCCATGCCCACGTCCTTGTGGGTGTCCCCGTTCACCACCAGCAGGATGTTCTTGAAGCGGTCCATTCTATTCCCAGCCCCCTCGGACTCTGTGGCACTTCCGCAAACTGCTGTAGTGCGGAGGCTTATACCGCTCAGGGAGTCCACTGTTTCACGACGCGAAGCCTGGAGAGGAGGATCTGCCTGGAAGGGGGACCGGGAGGAGGGGTCTCGGGGTATGACGGCCCGATGTCAGAGGGCGGAGGGGGAGTTCCGGGACTCGCCCGGAAGCGGGATCGAGAGTTCCCTTTCGGTTGGACAACCCTAAGTTTGACAGGGTTTCTCCCCCTCGGTAGCTTGGCGGACCCTTAATCCTCGAGGTCGAAACGATGAAAAAGTCTGCAGTCGGCTTGATAGCCGTTTCCGTTCTCTTCCTCCTGTTCGCGGCGTCCCAGGCCGCGGCTCAGGGGGCCAACGCCTCTCCAGCCTTCAAAGCACCCCTCCTCCTCACCTCGGCGGGCCAGAGCCCCGACGGGCAGCTGGCGGCCATCCTGGCCAGGCGGGCCGGGGTGGAGCACACTCTCTCCCCAATGGCTACCGTGGACGAGCTGGCTGGGGTGGGGAGCCTGGGGATCGTGGTGGGAGCCAGCCTCAAGGGCCTGGGTGCGGCGGGGATCGACACGGGAAAGGAGAAGGAGCGGGTGAGGGCGCTCGTCACCGAGGCTACCAGGAGGAACATCCCGGTCCTCTTCTTCCACCTGGGGGGTGACCAGCGGCGGGGGCAGCTCACGGACGAAATGGTCACCGAGTATCTGCCGTTGGCCCAGTGGGCCCTGATCCTCAAGTCCGGGAACTTCGACGGCCTGTTCTCCCGCCTGGCCCAGGAACACAACGTGCCCCTCCACGAGGTAGAACGGACGGCGGACGGGCAGGAGATCGTGAAGGCGGCGTTCCAACCCCAGGGCTGAGGCCCGCAGAACCGGGAAAAGGCCCCCTCCGTTGCCAGAATCCATCGTCTTTCTCGTCCTGGCGGTCGCCTTCGTCATGGCTGCGGCCGTGGGGAAGCTACCCATCGGCATCAGCCTGGTGGTGGCGGCGGTGGCCGGCGCCCTGGTGGCGGGTGAGGGCCTCCCCGTCCGGCACCTCCTCGAGGGGAGCTTCGGCTACTTCGACGTCATCGTCATCATCCTGACGGCCATCCTCTTCATGAAGGTCCTGCAGGCCTCCGGGGCCCTGGACAGCCTGGCGGCCTTCCTCCTCAGGACCTTCCGTAAGCGGAAAGCCCTCCTGCTTTTCACCTCCACCGTCATCGTCATGTTTCCGGGGATGATCACGGGGTCCTCCACCGTGGCCGTCCTGGCTGCCGGGCCCCTGGTGGCGCCGGTCCTCATGAAGCTGGGGCTCTCCCGGCTGAAGACCGGTGCCTTCATCGCCATGGCGGGGATCCTGGGGATGATCGCTCCTCCCATCAACATCCTGGTGATGATCATGGGAGGGGGGGTGGACATGCCCTACGTGGGGGTGAACCTTCCCCTTCTCTTCCTGGTGATCCCGC
>Ga0209498_1001402_pt1 | contig 14777 bp, 9 predicted proteins | sample WalLakDeSediment_FD_184131 | JGI IMG/M metagenome (GOLD analysis project Ga0209498, IMG submission 184131) | Lake sediment microbial communities from Walker lake, Nevada to study Microbial Dark Matter (Phase II) - Walker Lake 11/02/13 Deep... | ecosystem: Environmental > Aquatic > Freshwater >... | reverse complement strand
TGTAATTGGCGCCGGCGTAATGGGCGCCGATGTGGCCCAGATCTTGGCTCAGGCGGATTATGCCGTCACCCTGGTGGATATCTCCGAGACGGCATTGACGCGGGCAGAACAGGATATCAGGCAGGGAATACGCTTTTATCATCTCCTGCGACGAGACCAGGAACTAAAACCGCTAGATGCAGCTACGGCCATTGCCCGCATCACCTTCACCACCGATATGCAGCTGCTACAAAAGGCCGATTTTGTCATTGAAAATGTTACCGAAAAATGGTCCGTGAAGCAGCCGGTCTACGCTACACTGGATCAGGTTTGCCCGCCCCACTGCCTCCTGGCGGCCAACACCTCGGCTATTCCCATTACCCAGATTGCCGCAGCCACCCAACGGCCGTCGCAGGTGCTCGGCATCCATTTCATGAACCCGGTACCGCTAAAAGATACGGTGGAACTGATTCGCGGCTACCATACCAGCGAGGAAACCTTGGCGGCGGCGCTGACCCTCTTGGCCAGCATAGGCAAGTCAGCCATTGTGGTCAACGATTCACCCGGCTTTGTCTCCAACCGGGTCCTGATGCTGACCGTTAATGAGGCCATTTTCCTGGTTCACGAAAATGTAGCGGCGCCGGAAAATGTGGACCAGATTTTCACCCAATGTTTTGGTCACGCCATGGGCCCGCTGGCCACCGCCGATCTCATCGGGTTGGACACCATCTTGTTATCACTAGAAGTATTGTACCAACAGTTCAACGATCCCAAGTTTCGTCCCTGTCCGCTGCTGCGGCAGATGGTCAATGCGGGCTTGTACGGCCGTAAGAGCGGCCAGGGATTCTTTACCTATTCATCATGAACCACGAACAAATAAGGGAAAAAGTAATCGCCTTCCTGGGCAACTATCTGCCTCTGGATGGCTTAGGCGACAAAGATAACATTTTTCAGACCCGGGCGGTGAACTCATTGTTTGCCATGCAGCTGGTGCTGTTTGTAGAAAAAGAGTTCGGTATCCAGGTTGAAAATGAGGATCTGGAGATGAGCAATTTTGAGTCCATTCATGCCGTGACCGGGTTAGTGGCGCGGAAAACAAGTAATCAGTGAACAGTTTGCAGTTAGCAGTAGTTAATTCATGAGAATTGCGCTTACCCCCGATCAAGAACGATTTCAGCAGGCCTGCCGCGCTTTTGTGGCCGAGGAGATTCTGCCCCGTGTCGAGGCATATGATGAGGCGGAGCAGTTCCCACCTGAACTAATCCAGAAAATGGCTGCCGCCGGTTATCTGGGGGCCAACGCTCCGGCTGAGTATGGCGGCCTGGGGCTGGACGCCATTTCTTATGGTCTGCTTTGTGAAGAGTTTGGTCGGGGCTGCGCCTCAGCCCGCAGCTTGTTGACAGTCCACAGCATGGTCCTGCTGGCTCTACTGCGCTGGGGCAGCCCGACGCAGAAGGAAGCCTGGGCCGAACGGCTGGCCAGGGGAGCGGCTGTCGCTGCTTTTGCGCTGTCAGAACCAACCGCGGGCAGTGATGCCACCAGTCTGGCCACAACGGCCGTTCCGGATGGCGGCCATTATCTGCTCAACGGCCGTAAAAAATGGATTACCTTTGCCCAAATCGCCGACGTTTTCCTGCTTTTCGCCAAAGTGGCGGGCCAGATAACGGCCTTTTTGGTTGAGAAGGATAATCCCGGCCTGACCATCAAGCCCATTAGGGGCTTGAGCGGCTGCCGCGCTTCCATGTTAGCCGAGCTCCATCTGGAAAATTGCCGCATTCCCGGCGAGAATCTTGTCGGGCGGCCCGGATTTGGCTGGCCCTATGTGGGTGGCCTGGCGCTGGATCACGGCCGTTACACCGTAGCTTGTGGTTGTCTGGGTCTGGCCGCGGCCTGCCTGGACGCTTCCCTGGCTTACGTCACCGAGCGACGGCAGTTTGGCGTTCCCCTGGCTGAACATCAGCTCATCCAACAGCTGGTGACCGACATGGCCGTGAATGTGGAGACCGCACGCCTGCTTTGTTATCGGGCAGGTTATCTGCGACAAGAGGGCGACCCCGGCGCTATTCTGGCAACCGCCATGGCCAAATATCATGCTGCCAGGGTTGCCAATGAGACGGCCGCGGCGGCCATGCAAATCCACGGGGCCAATGGCTTCACCCGCGCCTACCCCCTGCAGCGCCATTGGCGGGACGCCAAGGTGATGGAGATCATCGAAGGCAGTACCCAAATTCAGCAGCTGCTGATTGCCAAGCAGCTCATCGCGGCCAAATCCTAACCAGACCATATGGCGTAACGTGCCGGGTACGGGCAACGTTTTGTATTAGGTAGCGTAGATAATTTAGATGCAAATCATTCAGGTTAAACCAGAACAGACTTTACCAAGACCAGCAGAACGGCTCATCAAATGCGTTGTTTGGGATCTGGACAACACCATCTGGCAGGGCATACTCCTGGAAGATACGGCCGTTACGCTGCGCCCTGGCATTGTCAATATTATCAGGAATTTAGATGAGCGGGGTATTTTGCACGCCATCGCCAGTCGCAATGATCCGCAGCTGGCCATGCGTCAGTTGCAGCAGTTTGGTCTGGCCGATTACTTCGTCTATCCTCAGATTGGCTGGCAGGCCAAGTCCCATTCCGTGATGGCTATTGCCCAGGCCCTTAACATTGGGTTGGACGCGATTGCCTTTGTCGACGACCAACCTTTTGAGCGGGAAGAAGTAGCTCACGCCCTGCCCGAAGTCTACTGCTTAGACAGCGTAGCTGTTGATGACATGCTCCAGATGCCGGCGTTCATCCCTCACGCCATTTCCGATGACGCGCGGCAAAGACGCCGGATGATTCAGGCCAATAGGGCCCGCGAGCAGGCCGAAGCCTCTTTTGAGGGCCCCACGGAAACATTCCTGGCCACACTGCAAATGGTTTTTACCATTAGCCAGGCCCAGAAAGAGGATTTACAGCGCGCCGAAGAGTTAACGCGTCGCACCAATCAGCTAAATACTACCGGCTATGGCTACAGCTATGAGGAACTGCTGGCGCTTAGCCGTTCACCTGATCATTTGCTGCTTATAGCCGACCTGCAAGATAGATTCGGCGGCTACGGCCGTATCGGGCTGGCTCTGGTTGAGCGTGGTATGGCTGTTTGGAACATCAAGCTGCTGCTGATGTCCTGCCGGGTGATGTCCCGGGGCGTAGGCACCATTCTGCTCACCCAGATCATGCGTCTGGCCCGTGAGGCGGGCGCAGTGCTGCAGGCAGAATTTATCGCCAATGACCGCAACCGGATGATGTTTGTCACCTACCGGCTGGCCGGCTTTAGGAGCATCAAGGAGGCTGGTCCTCACACCTTGCTGCAGCATGATCTCGATCGGGTTCCCGATTTTCCTGAGTACGTCAACGTGGTATATAAGGCGGCATAGTAACTGCTAGACCAAATGCGCCAGAACGGATCTGCATTACCCATCCGCGACCTTTGTCATTCGTTACCCATTTATTGAGGAGGCTTTGTGGCTAATACACAGCAGGCACAGTTAATCGTTGAACAGGGGCCTATGCCAGGGGGCAGATTTCCGCTGGCGCAGTTGCCGGCGGTGATCGGGCGGTCAGCAACGGCCGAAGTCACCATCAACGATCTCCGAATTTCCCGGCTGCATGCCCGTATCAGCTGGCGTGAGGAAACGTATATCATTGAGGACTTGGGCAGCAGCAATGGCGTTTTCGTCAACGGCGAACGGGTTACCTCGGCCTACCGGCTGCACCAGGGAGATCAGGTTGGTTTAGGCCCACATATTCGCTTGCGCTTTGAGCTGGCTGATGTCCGGCCAGCAGCCGAACCACCACCTCAAGCAACCATGATCATGCCTTCCGTATCCCGTTCATCGTTAGAAACGCCGCCCCCCCGTCTGGTTGTGACACTGGCTGATGGTACCAGCACCACCCACACCTTAACCGCAGCAGAGATCAGCCTGGGGCGGGCCACCGACAACGATATTGTCATTCCTTCACCCGTTATCTCACGCCAACATCTGCGCTTAATCCGCCAGGGCAAAGATTACACCATCCAAATGCAGCCGGCAGCGGCCAATCCCTGCCTGCTCGCTGGCTTGCCAATCAACGATGGGCAGCCGCTCCGTCACAATGATGAGTTGATTGTTGGCCCGGCCGTAATCGAGCACACTGTTACCCTGCGCTATGAATCAGTGACGGCCGTGGCGGCACCAACCAGCACCGATACCGTCATGGCCTCAATTCCAGCGGATATTGAGCAGCCGGAAGTCGGGCCAGCAACAATGATCGGCCCGGCCGTGCCGCCGCGGCCTCAAGCGCCTCCCTTACTGGTTGTCACAATCTCCGGTCATGAACCAACCGTTCACAGTTTAGAAAAGAATGCGTTGGCTATTGGCCGATCACCCGACAATGATATTGTGATTCCGCATGGAGCCGTCTCCCGCCATCAAGCCCGGCTACAATGGCTGCACGACGGGTATGAGCTCATTCCCCATCCTGAAGCAACTAACCCACTTTATCTAAACGGTAAGCTGGTCGCCCACTCTACCCGCCTGCAGCATGGCGCTAAACTGCGTATTGGTAGCGAGCAGGCTGGCGAGTTGGTGAGTTTTGTCTACCTCAATCCGGTTGATGCCGGTGATGAGGCTGGACCCCAAAGCATCCTGTTCAAGGACCAGATGTTGTTGACCATAGGCCGGGACAAAAGCAACGACATTGTGCTCAACGCACCGACTGTTTCCCGCTTTCATGCCCAAATTGAGCGGGCCGGACAGCGCTACCGGCTGCGTGACTTGCGCAGTTCTAATGGCACCTATGTCAACGGCGAAGGCGTTAGTGGAGACATCTGGCTCAAGCCTAGCGACACGATTCGCATCGGCCCCTACCGCTTTGTACTGGGTACTGATCAACTGACTGAATACGATGAAAGCCGTGGTCTGCGCGTTGAGGCGGTTAATCTGAATAAGTGGGTGCGCAAAGATCTCAATATTTTGCAGGACATTTCGCTCAGTTTTCAACCCAGCGAATTCATCGTGGTCGTTGGCCAAAGCGGTGGCGGCAAGTCTACCTTAGTAGATGCCATTGCCGGCTATCGCCCGACTACCCACGGCCGGGTCTACGTCAATGATGTCGACGTTCACGCCAATTTTGACGCCATTCGCAGCATCATCGGCTTCGTACCCCAGAAAGATATCATTCATATGGAATTAACGGTATATCAGGCGCTCGACTATGCGGCCCAGCTGCGCATGCCGCCGGATACCACCAGGGAAGAGCGGCGTCAGCGCGTGATGGAAGTGTTGGATGATCTCGACCTGACTCACCGCAAAGATGTACAGATCAGCGGCCTCAGTGGCGGCCAGCAGAAGCGGGTTTCCATTGGCGTCGAACTGTTGACCAAACCCGGCCTCTTTTTCCTTGATGAACCAACTTCCGGCCTGGACCCCGGCACAGAAACGTCCCTGATGCAGTTGATGCGCCGCCTGGCCGACCAGGGACGCACAATTATTCTCATTACCCACGCCACCAAGAACGTCATGTTGGCTGACAAGGTTGTCTTTTTAGCCCGGGGCGGCTATCTAGCCTGGTTTGGCCCTCCGGAAGAGGCGCTGGCTTATTTTGATCAGTTCCGGTCCGAGAGAGAGCGGCGCGCCAAAGATATTGAGTTTGATGATATTTACAACTTGCTCGATGATGCCGGCCAGGGCACGGCCGCTGACTGGGCCGAGCGGTACAAACGGCACACGGCCTACCAGGAAAATGTCGGTGAACCGCTGGCCAAGCGACTGGCTGGCGAGCGCCAGCCCAAGGCTCAGGCAGCGCCAGCCGCCGCGTCAGCCCGTATCCAACGGCCGCGCCAGGTATCTGCCCTGCGCCAATTCCTGATTCTCTCCGCGCGCAATATCAAAATCCTGACCCGTGACCGTACCAGCCTTATTCTGATGCTGCTGATTGCGCCGCTGCTCTCCTCGATTGACTTTGTTCTGGCCATCGGCATGGGACGCAACCCCTTTGCTTTTCTGGACGGTGACATGAACCGGGTCATTGTCTCCCTCATTGTCCTGACTAACAGCGCTATCATGGTCGGCGGCTTATCGCAAATGCGCGAACTCGTCAAAGAACGAGAGATATACCGGCGGGAAAGGCTGGTCAACCTGCGGCTGCTCCCTTACCTGTTATCCAAGATATGGGTGGCCGGCCTCTTAGCGCTTTATATGGCGGCCACCTTCCTGCTGATGCGTTATCTCGCCTTTGAAATGCCTGGTGGTGTGCAGGAGATTGTCTATTTCTATATAACTCTGGCACTTTTGGTGATGGCTGGGATGATGTTGGGGTTGTTTGCCTCGGCGCTGGCGCCCAACGCCAATGCGGCGCCTCTGTTCGTCATTCTCTTCATCATTCCACAAATTGTTTTGAGTGGGGCAATGGTGCCGCTGCCACAAACGGTAACTATGCCTGCTTCCAGCCGCTGGTCGTTTCAGGCCATTATCGCCATCACCGGTGGCGGCTCAGATGTGGCCCGCGATGTCTGTTGGGAATTGCCCGATGAGCAGCAGAAGCTGCTAACCAGCGACCTCAAGCGACAGTACTGCAACTGCATGGGCGTAAACGCCTTACGCGAGGAGAGCTGTAGTTTTCCCGGCGTCGGCGAATATTATGATGCGGCCGTTGATAAGCCGGATCCGCTAGAGCCACCCCCGATCCGCGACGAACCGGAAGCCCTGGTTTTGCCGCCCGAACCGCAGCGGCCGTCGAACCCCAATGATCCGGTGGCCATGCAGCAATATCTGAATGAACTGTCTGCTTACAATGAGACTGTAACCCAGCTCCGACAGGCTTACGAAGCTGAGATTGCCGCCTATCGGGTGGAGCGTGAACTGCACCAGGTGCGCTTGATCGCCTACCAATCAGAGCTTGCCGAGCTGGAATTGAGCCGCGCCGCAGCTACCGGCTCGGCCGAGGCGCGCATCCGGTTCTTCTATGACGATTTCGGCTGGACTTTTGTGGATAAGCAGGATGAAGCGGGTTACCTGCGCACCCTGTTGACCACCTGGCTGGGCCAATCAACCATCATCTTATTGCTGTTTGCCGGTACGGTCATTATGCAGCGCCGGAGGGATGTCGCCTGATGAAACAATTATCGTTACGCGCCACTCAAGAATTCTGCCGCTTCTCCCTGCTCCTTATCTGCTTGTCTTTCCCCTTTCTGTTGGCGGCATGCGACAGCGGCAGGCAGACAGACCGAGAAGCAACAGTAGCTGCTTTGGGCGAACTGGTTGTAAAAACGGCCACAGCCACTGCCGGCGATGAGCTCTCTTCCCAAGATCTATTGGCCACAGCCGAAGCGGCCGCCACTGAAGCTGTGGCTACCATCTCCGCCGTCACAACGCAAGCCGCCGCATCGGCAGCCACCGCGGCGGCTATCGCGGCTATTCCACCGGAACCGCAGCCGGCAGGAACACCGCCGCCCCCACCGGGCGATTCTTTGCCTGAGGCTATTGCCGTCGAATTGAGCCTCTATGGCGTGAATCCGCTGGCAGGCGATCTAATCTGGCTCATACCAGAGCTCCTGTTGGAGGGCGAAGGAGTACAGCAGCTCCAAGCGCAGGATCTGCCAGCAGTCTTGCCAGTGCAGGATTTTGTTCTCGCGGCTGATATTGTGCTAGGGACAGAGAGCACCGCCTGCGGCTTTGGTCTTCGGGCGGCCGATCTTGCCCAGCTTAGGGATCAATATTTGCTGCTTATCGACCCTTCGGGATCGGGTCAGCTTGTCTTCCAGACGTGGCAAAATGGCGCTTTGACGCCGAATGAGCGTGAAGGCGTCCTCATCGCCGATCCTACGACCTTTGATCCGCAGTTCAATCTGACTCCAGGATCAACAAATCGGTTGGCCGTTGTCGCCATCGGCCAGACATTCTCTGTCTACACCAACGGACTCCTGGTAGCTGAATTTGTACCCGTGACAGAGCTTGCCGCCGGATTGGCGACATTATCTGGTATTAGCGAAGCGGGTACAATCATGTGTCAGTTCAGCGCTGCCTGGCTGTGGCAGTTCAACAATGAGAATTGAGGGCTTCCAGTCACCGACCAATAGTCTCAGGAGATCCAATTTTTAATGGCCAGTGCCTGGCACTTGGCGAAGGATTTTGGATCTACTGAGTCTCGCTGGCGGAACGCGCGACAATTCCAGTAGCCGGGATTGAGCCTGCCGTCCGTGACGATACGCCAAAGAAATCGCCAGATTCCCCCGCATCTTTAACCGGCGCGCGAATCTTTGTAAACGCCTTGGCTACGGCCGTATCACCAGCGGCAGGTAAAGAGCGTGACTCATCTTTGCGACCAACAGCAGGCAGAAGCCAACCCCATCCACCGGCCAGGCAAAGACGCCCAGCGGCTTATTCGTCCCGTCGCCCGTGGCGACGGCTGTCACGATTTCGTCCTCGGCAAAGGTAACGGGCCTGGGATCTGCTTAACGTGGGCGGCAGCATTTTTAGAAAAAGCTATTTTAGCGAAAAAAGCAGCACTACAAGATGGCGTTGAGACTCTGGTAAGCTACCTCTGGACTCCATGCTATTCTGCGGTGCTACCGCACCAAATCGGCCGCCGGTGCGTGCCCGCCTTGGCAGAGGCGACTTCACTTACTTTCTGGTGATAGAAGCTGTAACTAGCCGGACAGTGGTACAATAGCGCCAGCGAAATCGTCACAGTTGCCATAGCGAGAGGCGGCTATGACGACGACCGATCTTACTTATACCAACATCTGCAACCAGACGTAGGCACACTTAGTTTGGTAACCTTTTTTGAAATCAAGGAGATTGGCAAGATGGATTACACACATTTAGGCCGCACTGGACTGCTGGTCAGCAAGCTCTGCCTGGGTACAATGAACTTCGGCCCGGAAACCAGCGAGCCGGACAGCTTCGCCATTATGGACAAAGCCCTTGACCTGGGCCTTAACTTCTTCGATACCGCCAACGTCTACGGCTGGAAGAAGGGCGAAGGCGTTACCGAGCAAATCATCGGGCGTTGGTTCGCGCAAGGCGGCGGACGGCGCGACAAGACCGTGATCGCCACCAAAGTTTATGGCGGCATGGGCGATTGGCCGAACGAGAGCAAGCTCTCGGCGCTGCATATCCGCCGGGCCTGTGAGGCAAGCCTGCGCCGGATGCAGACCGATCATATCGACCTCTACCAGATGCACCACGTTGACCGCCAGACGCCCTGGGAGGAAATCTGGCAGGCGATGGAAACTTTGGTGCAGCAGGGCAAGGTACTGTATGTCGGCAGCAGCAACTTCGCCGGGTGGCACATCGCCCAAGCGAATGAAGCGGCCAAAGCCCGCCATTTTATGGGGCTGGTCAGTGAGCAGAGCCTGTATAACCTCAAGGATCGCATGGTTGAACTGGAAGTTGTACCCGCCTGTAGAGATTACGGCTTGGGGCTGATTCCCTGGAGTCCGCTGGCCGGCGGTATGCTGGGTGGGGCGCTGAAGAAAGCGCAGGAGGGCCGCCGCGCCTCGGAACGGCAGCAGAAGTTGATCGACCAACACCGCGAGCAGTTGGCGCGTTACGAAGCGTTCTGCATTGAAATGGGCGAACAGCCGGCCGATGTGGCGTTGGCCTGGCTGCTGCATAATCCGGTTGTCACCGCGCCGATTATCGGCCCGCGCACCATGGTCCAACTGGAGGGAAGCTTGCAGGCGCTGGAGATTCAGTTCAGCGAGGAGCAGCTGGAAATGCTGGATGACATCTGGCCCGGTCCCGGTGGTGAAGCGCCGGAGGCCTACGCCTGGTAGCATGCCGGTGCTGCGAAGTCCCTGACTGGTAGGACCATGACTGCGTGAAGAGGGGACAACAAGTGACCCAGACCGTTATCCCCATGGTGCGGGCCATCCGCATCACGGCCGATCGGCTGGAAGTAGACTTTGGCGTGGGCCGTCACGTTAGCTCAAACTCAGTCCGCAGCAAGCCGTACAGAAGCCGATCCCAACGACGGCCGCCGCAGTAAATGGCTTCCCGCTCCTGCCCCTCCTGGACAAAGCCGCATTTCTCAACAAGACGCTGCGCGCCGCGGTTGTATTCGACCAGGGAGGCCGTCACCCGATACAGATCAAGATGGTCAAAAGCAAAGCGCAGCAGGGTCAGGGCGGCGTCAGCGCCGTAACCCTGCCCGCGATCAGCCTGACGGGCAATGCTTAGACCGATAGCGGCCGTGCGATCCCGCCAGTTGATATTGGCCAACTGTATGTCGCCCACCAGTTCGCCCGCCGGGGTAAACAGACCCAGGTAAATCTGTTCCCGGCCTTGTTTGGCTTGTATTTCGTCAAACCAGGCCTCAGCTCCTTCAAGGGATAGGCCGGGATGCAATGGTTCGGTGGGCAGGGGTTCGACCGGCTCATACGCCTGCCACAGTTGGCGGCAATCCTCCCGCTCCAGAGCGCGTAGGCTTACTTTTTGGCCGCGTAGTTCGATCATGGACTCACCTTTTTGACTGATGGCTGACGGCATTGATCGCGTGATAATCGCCGCTTAGGCAAAGGGCTTCGTCCACGCCCAGCCCCGGTAGCGGGACTGCCCCGGCAACACAGACAATACCGACTACTCCCAGTCGGCGATGACTCAATTATAACCTGAGACGGACTTTTGCAGAAATCATCCGCGCGCCAAGATGCGACCCACTTCCGGAGCGGGTCGCATCTTTACCGGCGCCAACCGCGCCCCTCGTCAGGCCTTGTCAGGATTTCCCCCACAAAACGTCCCACCAATAACGGGTTTTTCCCGATTCCCCCCCACCCCCCTTTCCTCTATACTCCAACCAATGTTTGTGAAATTTTGCACGAACCGTTCACTGCTTACTGTTCAGCTTTCACTGTTTACTATTCCACACCCCGCCTGGAGGTACATATGTCAAACACACACGAGGAGCAAGAGAAAGCGGTTGGCCTTAGCCGCCGTCAATTCTTACAAAACCTGATGGGACTGGGGGGCGCGGCCGTTGTCCTGGGCGCCTATAACAAGTTTGTCAACAACCCGCAAAAACTGCTCGACGATATTGAGCGCGGCGCGTTCACAACTAGTTTCCCCGCCGACGACTTCGACCCCAGCCAACCTACCGACGTTCTCGTGCGGATGCAGCGCGAATTGCGCCGCGCTATGCAAAAACCGATGAATGAACGCCGCTGGATTATGGTTATTGACCTGCGCAAATGTGTTGGCTGCCACGCCTGCACCATCGCTTGCGTGGCTGAGAACAAACTGCCCCCCGGCGTCGTCTACCGCCAGGTGGTGGAAGATGAAATCGGGACGTATCCCAACGTCAGCAAGCGGTTTATGCCCCGCCCCTGTTTGCAGTGCGCCAACCCGCCTTGCGTGCCGGTCTGCCCGGTCAACGCCACCTACACCCGCTCCGACGGTATTGTGGTCATGGATTACGACCGCTGCATTGGCTGCCGCTACTGCATGAACGCCTGCCCCTACAACTCCCGCTACTTCGACTTCGGCTTCAGCAAATATGACGAAACGCCCAAGCGGAACGACGCCATTTTGGCCGAAGAGGGCGAGCTGATTGAATCGCTGCCCGCCTTTGAATATGGCAAAGCGCGGATACGCCGCCGGGAGCGCTCCCCCATCGGCAATGTGCGTAAATGTCATTTTTGCGCCCACCGCCTGGAGGTGGGTGAACTGCCCGCCTGCGTCACGACCTGCATCGGCCGTTCAACCTATTTCGGCGACGCCAGCGACCCGGACAGTCTGGTTGCAGAGCTGATCGCCAGCCCCAACGTCCTGCGTCTGCGCGAAGAGTTGGGGACGGAGCCGAAGGTTTACTATTTAGTCTAGTAGTTGTTAGTCTGGTAGTCGTTAGTCTAGTAGTCGTTAGTCGGCTTCAGCGACTACAGGACTACAAGACTACAAGACTAAAAACTAATCGACTATTTTCGGAGGAAAAAATGGCGACAGAAACTATCAAACAACCAAAGCAGGCGCGGTGGCAATGGACGCCTGATAAATTCTTATGGGCGCTCGGCATTGCCGGGCTGTTGGTGGGCGGCATTGGGCTGGTGGAGCGATTCCTGCACGGCCTGCGCCCCACCGACCTCGGCTCGTTTGTTCCCTGGGGGCTGTGGGTGGCCGCTTATGAATATCTGGTCTGGCTGGAAGTCGGCTCGTTATTCATGTTCACCCTGCTGGTTTATGTGTTCAAATGGAAAGAAGCCTTGCCGGGCATGGCCCGGATGTTGTACCTCACGGCCCTGGCGATTTTGGGTATGGCCCTTATTTTAATCGGCCTCGATTTGGGACATCCCTTCCGCGCCGTTTACGTTATTTTCTATCCACAGTGGGGGTCGCTGATGACCTGGATGATCTGGCTGCACGTCATTTACATGGGCGTGCTGCTGGGCAAATTATTCATCGAGCTCCGACCGCCCTCGGCGCAGCTCAAGCGGATTGGCCTCTTGCTCTCCTACGCCAGTATGCCCATGGGGTTGGCCCTGGTGGTGGTGGCGGGCAGCGTTTTTGGCGTGGTCATCGGCCGTCCCGCCTGGCAGAGCAGCGCCCTGCCCCTCTACTTCCTGCTGTCGGCGCTGGTGGCTGGCACGGGGCTGTTGACCTTCCAATTTGTCCTGTTCTGGCCGGGCAAGCGGGGCGAAGCCTACCTGCGCATGGCGCGCAAGTTAGGGCAGCTTCTATTAGCCCTGCTCATTGTGGGTCTAATCTCCTCGGCGTTGGGCGGGCTGGTCATTCTCTACCCCGGTGTTCCCGCCCAGGCGACAGCGCTGCAACTGACCCTGTTCGGCCCCTTCTGGTGGGTTTACTGGATTATCCACCTGGGGTTCGGCGTCATTGTTCCCATCGCCCTGCTGTTGACCTACAGCCAGTCGGCGCGGCGCATTGGGCTGGCCGCCGGCCTGCTGATTGTTACCTTTATTGCCGTGCCGCTGAACATCGTCATTCCGCCGCAGCTGGTGGTGGAGGTGGTGGAAAAGGGGCTGGTGCTGGCTTACCAGGGGCCGGGGCTGTCAACCGATTATTTCCCCACGCTATCCGAATGGCTGCTGACCCTGTTCGCCATGTCGTTCGGCCTGCTGGTTTTCTTGTTTGGTTATCACGCGCTGCGGCTACGGCCGAGCGCGGACGAAGGAACGGAGCGTTAAAATGGCAGACCAAGAATCAACACACGAAAACGGCATTTCTCGCCGTGAATTCCTGAAAATGTCGGCGGCGGCCGGCGGCGCGGTCGCCTTCCTGGGCGGTGTGCCGATGGCTTCGCAGCTCCTGGCCCGCCAGGCGGAAGCCGCCAGCTACGATGGTTATCCCCTGGCCGATCCCGCCAAACAGATTTACTCTATTTGCCAGCAGTGCAACACCCAATGCGGCATTAAAGTGAAACTGTTGGACGGTGTGGCGGCCAAGATTGACGGCAACCCGTATAGCCCCTGGAATATGGTCCCCCATTTGCCCTACGATACCCCCGCCGAAGAGATGGGCGCGGTGGACGCCGGTCTTTGCCCCAAAGGGCAGTCCGGGTTGCTCGCCGCTTACGACCCGTACCGGTTGGTCAAAGTGTTGAAGCGGGCCGGGAAACGAGGCGAAAACAAATGGGAAACGATTCCCTTTGATCAGGCGGTGAGCGAAATTGTCAGCGGCGGCCGTCTGTTTGCTAACGTGCCGGGCGAAGAAAACCGGGTGGTGGAAGGTCTCGACGATTTGTGGGCGGTGCGCGATCCGGCCGTGATGCAGGCCATGGGCAGCGCCGTTTCCGCCATTTTCGGCGAAAAAGACCACGAGAAGAAGCGGGCCTTGGTCGCCCAATTCAAGGTAGATTTCGCCGAACATCTGGACAAGATGATTGACCCGGATCATCCCGACCTGGGGCCAAAAAACAACCAGATTCTCTACTTTTGGGGGCGGCAAAAGGCCGGCCGGGCCGACTTTGTCCATCGTTTCTTTGGCAGCGGTTTAGGCACAACCAACCGGCACGGCCACACCACCGTCTGCCAGGGCAGTCTCTACTTTGCCGGGAAATCCATGACCGACAATTGGGATGGCTCGAAATGGACGGGCGGCTCGAAGATGTATTGGATGGGGGACACGGCCAGCGCCCGCTTTATCATTTTTGTCGGCGCATCCCCCTTTGAGGGCAACTATGGCGTGACCAACCGCGTGCCGCGCATGACGCCGGGGCTGGCCGAAGGGACGCTGAAGATGGCCGTGATTGACCCGCGTCTGTCCAAAACGGCCAGCAAGGCGTGGAAATGGCTGGCCAACAAGCCCGGCACGGAAGCGGCTATCGCCCTGGCCTTGATTCAATGGGTGATTGATAATGAGCGGTACGACGGCCGTTACTTAGCCAACGCCAACAAAGCGGCCGCCAAACAAGACGGCGAACCGACCTGGTCGAACGGCGGCTGGCTGGTCATCATTGACCCGCAAAAAGGAACGCCCGGCAAACTGCTGCGCGGCTCGAATCTGCAACTGGTACGCAAAGTTGAAGAAGAAGTAGACGGCAAGAAGGTGACGACCTACGTGACCGACGATGGCGTCGTTTTCAACACCGACCCGTTTGTCGTTTTGGATGGCGACGGCCGTCCCCTCCTCTTTGACCCCAACGATGAAGAAAATGTCGCCGAAGGGCAGTTGTTTGTGGACGCCACCCTCAACGGCCTACGCGTCAAAAGCGGCCTGCAAATCCTCAAGGAATCGGCCAACGAACAGAGCTTCCAGGAATGGGCCGACATCGCCGGAGTGCGCGCCCGCGACCTGATGTCCATCGCCCATGAATTTACCTCTTAC
>Ga0209498_1001400_pt1 | contig 14782 bp, 14 predicted proteins | sample WalLakDeSediment_FD_184131 | JGI IMG/M metagenome (GOLD analysis project Ga0209498, IMG submission 184131) | Lake sediment microbial communities from Walker lake, Nevada to study Microbial Dark Matter (Phase II) - Walker Lake 11/02/13 Deep... | ecosystem: Environmental > Aquatic > Freshwater >... | reverse complement strand
CTCGGGGGTGAGGCGGTCGCGCCAGCCGGCGTCGTCGCGCGGGAGATCGTCGGTCATGGCGCAGGTTACGCGATGGGCGTCCCGCCGCCCGTCGCGGGGGCTCACCCGGGCCGTCTGGCGGGTGCGCACGCCTTCAGGTGCCGAGGTGGCGCAGGTGGGCGGCGAACCAGTCGAGCTCGTCGGCGTTGACCGTGTGGGCCATCCCGGGGTAGATGCGCGACACGACGGACGCGCCTTGCGCGAGGAGTTGGCGACCGCTGGCGTGGACGCGCTCCTCTGGGATGTGGGGGTCGACGTCGGAACAGCCGAGGAAGACCGCGGTTCGATCGAGCCGCCCGGGGTAGCGGGCCGGGTCGACCTCGCTCCCGATCAGGCCCCCGGACAGGCCGACCGCGCCGCCCCAGGCGCCGCCGGTGCGTGCGACGTACTCCAGCGCCAGGCAGGCGCCCTGGCTGAAGCCGGCGACGACGATGCGCTCGCGGGGCAGGCCGGCTTCCTCGAGCGTGCCCACCGCGCGGTCGACCAGCGCGAGCGCCGAGCCGAGCCACGGCTCGTTGCGCTCGACCGGTTCGAGGAAGCGCAGGGGATACCACTGGGAGGTTACGGCGTCGGGCGCGAGGACGGTGATGGGACCGGAGCCGCGGGCGGCAAGCTCGGGCGCGAGCCCGAGGATGCCGGCGGCCGAGTCGCCGCGACCGTGGAGCAGCACCAGCCCGACCGGGGCCTCGCCGGGCGGCGGGCCCCAGCGCAGGACGGGCGCGTGGGCGTGCGGGTCGGCGCCGGAGCGGCTAGGCCGCAGGTCGATGCCGTTCATCGCCCGACCGCCTCGGGCTCGGTCTGGACGCTCGTCGCCGTGGAGGCCCGGGCGTCACCGGCCCGGGCGTCACCGGCCCGGTCGCCACCGAGGTCGGGAAGCACCGCCTCGATACGCGGCCGGTAGGGCTCCAGCCAGGGCGGCAGGATCAGGCGCTCGCCGAGGGCGGCTGGGTCCTCGTCGACGGCGAAGCCGGGGCCCTCGGTGGCGAGCTCGAACAGCACCCCGCCGGGCTCCGTGAAGTACACCGACCGGAACCAGAAGCGGTCGATCACCTCGGAGGGTCGGCGGCCGGCGCGGGCGACGGCGTCGCGCAGGCCCTCCTGGTGCGCGCTGTCGGTCACCGTCCACGCGAGGTGGTGGACGCTGCCGACGCCCCAGGCGCCGCGACGGCCCGCGGGGTCTTCGCGGACGTCGAGGATGCGGCCGGCGCCGCCCTCGGGCGCGCCGGGCAGCACGAAGCGGACCCAGCCGTGCTCCTCGGCGACGCGCTCGAAGCCCATCACCTCGGTCAGGAAGCGCTCGCTGGCGGCGATCTCGCGCAGCGGGGCGCGGGCGCCGTGGAGGCCGCGGACCTGCTCGGCGGCGGGGACGGGGCCGTCGTGCCATGGGGTGAACGCGAACGGGTCGGGCCCTTCGACAAGCGCGAGGCGCAAGCCGTGGGGATCGGCGAAGGGCAGGGCGCGCTCGCCGAAGCGTGTGACGATCGGGTCGACGCGGACGCCTGCGGCGATGAGGCGGGCCTCCCACGCCTCCAGGGTGCCGGGCGGCACCGTCAGGTAGGTCTCCTGGACCACGCCGACGCCCGGGGTGCCGGGCTTGGCATGGGCCCAGGGGAAGAAAGTCAGGTCGGTGCCGGGGTGGCCCTCGCCGTCCGCGTAGAACAGGTGGTAGGTGGCGGGGTCGTCCTGGTTGACGCTCTTCTTGACCAGCCGGAGCCCCATGACGCCCTGGTAGAAGCGCAGGTTCTCGACGGGGTCGCCGGCGATGGCGGTGACGTGGTGCAGGCCGATGGGGGGATGGGCGTTCATGCGAGGGCCTCCTCGGGGGTCGCGGGGCGGGCCGTGCCGAGCCGCTTGGCGAGCTCGGCGAGGCGGGTGACGTCGGCGGGGTCGAGCGCGGCGAAGGCGTCGACGATGCGCCGCACGTGGGTGGGGTAGGTGCGCTCGATGCAGGCGCGGCCGGCGTCGGTGAGCGTCACGACCACGTTGCGGCGGTCGCCGGGGTGGCGCTCGCGGGCGACGAGCCCGTCGCGCTCGAGGTGGTCGACGACGACGGTGACGTTGCCGCTCGACTTCAGGATCTTGCGGCCGAGGTCGCGCTGGTTGAGCGGTCCGAGGTGCCACAGTGCCTCGAGCACCCCGAAGCGGCTCGCCGTGAGGCCGTCCTCCGCCAGCGGGCGGTGGATGCGGGCATCGACCGTGGCGAGCGCCCGCGACAGTTTGACGTAGGCGTCGAGCGCGCGTCGTTCGGCTTCGCTGCCGCGGTGGCGGTTGGGCATCTCAGGTTCCTCCGGGGGCGGTCCGCGCGCCGAGCGATATCGCTTGACATCGAACCGTTTGACATCGAGAGAATAGCCGAGGTTCGGGCGCGCGTCAAGGGGTCGTGCGACGCGCGAGCGGACCTCCGGTCGGCCCCGCGGCCGCTACGCTGGGGCCATGGACGACCCCGCCGCTACCCCCAACTGGCTCGACGACTGGGTCCACGGCGACCCCGTCGCACCTCCCGCGTCTTGGGGCCGCCCCGGCCTGGCCCTCACCTTCAACCTCGAGTGCGCCGGCTGCGTCGGACGCGCCGTCCCGTGGCTCAAGCGCATGGCCCCGCGGGTGGGCGACCGCGCCACCCTGCTCGCCGTCCACACCGCCTATGGCCACCGGACGCTGGCGCGCGAGCAGGTGGTGCCGCAGCTCGTGCACTACGCCACCGCCTTCGCCCAGCTGCCCTTTCCGGTCGCGCTCGACGTGGGCGGCGCCTGGGCGCAGGCGATGGGCGCCGACGGCACGCCCCACTGGTTCGTGTGGGACGAATCCGGGGCGCTGGTGCGCAGCGTCTACGGATCGCAGGAGAACGCGCTGACGCGGCTGGCGTACGTCCTCGAGGACTGGGGCGTCGCGCTGGACGGCTGACGCGCAGGTCAGCCGGTCGGCGTGTCGGCCGGCAGCTCGGGCCGCGCCAGGTCGAACAGGTCGCCCATCGCCGCGTAACCGAGGCCGGCCAGGCGCGCGACCGGGTCGAGCCCGCGGGCGTCCACGCGGTGCGGCGGCGTGAACAGTGCGTCGTCGACGTGGACGTGCACGACGCGCGCGAAGAGCACGTGGTTCGCCACCGCGCCGTCGTCGTTCTCCACCGGCACGATCCGGGTCACCCGCGCTTCGAGGTGCGCCAGCGCCTCGGCGACCCGCGGGGGCCGGACCACGCGGCTCGGGGCGGGCGTGACGCCGGCGAACGCGAACTCGTCGTGCTCCGGTGGCGTCTCGACCGAGCTGGCGTTCATCGCCTCGACCACGCTGCGCGACACGACGTTGACGACCAGCTCGCCGGTGGCGCGGGCGTTGGCGAGCGTGTCCTTCTCCGCCCCGGCACGCTGGCCCACCGACACGACCACCGTGGGTGGGGCGGAGGAGACGAGGGCGAAGAAGGAGTATGGCGCCAGGTTCAGGGCGCCATCGGCGGCGACCGTGCTGACCCAGGCGATCGGCCGGGGCACGACCAGGCCGGTCAGGAGCAGGTGGCGGCTGCGGGCTTCCAGGGCAGACGGGTCGATCTCCATGCGGTGAGGGTACCGGGCGCCCGCGGTCGCGTCCGTCGCCGCGGCGGCACCGTGCGCCGCGCCCGGTGTCGAGGGGTGGCAGCGCGGTCGCGGCGCGCGGTCGCCGCGGGGTCTACGATGGGGGCATGAGCGACACCTGGCCCGATCCCGAGCGGTACGAGACGATGACCTACCGGCGCGTTGGCCGCAGCGGCCTGCACCTCCCCGCCGTGTCCCTCGGGCTGTGGCAGAACTTCGGCCACGGCACGGCGCTCGACGACGTGCGCGCCATGCTGCGCACGGCGTTCGACCTCGGCATCATCCACTTCGACCTCGCCAACAACTACGGCCCGCCCCCGGGCTCCGCGGAGGAGCAGTTCGGCGAGGCGATGGTGCGTGACTTGGCCCCCTACCGCGACGAGCTGATCATCAGCACCAAGGCTGGATATCGGATGTGGGAGGGACCGCACGGCGAGTGGGGCTCGCGCAAGTACCTCCTCGCGAGCCTCGACCAGTCGCTCGACCGCATGGGCCTCGACTACGTCGACATCTTCTACTCGCACCGCTTCGATCCCGAGACGCCGCTCGAGGAGACGATGGGCGCCCTCGCCAGCGCCGTCCAGCAGGGTAAGGCGCTGTACGTGGGCGTGTCGTCGTACTCCGCCGCCAAGACACGCGAGGCCGAGCGCATCCTGCGAGACATGGGCGTGCCGCTGCTGATCCACCAGCCGTCGTACTCGATGCTCAACCGCTGGATCGAGCCCGACCTGCTCGACGCGATCGAGGAGTTGGGCGTCGGGTCGATCGTCTTCTCACCGCTCGCCCAGGGTCTGTTGACCGACAAGTACCTGGGCGGCGTGCCCGAGGGCACGCGCGCGGCCAAGGGCAGCCCGAGCTGGCGCCCACAGTTCCTCGAGCCCGAGGTGCTGGAGCGGGTCCGCGCCTTGAATGGCGTCGCGCGCGACCGCGGTCAGTCGCTGGCCCAGATGGCGCTGGCGTGGTGCCTGCGCGACCCACGCGTCACGTCGGTGCTGATCGGCGCGAGCAGCCCGCAGCAGATCGTCGAGAACGCCTCTGCGCTGGAGCGGCTCGACTTCAGCGACGAGGAGCTGGCGGCCATCGACCGGCACGCGGTCGAGAGCGGGCTCAACATCTGGGCGCGGTCGCACCAGTCGGGCTGAGCGAGCGGGCCAGTTGCGTTCCCCGGCCCGGATGCGCTACGCTCCTTGGGCTTGGCCGTGGGGTCTCGGTTCCACGGCGCCGCGACGCGCCCGAGCGCGCCGCCGACCGCGACCGCGCGGCCCTTGGAGATGACCATGAAGTACAACAAAGGCGCCATCCTGCGCGCGATCGAGCAACCCTTCATGCGCGACGACCACCCCGAGTTCGACACCGGCGACACGCTGCGCGTCGACTACAAGGTCGTCGAGGGCAACCGCACCCGCATCCAGGCCTTCGAGGGCGTCGTCATCGCCCGCAAGAACGGCCGCGGCGCCCGCTCCACCATCACGGTCCGCAAGGTGTCGGGTGGCGAGGGCGTCGAGCGCGTGTTCCCGCTCCACTCGCCGCTGATCGCCAAGCTCACGGTGGTCAAGCGCGGCCGCACCCGGCGCGCGAAGCTCTACTACCTGCGCGAACTGCGTGGCAAGGCCGCCCGCCTCAAGACCGACGTCAGCCGCCAAGAGTCCGACCGTGCCGCGGCGCGCGCCGTCCGCGAGGCGAACGGCTGAGCACCGAGGTCGTAACGGATCTCGCGGCTCTCCGCGAACGCCTGCTCAACGACGAGCAGGCGTTCGCGCTCTGGCATCTTGGGGTGCGACCCGACAACGGTTGACGGCGCGCATCGGGCGTTGCTGCCCGAATCAAGGCACGCCGTTGTAGCGGAACACACGCAGGTGGTTCCTCGGTACGCCCTCGTCCGGCCACGGTGCCGCGACGAAGACCTCGCCCCCGTCGGCCACGGCGAGGTCGCCGATGGCGGTGTAGCTGCTCGGCGCCAGCGTGGGGAAGCCGAGGTCGCGCCAGGCGGTCGTCTCGTAGCGCCACAGCAGGTAGCGACCGAGGAAGCCACCGCCCCCGTCAGGCCGCCGCTCGCGCCAGAAGACCAGCGGTCGGCCCTCGCCGTCGATCTCCAGTCGCGGTTCGATGGCGGCGCTGTCGGGCGTCGACCGCAGGACGCCGCCGACGACGAACCAGGCGCTGCCGACCTCGCTCCAACGAGCGAGGGCTACGTACAGGTCGTCGTTGAGCGTCACGGTCATCGCAGCGACGACCTCCCCGTTCGGGCCGATCGCCAGGTCATCCACGGAGGTACTCGCCCACGACGCCTGACGCAGGCTGCCGCCGATGGCGGCCCATGTGCTCCCCGTCCAACGGTCGACGAACACGTTGAAGGTGCTGCTGTCACCGAAGCGCTCGGTCCAGGCCACGACCGGGTGGCCGTCTCCATCCAGTGCGACGACGGGGCTAAACGAAAGGTGCGCCGGGTTGCGCCTGCGCGGTGTGCCGACGTCGACCCACGCGTCGCCCGTCCAGCGCGTGACGCGGACGTCGCTCAAAGCATACGAGTCGCCGGGTCGCGCGTACCAGGCGACCACCGGCCGATCCCACTCGTCGAGTACGAGCGAGATGGCGCCGGCCGAAGAGACCGCGTCGGGGTCGTTGACCGGCCCACCGCCAATGGGCTGCCACGTCGTGCCGTCCCAACGGTGAACCCAGAGCCTGTCCGGAACGCTAACGACCGGCGAGTTCCAGGCCACCACGACGCTGCCGTCCGAGGCGATCGCGACGTCCTGGTATCCGTACATCGGACCCAATCGGTCGTCGCCGTTGAGCCGGCCGCCGAGGCCGATCCAGGCGATCTCGTCCCACAGCGCGGCCTGCACGTCCGACGGCGGCACCGTCCCGCCGCGTTCCTCCAGCCACGCAGCCGCCGCTGCCCCGTCCGGGGTCACGGCCAGCCGCGCCTGCCTCACGTTGAGACCATCCTCCTGCCGGAGTTGGGTCCCGCCCAACCATTGCCAGCGGGGCAGCGTCCAGGTCCAAGGTGGCGGCGTCACCAAGGCGTTGCCCGCCAGGTCGGTGATGGCGTCGGCCAGCGTGAGCCTCAGCTCCGCGGGCACGTCGATCGCCTCTTCGGGAACGAGTGTGACGGCGTGCCCGTCGGCGCTCGGGACGAGCATCGCGGTGATCGGCGAACCGCCGATACGGTCGAGCGACACGGTGCCGGGGGTCAGCGTGGCCGATCGAACCGGCTCGGAGAACGTGATGGTGATCGGGTCACCAATCCATACGTTGTCCTCGTTGGGTGCTGGCGCGCGGGCGATCACGGTCGGTCGGGTGCGGTCCACCACGACCGTACGAGGCTCGCTCACGACATGGGAGCCGCCGCGGCGCGCGACCGCCGTTAGCTCGTACGCGCCCTCGGCCTCGCCCGTCGTGACCCAGACGTACGTGTAGGGCGGCGCCAGGACGACGAGTAGTTCGCCGTCGCGGTGCAGCTCGACGGCATCGGGGGAGCCGCCCGCGATGACCTGGACCGTGAGGTCCGAAGCCGTGTAGGCGGTGCCGCCCGGGCTGCTGATCGCCGCGCTGAGGGTGGTTGCACCGCCGTTCCCGCCGGCACAGGCGGCGATGATCCAGATAAGTAGGAGGAAGGCTGCGAAGACGAGCGAGAGGGAACGGGTGGGCTGCGGCACGGTCGGCTCCTTCGGCCCCTAGGGCAAGATGGCCATACCCCGCTCCTGGCGCACGTTCCAACCGTCCGAGGCGCACGCCAGGTTGCACCCCAGGACGCCACGAACACTTCGACCCCCTCATGATAACAGGCGTCGAGTCGCGACTCGCCGTGTCCAAACTCGGCGGATCAGTTCAGGCGTCGGTTGCCTGGCGCAGGGGTTGGCGATCGCGACGGGAGGGCCGACGTAGGTGAGTGCAGGAGCGGTCCGCGCGGTTCGCTTGGCCAGGTGGAACGCGCCGTAGCGTCACGGCATCATGACGTGATAACGTGGGCCATGCGTACGATCGTCGACCTCCCCGCCCACGCCGTCGCCGCGCTCGATCGGATCCGCGTCCGCCGACAGGTCTCGCGCGCGGCGCTGGTCCGCGAGGCGGTCGAGCGCTTCCTCGACGTGGAGACCCGCAGCGACCGCGAACGCGCGTTCGGGGCTTGGGGGTCCGGCGAGGACGGGCTGGCGGTCCAGCGCCGCCTGCGCGGTGAGTGGGACGACGCGTGAGGGCGGTCGTCGACACCAACGTCCTGATCGACTTCCTGCAGGGTCACCGTGCGGCTGCCGACGAGCTCGCCCGCTACGACGCCGTCGAAGTCAGCGCGATCTCGGCCGCCGAGCTGCTCGTCGGCGCGCCCACGGAGGCGGCAGAACGCGCCGTCGACACCCTGCTGGCCGCCTGCGTCGTGGTGGCGGTCGACGAGCCGATCGCCCGGGAGGCCGCCTTCCTTCGCCGGAGCGCACGCGTCCGGCTGCCCGATGCGATCGTCTGGGCGACGGCCCGCGTGCGGTCGGCGTTGCTGGTGACGCGCGAGGAGGGGCTTCCCGCCGGCGCCCCCGAGGTGCGGCACCCGTACCGGGTGTGACTTCAGCGCCGCCGCCCTTCGGTTGACACGCCCGAGGGCCGCCGGTACACTTCGGTTCGCCTGCGTTCGCGCGGGGCTGTGGCGCAGTTGGGAGCGCGTCTGAATGGCATTCAGAAGGTCAGGGGTTCGAATCCCCTCAGCTCCACCAGGCTAGAAGCCGTCCCCAACGGCAACATTTGACGAAGCGGCCCCGAGGCATCGGGGCCGCTTCGCCGTCGTGGGTGTCGGCGCAGCGTCGCACCCCGATGACCCAGCGGACGACGTCGACCGTTTCCCGGGCGCACGTGGGACCGGCGCGCGAGACCTTGCCTCCCATGCCGGTCGGCCGAACGCTCCAGGAACGGTGGGTTCGCTACCTTGCCTCCTGAGGTGGTCCGCTTCTCGTCCCGGGCCGGGCCCGCTGCCCGGCCGACGTTCTCGTGAAGGGAGCGCGTCATGGCGCGGTCGACGGTCCGTCATGCGGTCTTGGTCTGGATGCTCATGGTGGGGGTGTGCGCGTTCGCCGAGGCGCAGGTCCCGGCGCAGTTCCGGGTGGTGGAACGCTACGCGGAGTTGCTATCGGAGGGAAATCAGGCCGCCCTGCGGTCTTTGTTCGTGCCGAAGTCCGTCTTCGCCGAGCACGACCTGATTTGGAGCGTCGAGGTGAGTCCTGCTTTCGGGGAGGCCGTGTCGAACCGGGTTCGGGCGATGGTCGCCGCCGGGGTGCGCCTGGAGGTCGACCTGGTGGCCGTCGAGAGCGGCGGTGCGGTGCTGGTCACGCGCGAGCGCATGTGGGGCGAGATGCCGACGGAGGCGTTGGCGCCGTTGCGCTCGACCGCTGTCTACCTGGTGCTCGGGGAGCGGATCGTCAGCATCACGCGCGTGCTGGACGCGGACCAGCGCGATGTTCTGCTGCGGGAGGCGATCATCGGTACCTGGGGGCATTCGTATGCGCTTCGTCTGGAGGCCGATGGTGCGTACCGGTTGGCCCACTCGGTGGCCGGGCTCGACGACCACGCATGGGATAGCGGCTCCTACCGCGTCGAGGGCGGTGTGATCACGTTCGTCAGCGGTGCCGACACGTACTCGTGCAAGCCTGGTGACGTCGGCTCGTGGTGGGTGCGCTTCTGGGCTGCAGACGGGTTTGCACTTGCCCAGATCGAGGAGAGTTGCGCGCGGCGGACTTGGGCGCCGGGGATGGGTCCGAGCTTCGACCGCGTAGAGGACTGAAGAGGCGGGGCTCCGCGCCGGACGGCGCCCTGACCGCCCTCAACGCAACGCCGCCGCCGCCGGCGCCGCGAACCCTAGGAGCTCGTCGTCGAAACGCTCCAGCGCGTCGCGCAGGTTCTCGGCCCGCGCCTCGAGCATGCGGACGTAGCCGTCAGCCGGGAACCCCAGCGCCACGCCGTCGGCCAACAGCTGCGGCCGCAGGCCCGCGATGCGGGCGTCGGTGAGCACGTAGTCCTCGAGGATGGCGTCGTCGGAAACGCCGGCGGCGCGCAGCAGCAGCGCGGCGACGAGCCCGGTGCGGTCCTTGCCGGCCGAGCAGTGGAACACGACGGGGCCGTCGGAGGCGGCGAGCGCCGCGTTCAGCTCTTCGAACACCGCGCGGTAGCCCTCGCGGGCGAAGGTGAACGAGGCGCGGTAGCGGGTCCGGAGGTCGAAGGGGTCGCCGGTGACTTCGCCGCGGTCGATGGCCGCGCCCACGGCCGAGAAGAGGTCGACGGGGCGCACCTCGAAGCGCGGATCGGCCTCGAGGGCGCTGGGCGTGGCGGCGCGCTCCGCGGCGGTGCGCAGGTCGATCACGTAGCGCAGGCCGCGGTGCGCCAGCGCGTCGCGGTCGGCCTCGGTGGCGTGGGTGAAGGCGTCCGATCGCCACAGGCGACCGGTACGCGTGCGGCCGCCACCGGCCAGCGGCCAGCCGCCCAGGTCGCGGGTGTTGACCGTGCCTTCGAGGTCGACGTGCAGGGGGGCGGTCGTCTCGTCCATGCCCCAGAGGGTATCGCGCGGGACGTCAGCCGGACTGGCGCACGCCGTCATCGCCCACCAACACGCAGGCGACCTGGTGGTCCGGGGCGATCTGGATCAGGGGCGGCGAGTCCACGGCCTCGAAGCGCAGTCGCCAGCCCTCACCGTCGCGCGCCCAGGTCGCGGCCAGCGGCAGCGACGGGTGCACGGTGGCCATCGCCTCCTCCAGCAGTCTGCGGGTCGCGGCTTCGTCACCGGTGCCGCCGAAGCGCATGTCCAGCCCCTCGAGGCGCGTGGTGCCGAGGGCCGACAGGTCGCGGTCGGCGACCCGCGCCGCCGCCAGGGCGGCCTCCACGTCGCGGCCCTCCCAGCCGCAGCGCTCGGTGGCCACCGGGCAGCGGGTGTGGAAGCGGCAGCCGTTGGGCACGTCGATGGCGCTGGGGATCTCGCCGGCCGCCTCGAGCGCCGGCTTGACGACGTCGGGGTCGGGTTCGGGGCTCGCCTCGAGCAGCAGCTGCGTGTACGGGTGGCGGCGCCCCTGGATGACGTCCTCGGTGGGACCGATCTCGACGATCTGGCCCAGGTACATGATCGCTGTGCGGTCGGCGACGTAGCGGATGGTGGGCAGGTCGTGCGACACGTACACGATCGAGATGCCGTCCTCGTCGCGGAAGCGGCGCAGCAGGTTGAGCACGCCGGCGCGGATCGACACGTCCAGCATCGACACGGGCTCGTCGGCGACCAGGAAGTCGGGCTCGAGCACGATGGCGCGGGCGATGGCGACGCGCTGGCGCTGGCCGCCGGAGAGCTCGTGCGGGAACCGCTCCAGGTAGTCGGCCGGCGGGCGCAGGCCGCCGCGCTCGAGCGCGGCCAGCACGCGCTCGCGACGCTCGTCGCCGCGCGCCAGGCGGTGGATCGTGAGCGGCTCGCCGACGATGTCCTCGACGGTCAGGCGCGGGTTCAGCGTCTCGTAGGGGTCCTGGAAGACCATCTGGGCGTGCCGCCGGAAGGCGCGCAGGCGCGCGCCGCGCAGGTGCTCGACCGCCTCGCCCTGGAAGCGGATATGTCCGGCCGTGGGCACCTGCAGCCGCACCAGCGTCTCGCCGGTGGTGGTCTTGCCCGAGCCGGACTCGCCCGCCAGCCCCAGGATCTCGCCGCGCCGCACCTCGAAGCTGACGCCGTCGAGCGCGTGGACCACCCTAGGCGGTCCGCGCCTGCGCCGCAGCGAGAAGCCGCGCGCGACCGGATAGTGCCGGACCAGCTGGTCGACCTCGACCAGCGAGCCGGCGCGCTTCGGGGGCGGCGGGGTGCGGGTGGGCTCGACGGTGCCGCCCAGCCGCTCGGCCACCCGTCGCCAGGTGGGTTCGAGGGCGGCCTGCTCGCGGAACTCGGCGGCCTGATCGGGGTAGTGACAGGCCGCCAGGCGGCCCGGCGCGACCTCGACCAGGGCCGGGGCTTCCTCGCGGCAGCGGTCGGTCGCGAACGGACAGCGCTCGGCGAAGCGGCAGCCGGGCGGCGGCGCGAGCAGGTTCGGCGGCGCGCCCGCGATCGACACCAGTTCGCGCATCGCCCCCGCCAGGGTGGGGAAGGCGTTGCGCAGCCCCATCGTGTAGGGGTGCACCGGCGTGCGGAAGACGTCGCGGACGGGGCCGCGCTCCATCACCAGGCCGCCGTACATGACAGCGACCGTGTCGCAGGTCTGGACGACGACGGAGATGTCGTGCGTGATGAACAGAAGCGCCATGCCGTGCTCGCGGCGCAGGCGCTGCATGCGGGCGAGGATCTGCGCCTGGGTGACGACGTCGAGCGCGGTGGTGGGCTCGTCGGCGATGATCAGACGCGGGTCGAGGGCCATCGCCATCGCGATCACCGACCGCTGCTTCATCCCGCCCGACATCTCGAACGGGTACGCCCGCAGGCGCTGGGGATCGATGCCGACCATCCGGAACAGCTCGGCGGCGCGCGCCATCGCCTCGGCTTGCGGCACGTCGCGGTGGGCGAGGATCGCCTCGACGATCTGGTCGCCGACGCGGTACACGGGGTCGAGCGCGTTCATCGCCGCCTGGCTGATCCACGAGATGTCGGCCCAGCGGACGCGGCGCAGCGCCTCGTCGTCGAGCGCGGCGAGGTCCTTGCCGCCGAAGCCGATGTGGCCACCCGCGATGCGACCGTTCGGCGGCAGCAGCCGCATCACGCCCTTCGCGGCGGTCGTCTTGCCGCAGCCGGACTCGCCGACCAGCCCCAGCGCCTCGCCGGGGGCGATCTGCAGGTCGATGCCGTCGACCGCACGCACGGGACCGGCGTCGGTGTCGTAGTGGACCTCGAGCCCGCGCACGTCGAGGAGCGGCCCCTGGCCGCCTGCGCCGTTCATCGGCCCCTCAGGCGCGGGTTGGCGATGACCTCGAGCGGGCGCGCTCGGCGCCGGCCGGTTCATCGGCCCCTCAGGCGCGGGTTCGCGATGACCTCGAGCGCGCGCGAGATGAAGAACACGGCGAGGACGGTGATCATGATGAACGCTCCAGGCGGGATGTTCCACCACCAGGCGGTGCGCCAGGCGCCCGACAGGCGGGCGTTGTGGAGGATGCCGCCCCACGAGATCGACTGCGGTGGCCCGAGGCCGAGGAACGACAGCGTCGCCTCGGCGATGATCGACGCCCCGAGGATGATGGCGAGTTCGAGAAACACCAGCGGCAGCACGTTCGGCGCGATGTGCAGGTAGAGGATGCGCATGTCGGAGGCGCCGGCGACGCGGGCGGCCTTGACGAACGGGCGCTCGGAGAGCGACAGCACCTGCGAGCGGATCAGCCGGGCGACCGTCCGCCAGGTGAGCAGCGAGATCGCCAGGATGACGATCATCAGGCTGGGATCGAAGAGCAGCACCAGGATCATCGCGAACGGTTCGAAGGGGATGCCGTACATCACGTCGACGATGCGCATCAGCACGGTGTCGGTGCGGCCGCGGAAGTAGCCGGCGAACAGGCCGACGTTGGTGCCGATCAGCACGACCAGTGCGGCGCCGAGGAAGCCGACCAGCAGCGCGATGCGCGAGCCGTACACGTTCTGGCTGTAGAGGTCGCGACCGAGGTGGTCGGTGCCGAACCAGTGCTCGGCGGAGGGGGGCGCCAGCTTGTCGACGAACGGATCGGAACCGATGGCGATGGGGCGGCCCTCGACGGCGACGACGGCGCGGAAGTGGCGCTCGGTGCCGGTCACGTCGCGCCGCCAGGTGCCGCCATCGAACGACAGCGCGACGCCGTTGCGACCGACGGCCCAGGCGCCGCCATCGGCGTCGATCCAGGCGCCGCGAAGCGCGCGCGTGTCGGGCGGCGGGTCCTCCACCCAGCGGGCGTCCGGGCCCTCGCGGCGCAGCAGCGTGCCGCGCTCGCCGACGATCAGGGCGCGGCCGGTGGCCGCGTCGACGTGCAGTCCGTTGAAGTCGCGAAACGTCGGCAGCGCCAACTGCGCGAGGCTGCCCGGCCCACCGCCGTCGGACGGCGTCCAGCGCAGCGCCAGGCCGCGCTCGCCGACCGCGATGGCGCTGCCGTCGACGTCGGCTGCCACGGCGCGCAGCTCGAAGCCGCGGCCGACGGGGCTCGGGAGCCGCGTGGCGAGGTCGTCGAGCGCCTCGGTACCAGCCGTGAGGGCACTAAGCGGGAGGTGCCACACGGCCTCGCCGGCGCCGACGATCAGCGCGGCGTCGCCGGCGTCGACCACGGTGACACCGAGCAGGTGCGCGTCGCCGAGCCGCGTGGCGCGGGCCGCGTCGCCCTCGAACCAGACGACGGTGCCGCCATCGCCCACCGCGATCGCGCCGCGGTGCGCCAGCGCGATGGCGCGCAGGGTCGCCGTCGTCACCGCCGGCAGCGGGGTCCAGGCGTCGGCGAGCCAACGCAGCGCCTGGCCGTTCGCGCCCACCGCCAGCGCCTCGCCGGCGCCGACGGCCAGGGCGTACAGCGGGTCGGGTCCGACGGCGGGGCGCACGCGCCATTCGCCGTCGTCGAAGGTCATCCAGGAGCCCTCGGCGCGCTCGACGATGGCGTGCGGGTCGTGCGTCGAAACCCACGGGGCGGCCAGCGCCATCACGATGATCAGCCCCAGGATGGCGACGCCGGTGGTTGCCAGCCGGTCGTGGAAGATGAGGCGCAGCGGGGCCAGCGCCTGCGCCAGGTAGCGCGATCTCGCGGCGTTCCGCGACCTCATTGCAGCTTCACCCGGGGGTCGAGCGCGCCGTACAGCATGTCGGCCAGGAAGTTCATGAAGATGACCAGCGTGGCCATCAGCAGGAAGGTGGCCTGCGCCAGCGGGAAGTCCGAGGTGCGCACGGCTGAGAGGATCTCGCGACCGAGCCCCGGCCAGGAGAAGACGACCTCCACCACCACCTGCCCGCCGGCGGCGAGGCCGATGGTGACGGCCAGCTGCGTGATCACCGGCAGCAGCGCGTTGCGCGCGGCGTGCCGGTAGAGGATGTCGCGCTCGCGCAGGCCCTTGGCCCGCGCCATCTCGATGAAGTCCTCGCCGTAGACCTCGAGCATGGTGTTGCGCATGATCAGCAGCGGCGAGCCGAGGTAGAAGAGCGCGATGATCAAGGCGGGCATGATCAGGTGGCGCAGGAAGTCGACCGTGAAGATCTTGTCCAGGAAGCCGGTGGCCTCGTACGGCAGCGTGCGCATCCCGGACG
>Ga0209498_1001399_pt1 | contig 14788 bp, 12 predicted proteins | sample WalLakDeSediment_FD_184131 | JGI IMG/M metagenome (GOLD analysis project Ga0209498, IMG submission 184131) | Lake sediment microbial communities from Walker lake, Nevada to study Microbial Dark Matter (Phase II) - Walker Lake 11/02/13 Deep... | ecosystem: Environmental > Aquatic > Freshwater >... | reverse complement strand
CGCGGGGGGGCGGGGGCCGGCCGTCAGGTTCGTGACGGCGAGCAACGCCACGCCGAGCGGCGGCCACGCCACCACGAAGAACGCCGAGACGGGCCCGAGGGGGTGCCCTGGGCGATCGACGACGCGAGCGTCCGAACCGCCCGCGCCGGCGTTCGGTTCGCGCTCGTCGATGTCGACCCAGGTCACGCCGTGGCCAACGTAGCAGAGGGCGAGGCCGGTCGTGTGGACGACGTGGCCGCGCGGCTGAGGGCGACCGTGGCGAGCAGGCACCGCCGGCCCCAACGGCGGCGCCGCGGTACACTCCGCCGTCGGGCGGTCCCGTGCCGCCCTGAGGGAGTCCGCCGAGTGCTGCTTCGCGTCTGGCGCCTACTCGAACCGGGCGAGCGGCGACGCATCGCGCGCATCGTCCCGTTGCTCGTCCTGTCGGCGCTGGTCGAGGTCGTGGGCGTGGCCGCGGTCATCCCCTTCCTCACCGTGCTGGCCGACCCGGAGGCCGTTCGCCACCTGCCGCTCGTGGGTGGTTGGGTCGTCGCCGCCGGTGTCGAGGACCCGGTGGTGGTGTTGCGCTGGGCAGGTGGCGCGCTGGCGGCCGTGCTGCTGGTGGCGAACGGCCTGCTCATCCTCACGACCTGGTGGATGCTTCGCTTCACGTGGGGTCTCAACCACGCGATCTCGGCCCGCCTGGTCCGTCACTACCTGGCGCAGCCGTACGCCTTCATCCTGACCCGCAACACCGCCGAGCTGGCCAACCGCGTCATCGTGGAGGTACGGCAACTCGTCGACCAGGGCGTGCGCGCGAGCCTCGAGGTCGTCACGCGGGTCGCCGTCATCGTGGCGCTCGTGGCGTTCCTGGTGGTGCTCGACCCACGGACCGCGGCGGCCGCGTTCACGGCACTGGGGGGCGTCTACGGGGCGATCTTCTTCGTGAGCCGGAGCTACCTGCGGCGCATCGGCCGCGAGGCGGTGACCGCCAGCGCCGCTCGCCTCAAGGCCGTCAACGAGGCCCTGGGCGGCTTCAAGGACGTACGGGTCGCCGGTCGCGAGGCTTCGGCCTATCGCCGGTACGAGGCGCCGTCCATCCGGTTCTCGCAGGTGCAGGCGTCCGCGCAGGCCATCTCGCTGCTCCCGCGCTACGCCCTCGAGGCGATCGCCGTGGGAGGGCTCGTCGTGATCGCGACCCTGGGCGTCGCTCGCGTGGAGGACGTGGCGGGCACCCTGCCCTTGCTGGGCGCGTACGCCTTCGCTGGCCTGCGCCTGATGCCGGCCATGCAGATGCTGTTCAACGCGTTCGCCCGGCTCCGCTTCGGCCTCGGCTCGCTCGAGTCGATCGAGGCCGACTTCCGCCGGCGGACGCACCTGGAGTTGGCCGGCGACGGCGACGGCCCGCCCCTGCCGTTCGAGCACGAGGTGCGCCTCTGCGGCGTGCGCTTCGCATACCCGGGGACACAGTCGCCGGCGCTCGACGGGATCGACCTCGTGGTGCGCAAGCGAAGCAGCCTGGCGGTCGTCGGCCGCACGGGCTCCGGCAAGACGACCCTGGTGGACGTGCTGCTGGGCCTCCTGGAGCCGACCGAGGGCCACGTTCGGGTCGACGACCGCGTGGTAGAGGCGGGGGACCGGCGATGCTACCGGCGGCTGTTCGGCTACGTTCCGCAGTCGATCTACCTGCTCGACGACACCATCGGGCGGAACGTCGCGTTCGGCCTGGCAGACGACGAGATCGACGTCGAGGCCGTCCGGCGCGCGTGCCGCGAGGCCCAGATCGCCGACTTCATCGAGGCCGAGCTACCCGACGGGTACGCGACGGTGGTGGGCGAGCGCGGCGTACGGCTGTCCGGCGGGCAGCGGCAACGGATCGGGATCGCCCGGGCGCTCTACCATCAGCCCGACCTGCTGGTGTTCGACGAGGCCACCAGCGCCCTCGACGTGCACACCGAACAGCGCGTGTACGACGCGCTCGAGTCGATTGCGGCGGAGCGGACGGTGGTGACGATCGCGCACCGCCTGGCAACGGTCGCCAAGGCCGATCGCGTCGTGGTGCTCGATCGGGGTCGGGTCGTCGACGAAGGCCCGCCCGACACCGTGCTCGCTCGCTACCGGGATGGCGGTCTCACCTGATGTCCGTGCCGCGCGACCTCGACGGCGCGCGCGTGTGGCTCGCCGACCACCGCGCCAGCGGTCACGTGCCGGCCTACCTCGCCGCCATCACGGACGCGGTGCGGGCCCACGGCGGCAGCCCGGGACTGGTCGGTCCCGCGCAGCTCGTCGCACGGCTCGCCGATCGCGTCGACGCCACCGAGGAGATCGACGACCCGTGGGTCGGGCGCGGATGGCGGCGCGAACGCGCGCGCCACCGCTTCGTCCGCCAGGCGCGAAGCACCGCCCGGATGCACGGGGCCGACCTGCTCCATTGGACGCAGCTCGACAACTTCGTCGTTCCGGTGGCCTGGTCGACGCGCCCCGCGCGCCCGGAGGTCGCGACCCTGCACCGTACCTACTTCGTGCCGCCCGCCGTCGGTGGCCGTTGGGGGCCCTACCGCCGGACCGTCGTGCGCGCGGCCTTCGAGGTCGTGCGCCGGCGCGGGACCGTGTTCGTGCACGACGCCCACAGCGTCGCGGCCCTCGGAGGCGCATCGGTTCGGCTACTGCCGTTCCCGGTCGACGTCGCCGGGTGGCCGAGCGGCACCGAGCGCGCAGCGCGGCGTTCGGCGCAGCGCGCCGCGTGGGGCGTGGCGGACGACGCGCAGGTGCTGCTCGCCTTCGGCGCGACGCGCCGCGACAAGGGACTCCCGATCGCGGTTGGGGCGCTAGCGCACCTGGAACCGCGCACCGTGCTCGTGATCGCCGGGGCGCCGCGGGCGTACGGGCCCGACGACGTGCGGGCCTGGACCGAGGCCGGCCCCGCGCTGCGGGGTCGCGTGGTGGCCCGCTTCGGTCACGTACCCGACGCGGAGGTTGGCGACGCGTTCGCCGCGGCGGACGTGGTGGTCCTCCCCTACGACGGGAGCTTCGCGGGCTCCAGCGGGCCCGGTGCGCAGGCCGCCGCGTACGGCGTCGCGATCGCCGCCTCGGCGCTGCCCGAGCTCGAGGCGGGCTTGACGCCGTTCGGGCTCGGACGCTTCGCGGTCCCCGGCGACGCGCGCGACTTCGCGCGCGCCGTCCGAGACGCGCTGGCCGTGCCGCCCCCGGCGGCGGCCACCGCGGCGTTCCGCGCGGCCCATGCACCTCGGGCCTTCGGCGTCGACCTGGTGGCGGCGTACCGCGCCGCGCTCGAGCCCCGCGTGAGGTGCCCGCGATGAGCGATGCCGCCGTGGCGGTCCTCTGGACCGGCGGCTGGGACTCGACGTTCATCGTGCTGGACGGCGTGTTGCGGCGCCGGGCGGCCGTGGAGCCGCACTACGTCCACGACCCCAGCCGGCGCTCGGCGGCCCGCGAGATCGCCACCATGGACGTCATCCGAGCCGAGGTCACGTCGCGCGATCCCGAAGCGGCCGCACGCCTCGCACCCACCCGCGTCGTGCCCCTGGGCGAGGTGCCGGACGACCCGGATACCGACCGCCGGCACGCGGCGTGGGCGGGCCGAACGCACGTGGCCCCGCAGTACCGCTGGCTCTCCGCCTACGCCGCCCGCCAACCCCGCCCCCTCGCGCTCGGGATCATCCGGCGCGACGGCGGGTTGCGCGACGTGATCGGCGCCGAACTGCACGTCGTCGACGGCGTGCGTCGCCTGCGGCCGACGCCGTCGGACGACGCCTTCGAGCTGTTCCGGCCCTTCACCTTCCCGACGATCGAGCTCACCAAGATCGACATGCGGGACGAGGCCGAGGCCGCCGGTTGGCTCGACCTGCTGGAGAGAACCTGGTTCTGCCACGCGCCGTTGCGCGACGGACGGCCCTGCGGGCTGTGCCACCCTTGCCACGACGCGTTGCACCAGGGCATGGCCCGGCGGCTGCCGTGGCCGTCGCGTCTGCGTGGGGCGCTCCTCGATGCGGCGCCCGGGCCCCGCGCCCGAGACCTGCTGCGCCGTGCCCTCAAGCGCCTGACCCGCTGACCCGCACGGGCGCGTCGCCCGCCCCGTCGAGCCAGGCGTCGAACGCCAGCAGCCGCAACGCCTGACCGCGGTGCACGTGCGGCATCCCCTCCTGCAGGCGCCACCTCGCGCCCTCGCGGTACGCGACGTGCGGAACGCCCCCGACGTCCATCTGCGAGGCACGGAAGCCGGCGTACCAGGTCTGAACCTCGCCGACGAACCAGGAGCCGTCCTCGCGCACGAGCAGGTCGATGGCGCCGCACCGCAGGTCGAGGCGCGCGGCCACCTCGAGGCCTCGATCGAGGACGTCGAGGCCCGGCAGCTCCCAGTCGCGCACGCCGCTGCCGGAGAAGCGCCAATCGCCGCGCGCGAGGACCTTGCCGTGAGCGAACCACACGTCGCCCAGACGGATCACCCGGTGCTCGGCGGCGAAGGGCCACCAGGGCTGGACGATCAGGTATCCGTGGTCGCCGTCGCGCCAGTCGGCCCCCCGGCGGTGGTAGCGGCCGCGAAGGAACAGGCGCGCTGCCGCGCGCGCGGAGCCCAGGTCGTCGACGCGTTCCACGCCGCTGCCGCCGCTCCCGAAACGCGTCTTCACCACCAGCGGGAAGGCCGCCCTCTCCAGCCAGGGCAGCGCGTCGTCGAGCCGCGTGAAGACGCGGGTCGGCACGTGCGGAACGCCGTGCGCTTCGAGCCACCACGCGGCCCGCGCCTTGTCCTCGTAGAGGAACGCCTCGTGCGGCCGCGGCCAGGTCGGTACCCCGAGGCCGTGCAGGAAGGCGAGCCGCGCCTGGTCGAGGCTCCAGTCGATGGCCCGGCCATGGCGCAGACGCACGAGGTGGCCATCGCACCCGGCCGCGCGCACCCGCGTGGGCCAATCGGGGTCGTCCGGATCGAACAGGGTGACGCGTCCGCCGAGTTCGGCGGCCGCCGCGGTGAAGGCTGGGCCATCCGGATGCGCCGGCGACACCGTCACGCCCACGTGGTGCCGGAGGGGTCCGCGCGGCCGGGTGGCGCGGTAGCGCTCGAGCAGCGGGTCACGCTCCGCGCTGCGGATGGCATCGGCCCAGACGTAGGCGTCGGGCAGCCCGAGCGCCGCTCGCAGGCCGCGGCGGGCGGCGCTGGGCAGGAGGGACCGCAGGCGCGCCCACGTGCCGCGGCGCCACGAGGCGAGGGCGAGGGACCGGCGCATGCGGGCAGCCTACCCGCGCCGGCGCCGGAGGCGGCCGGCCCGCGCGGTACCCTCGGGGCGTGAGACCGAGCCGGCCGCACCTGGGAGCGCTGCGCGTGGCCCTCGTCGTCGCCCACTACCCCACCCGGTCGCAGACCTTCGTCGACCGGTTGGTCCTGGCGTTGGCGGACGAGCCCTCGATCTCGCTCACGCTCGCCGTGTCCGGCGCCCTCGACCGGCGAGCCGCCCGACGCGTCCTGGCCGACGCCTGGGCCGCCGGCCGCGTGCGCGTCGTGTGGGTCGGCGGCGGGCGGCGCAGCCTCACGAGGGCGGCACTCGGCGTCTGGCACGCGACGATCGGTCTCGTGCGCACGCCGGTCGCCACCGCGCGGTCGCTCGATCCGCGCCGCTACGGGCGCCGCGCCGCGCGCTTGCGGGTGGCGGCGATGCTTCCGCTGCTGCGGGCGGTCGGGCCGCAGCACGTCGTGCACGCCCAGTTCCTCGGCCTGGGGGTCGACGTTGCGGCCGCGTGCGACGCGCTGGGCTCCGCCCGGGCCGGCGCGGGGTTCGCCGCGCCGCGCCTGTGGGCGAGCGTGCGGGGGGCCGACCTGACGCGCGCCGGCGCCGTGACCGAACGCGACCTGACGCTGCTCCGGCGCGCCGGGGTCGGCCTGCTGCCGGTGTCGGCCTCGCTGGCGGAGGCGCTGGTGGCGCGCGGCGTCGCTGCCGAGCGGATCCGCATCGTGCCGTCCGGGCTCGACGTCGAGGCGATCGCGTTCGCGCCGTACGCCGAGCGGCCCGCGTCCGACGTCTGGCGCCTGGCGTTCGTGGGCCGGCTCGTGCCCAAGAAGGGGCTGGACGTGTTGCTGCGTGCGCTGGCGCTTCTGGAGGACTCTGGTGCGGAGCGGCCGTGGCGCCTCGAGGTCGTCGGCGACGGCCCGCTGGCCGGCCGGTGGCGCGCGCTCGCCGCCGAGGTCGGTATCGCCGATCGCGTCGACTTCCGCGGTGCCGTCGCGCCGGCCGACGCGCTCACGGCGCTGCGAGGCGCGGACACCGTGGTGGTGCCGAGCCGCACCGGCCCCGACGGCGATGCCGAGGGCGTGCCGAACGTCGCGAAGGAGGCGATGGCGGTGGGGACCGTGGTCGTCGCGAGCGACCACGGGGGCCTGGCGGAGGCGATCGCCGACGGCCGCACCGGCTACCTGTTCGCCGAGGGCGCCGTCGAGGCGTGCGCGGCGACGCTGCGGCGCTGCCTCGCCGACCGAGCGCGTTGGCCCGAGGTGGCGGGGGCCGCGAGGGAGGCCGTGGCGCGTCGGTACGGCATTCGCGCGATGCTCCAGCCGCTGGTGGACGCGTATCGCGACGCCACCGCGAGCGCGTGAGGCGGGAGGCGCGCGACCGTCAGGGGGCGCGGCGCCGCGTTCGGTAGCGCGCCGGCAGGAGCGCCAGCAGCGCGAAGCGCAGCAGTCCCGGCCGCTCGCCGGCCGGCGCGACCCGGACGATGCGCAGGACGTCCGCCAGGTCGCCTCGACGCGCACGGGACCGAGCCATGACGTGGAGGCGCCAGCGTAGGTACGCGCGCAGCGACGCGACAGGAACGTGCCCCGGCTGCCCGTCGCGTACCCGACGGAGGACCTCCGTGAGGCTGCTGCCGACGTCGTCCAGCGAGCCGACCCGCTCGACGCGGGGCCGGTGCAGCGGCGGGTTCGCGGGCCGGACGTACCAGGCCGTCACGACGTGCGTTCCGATGAACGGCGCCGACAGGGCGACGCGCGTCATGAACTCCAGATCCTGGCCGCGCCGCAGGCGGCCGTCGAAGCCGCCGTACCGCTGGAAGAGGTCGCGCTCGAGCAACGCTGTGGTCGGGAAGAACGGGCGCTCCTCGGCGACCGCCTCGGCGAAGTAGTCGAGCGGACCAGGCGCCTGCCCTACACTCGCCTCCCGGGCCCGGCGAACCGCTTCGGGGATGCGCCCCTCGATCGCGTCCGCCTCACGCACGAAGCGGCTGCGGGACACGAACACGCGGTGTTCGGGGAACGCCCGCACGGCCGCCGCCAGCACCTCCAGGTGGTCGGGCAGCCACAGGTCATCGGCGTCGACGAACGCCACCCAGCGCGCGCGCAGCTCGGCGACGCCGCGATTGCGCGCCGGGCCCGCGCCCGCGTTGGCCTGGCGCACGACCCGCACGGCGGACCCGAAGGCGGCCTCCACGCGCTCGGGCCCCCCGTCCGTCGATCCGTCGTCCACGACGACGATCTCGGTGGCCGGATGGCGCTGGACGAGAACGGAGCGCAGCGTCCGCTCGATCGTGTGCGCCATCTGGTAGAGCGGAACGACGACGCCGACGTCGACCGCGTGTGCCTCACGCTCCGCCATGGGGGCGAGTCTACCGCCAGCCGGCCCCCGCGGCGTGGCGCCGGGAGTGCTACGGTGCCGTGCGTGAGATCGATTCCCCGGCGCGCGCTGGTCCGCGTCAGCCAGTGGTTGCGCCCCGCGCTGCCGCACGACGCGTTCCGTGCGCTGTACGGGCTCGGCAAGCTCGGCTACCTACCGGACTACCGGAACCCGCGGACCTTCAACGAGAAGGCGGTGGCCTGGCTGCGATCGACCCGCGACCCGAAGCTGGTGGAGCGGGCGGACAAGCTGGCGGTACGCGACCACGTCCGCGAGGTCGCGCCGTGGCTCGCCCTGCCCGAGGTGTACGCGGTGTCCGCCGACGCGGCGGCCTTCCCCTTCGACGCCCTGCCCGACGTGTCCGTCCTCAAGGCCAACCACGGTTGGAGCCAGGTGCGGGTCCTGCGTCGCCCCTTCGACGAGGCGGCGGCCCGCACGACGGGCGCGGCGTGGCTGGCGCAACGCCACGGAGACGAGCGCTGGGAGTGGCACTTCCGCGCCATCCCGCCGCGGCTCTACGCCGAGGCGTACCTGGGGGATGCGGAGGGGCGGCCGCCGGTCGACTACAAGCTGCTGGTGATCGGCGGCCGCGTCGCGTTCGTGCAGTGCTTCATCGGCCGGGGGGTGCGTCTGCGGCGCGTCATGTTCGACCGGGACTGGCGCGTCCTGGAGGTCTACCGGCCGCGCTACCCGGGCGGCCCGCCGGACGTCGTCGAGCCCGCGCTGCGGCCGCCGCGGCCCGCCTGCCTCGACGCGATGATCGCGGGGGCGGAGACGCTGGGCGCGGAGGTGCCGCTCGTGCGCGTCGACCTCTACGTCGTCGACGGCGCCCCCTACTTCGGGGAGCTCACCTTCCTGCCGGCCGAGGGCTACGTGCCGTTCTGGCCGGAGTCCTACGACCGGACCCTGGGGGATGCGGTCCCGTGGCCGCCGGGGTCGCCCGCACCGCCCACAGCCAGCCGGCGAGGGCAAGGGGCGCCCCGGCCGGCGTCCAGAGCGTGAGATCGAGCGTGTTGGCCACCAGCAGGACGGCGGCGAGCGGGAACAGGCGACGGCGCGTCGGGGTCGGCGTGGACGCGACGAGGCCCGCGATCACCAGCAGGAACCCCAGCGTGCCGAGCACGCCGCGAGTCACGAGCAGGTCGGTCCACAGCATGTGGGCGTGCGCCGGCCGGTCGGTGGGGCCCAGCCGGCCGGGGGCGTACCGGTCCGCGAGCCCGGCGAACGGGGTCGCGGCACCGTGCCCCCACCATGGCGAAGCGCGCACGATCGCCGCGGCCGCGGCCAGGTACCCCAAGCGCTGATCGCTCGACAACGCGGCGAGTGCTCGGACGCGGTCGGCGACGGTGGTGGGTTCGTACGCCTGGGGCGCGTCGCCCACGACCAACGCCGGCCGGCGGAAGGTGGCGACCGCACCGCCGACCCCGCTGAGGGTGGGGGCGAGGCCCACCCGCCACACGACCGTGGCGTCCGAGGCATTGCGCACCGTGACGTGCAGGCGCCGCGCATCGGCCACGGGCTCCGAACGCGTCGCCAACACCGTGATCGGGCCGGACAGCGCGCGCACGTCGCCGTCGGCGGCGACGGTCATGCGCCCGGCCGGCTCCGAGAACGCCGTCACACCCGGGTCGGCGCCCCCGGCGATGTCGACCGAGAACGCCCGCACGGCGCCCGGCGGCAGGTTCACGCGCTGGTGCACCCGGGCCAGGGCGTCCGCCGCGGTGGCGCGCACCTCGGTCGTGGCCAAGCCGTCCGCGCCGATGGTGCGCGTCAGCGCGACGGTGCGCGAGGTCCAGTAGGGCGGGCCGATCTCCTCCGAGGCCTGGAGCAGGTTCGCGGACGCGGGGGCGCGCACGGTGAAGCGCGCCAGCGCGTCGCGGCCGCCGAGGCTCCACCAGGCCACGCCACCCACGCCCAGCGCGACGGCCAGCAGCGCCGCGACGAGCACGGGACGTAGCGCGCGAGGCGCGGCGCGGCGGCTCGCGGACCACGCCGCCACGGTGACGCAGACGGTCAGCAGGCACCAGGCGATCACGGCGGTGCGGCTGCCGCTGGCGACGACCGCGATCAGCGCGAGGCCGACGGGCGCGAACGCGCGGCGCGGCGGGCCCAGCGCGCTCGCCGCGACGGCCGCCGCGACGACGGCGCCGGTCCCCCACACGTTCGGGTGCGGTGCCCAACCGCTGGCGCGCACCGCGGGCGCGGCGATCAACGCGGGAAGCGAGGCGACGGCCACGATCGCGACGCCCACGGTCAACCCGAGCCCGAGGGCGGCGGCCCGGTGGCCCGCGCCGGTGAGCCGGGCGGACTGCACCGGGCGCGCCACGAACCCGGCGGCCAGCGCCATCGCACCCAGCGCGAGGTTCCACCACGCCGCGGGTGTCGTCGGCGCTCGCCCGCCGACGCCCCACCACCACGCGAGGAGGCCGACGCCGATCAGGACGAGCGCCGCGTGGCTCCGGGCCCGCGCCGCTCCGCCTGGACCGCTCCCGCCCTCCACGGCCGCCGCGCCGATCGCCCACGGCGCCCCCACCGCGGGGAACGCCACGACCGTCGCCCCCAGCAGCAGGTCGTGGAGCACCCAGAGGGTCGTGCGGCGGGTCACGATCGCCGCGGCCGGAGGGTGGCGTACGCCGCCAGGAGTCGCGGCGCCTGGTGCCGCCACTCGAGCCGCTCCTCCATCCGCGCGCGGCCGATGGCGCCCATGGCGGCGCGTCGCGCGGCGTCGCCGACCAGCTCCGCGATGACGTTGGCCAGGTCGACCGGGTCGTTCGGCCGCGCGTACGCCGCCGCCTCGCCGGCCGAGCGACGCGACTCGGCCAGGTCGAACTGCGCGACCGGGATGGCGAACGCCATGTACTCGAGGACCTTGTTCATGCTGCAGTGCTCGTTGTAGCCGTTCGCCGGGTCGGGGCAGACGCCGACGTCGAACTCCGAGAGCGACTCGAGCAGCGCGTCGCCGGTGCGGTAGCCGCGGAACTCGACGCGGTCGCCTACGCCCAGGTCGATGGCCAGGCGTTCGACCGCGGCGCGGCTGGGCCCGTCGCCCACGACCACCGTGCGGTGCGCCGGCATCCCGGGTCGTCGGGCGAGGTCGGCGACGGCCCGGACGAGCAGGTCCACGCCGTCCTGTTCGGCGATCACCCCGACGTAGCCGATCGTGAAGGGCGCGTGCGGGTCCCGCGGCCGCCGGCGGAAGGTGGCCAGGTCGGGGCCGCTTCGCACCACGTGGACCCGGTCGGCGGGTCTGCGGCCGCGGCCGCGCGCGACCTCCGCGTACGACTCGTTGGTGGCGATCACCAGGTCGGCGGTCGCGAAGGTCGCCCGCTCGGCGGCCAGCAGGGCCCCGTGGCCGAGGCCGCGGCGGCCGAACTTCACCCGATAGAGCTCGGGCCCGAGATCGTGGTGGTCGAAGACGACCCGGACGCCGTGCAGCAGCTTGTACGGCGCGGCGACCAGGAAGAGCAGGTCGGGCGGGTTGCAGACGTGCACCACGTCGAACGGGTCCTCGCGCCAGACGCGGGCGGCGAGGCGCGTCTCCCAGAAGAGCGCCTCGGCGTACTCGCGCAGGTAGCCGCGCGCGCCGCCGCGCGCCTCCGTGAGCGGGTGCCGCAGCACGCGCACGCCGGAGAGCGTCTCCTCGGCGGCCAGCCCCTCGCGCCTCGGGCAGATCACGGTGACGCGGTAGCCGGCCTCACGAAGGGTGGTGGCCTCGGACCACACCCGCCGGTCGAACGGCACGGGCAGGTTCTCGACGACGATCAGCACGTGCACCGTGTCACCTCCCCGGCTCGCCACCGCGAGACAGCCGCAACGCCTCGTCGATCTGCCACGCGCACACGCGCACCGCCAGGACCGCGACGGCGAGGTTCAGGTGCGGGGGGCGCCCGGCACGCCGCCGCCAGATCGCCGCCCACGTCCGCAGCGGCTTCGACAGGTAGCGGGCCACGACGTACGCCACGCCGGCGGGACGGCCCCGCGCGGCCGCCAGGTCGCCACCCACCAACCGGCGCACCTTGGCCTCCAGGTCGGCACGGCGAGCGCGGAACGGATGGCCGACGAGGGCCTCGGGCGCGAACGCCAGCCTGTACCCCGCCGCCGTCGCGCGCTGCCCGAAGTCCTTGTCGCCCCCCGATCGGAGCGAAGCGTCGAAGCCGCCGGCCGCGTCGAAGGCGGCGCGGCGCACGAACAGGTTCGCCGTCGGGCCGAAACGGAGGCGCTCCGCGTAGTCGCGCTGGCGGAACGCGGTCACCGACTCGTAGGTGCGCACGACCGGATCGCCGCCGCGACCGGCGTCGGCGGAATCGTCGAACAACTCGATCTCGCCGACGACCAGGTCGGCCCGCGGCGGGCCCTCCAGCGCGTCGAGTCCGGCGCGGAGCCACGCGCGCCGCGGCACGCAGTCGGCATCCGTGAAGGCCAGCAGCGGGGCGCGCGTCTCCATGACCCCGCGGTTGCGGGCGGCGTAGGACCCCGGCGCCGCCTCGCGGACCAGCCGGACCCGGGGGAGGCCCGCGAGGTGCGCCGCCGGGTCGTCGCGCGAGCCGTTGTCGGCGACCACCACCTCCACCTCGCCGTCGACCTCCGAGGCGGCGTCGAGCACGGCCTCGGCGCAGCGCCGAAGGCGCACGGCGTCGTCGAACACGGGGATCACCACGGCGACGCGGGGCGTCACGCGGCCGCCCCCCGCGATCGTCGGACCGAGGTCGCCGCGGCCAGCCAGACGGCGACCGACCAGAGCCACATGAAGGACGTGTACGAGGTCGGCTTGGTCGTGAGCGCGTACAGGCCGAGCAGGCCGAAGGCGACCAGGACGTACCACACTCCCGTGGGGTCGCAGCGCCGCCCCGAGGCGACGCCGACGAGGGCCAGGAACGCGAGGATCAGGCCGCTCCCCACCACGCCGTGCACGAGCGGCAGGCGCAGGTAGTCGGTGTGCGGATCGACGACCTGGACGCCGTAACCCGCCCAGCGACGCACCGGTTCGGCGGTGGCGACGAGGTCGGCGGCGCCGGCCCAGATGCGCCCACGGCCGCGCAGGAAGCGGTCGCTCGTCGGGTCGAGGTCGCCCTCGCGCAAGACCCCCGCCACGCCGCCCCAGAGGCGGTCGGCCGCCTCGGACCAGGCGCCGCTCCCGGTGACGCCCACGCCGAGCGCGACCAGCACCGCGATGCCGACGGCAAGCAGCGCGCGCCGCGACACGGCCCGCCGCGGCGCCAGCCGGACGACCGCCCAGGCGGCGAGGGCGAGCAAGACCGCCACCGCTCCCATCCTGTGGGTGGACACGAACACGCTGAGGACGGCGACGGCCATCACCGGCAGCGCGACGCCCGGTCGGACCAGGCCCCTTCGCTCCAGCAGCCCCGTGACGAGCACGACGAACACGAGGTGATAGGCCAGCGTGACCGGGTGGTAGAACAGGCCCGACGGCCGGCCGATCGTTCGTCCCAAGCTCGATTGCGTGTAGGTGGTGTCGACGTAGCCGGCGGCCTGCAGCCAGGCCACTGCCACGTGGATCGCCGCGCCGGCCGCGAACGCCGCGAGCGGCCACCGTAGCCGTTGCAGATCGGGGTTGCGAGAACCCACCAGGATCACGATCGGCGCGAGGCCGGCGAGCACCTTGCCGGCCTCCACGGCGGCCGGTAGGCCCGCGATGCGGACGGTGGCGAAGGCGGCCAGCGCCGCGAGCGCGAGCCACGTCAGCGTCAGGAGCGTCGCGTCGATCGAGGTTCGGCGTCGCGTGAGGGCCCACCCGGCGAGCAGGAGCAGCGATGTGGCCGCCCAGGCGACGCCGGGGTCGAGGCGGTCCGCCAGGGTCCGCTCCGACAGCACGTCCGCGAGCGGCTTGGTCGCGATGAGCACGAGCGTCCACAGCGCCCACGGCGGCCGTGTCCAGCGGCGGACGCGGATCGCGGGCCAGCGACGCGCCGCCGGTGCGCCAACCGTCATGGCCGCGGGATCGCCCTTCCGGCCCCCCTCACACCCTCCGCACCACCCCGTCCGCCTCCCACCCCTCGACCAGCTTGCGGACCTCGTTGAAGTCGGAGCCGATCGCGCGTGCGACGGTGTCGAGCGGCTCGCCGCCGGCGACGGCCTCGAGCAGCTGGCGGCCGCGATCGCCGTGGCGGGACTCGAAGGCCGACCAGCGGTCGGTCATGGGGTTGAGCGCGTCGCGGCCGCGCAGGGTGAGGGTGAAGCGGTGGCTCTCCCAGCCGGCGGGCTCGTCGGGCAGCCGCAGCGGCGGGGTGGCGAGGCGGTCGGCGCTGGTGAAGGTGCCGCTCATGCCGCTGCCGCCGGCGACGGCCAGTTCGATGTCACCGCGGTGGACGAACAGGGTGCGCTCGGCCTCGCACACCAGCCCGGCGGTGGGCATGCCCTCGCCGCGCTGCAGCTCGGCCAGGCCCTGCAGGGCGCCGGCGGTGCGGGCGTCCAGCGGCGCCAGCTCGAGGGCGGCGTCCTCCTCGGCGGCGGCGCGGCGCAGGGCGCGCAGGGCCTCGGGCCCTTCGGCCTTGCCGGCGTGGGCGGCGACCACGCGGCCCTCGCGCCACAGTTCGGTGGCGTCGCCGACGCGCACGATCCCCGACCAGGCGACGGCCTCGAGCCGCCGGTGCAGGCCGCCGAGCTCGACGCCGGGCGCGGGCCAGCCGGCGCCGGCCACCAGCCGGGGCGCTGCCCTGGCGACGGCCCAGCCAGCGGCCGCGCCGCCGGACGTGCCGCCACCAGCCGCCGCCACGGGCGGCAGCGTGGGCGCCTCGGCGGGCGCGTGCTGGACCGCCTGGAACGCCAGGTGGGTGCCGGCCAGGCCGGCGAAGCGCCCGAGCATGCGGCGGGTCGTGACCTCGCCGTCGCGCAGCAGCAGCAGCGCGGCGCCGCGCAGCACCGGCACGCCGCCGGGGCGCTCCAGGTGGGCGAACACCACGGTCCCGTCGTGCAGCCAGCCCTTGAGCGCGCTCAGGACGTCCTGGGCCGAGCGCTCGCCGGTCTGGCCGGCGAGGGCCTCGCGGACGTCGAACAGTGGGGCGGCCATGGCGTCAACCTCCTCCTGGTGAAAGCGCGCCGGCGCGGTCGCGGCTCACGGGGCCAGCGCCTCGGCGCCCACGGCACCCTCGGCGCCGGCGTCTCCTGCGGCGCCGGCGTTTCCTGCGGCGCCGGCGTTTCCTGCGGCGCCGGCGTCTCCTGCGGCGCCGGCGTCT
>Ga0209498_1001398_pt1 | contig 14800 bp, 4 predicted proteins | sample WalLakDeSediment_FD_184131 | JGI IMG/M metagenome (GOLD analysis project Ga0209498, IMG submission 184131) | Lake sediment microbial communities from Walker lake, Nevada to study Microbial Dark Matter (Phase II) - Walker Lake 11/02/13 Deep... | ecosystem: Environmental > Aquatic > Freshwater >... | reverse complement strand
ATTGCATCAAAAGTAGCCGTGACAGACTTGTCTGTATTCATGGTTACAGTACAGGTTTCCTTTCCTGTGCAAACTCCTGACCAGCCTGAAAAGACAGAGTCAGTATCAGGAGTGGCAGTCAGGGTGACTGAGGTGTCTTGGTTGTAGGTAGCTGAGCAGGTGTTGCCGCAGTCAATGCCGGCTGGATTGCTGGTGACAGTGCCTGAGCCTGTGCCTGCTTTGCTGACAGAGAGGGTGTGGGTGATTCCTTTGTAGTTGACTGTAACTGTTCTGTTGCTCTGCATTACCAGGTTGCAAGTTGTGTCTTTTACAGAGTCGCAGCCTGTCCAGCTTGTAAACTGGTAGTTGCTGTAAGTGGCTGGAGTTGTCAGAAAGACTGTAGTGCCCTCTTCAACTGTCTTAATATAGTTGGTAGTGCCTGAGTGGCCGGTGGCGCTGGTGATGGAGATACCGGTAACAGGTGAGGAGTTGACTGAGAGAGTGTAAGTGATGTCGCCTACTGAGCTTACTGCTGAAAAAGCATTAATTCTGCCATTTATAATAGGCGTGTCTTCCCAATCAAGAGGATCGGTAGTGTTTTCAATAATTAAACGGATTTCATCGTTTATGAAGCCGTTACCGTTTTTATCCGTTACAATAGAAGCAAGCAGTCCTGCTAGGCCGGCCACATGCGGCGAAGCAGCAGAGGTGCCTCTCCCGTAGTAGTAACTGCTGTCCGGCCATGTGGAGTAGATATACACACCCGGAGCCGCTACATCTACCCAGTCTCCGTAATTCGACCATCCAGGCTTGGCATCAATCTTACTCGTGGCGGCCACGGCAATGCAATTGTCATAGAAAGCCGGGTAGAAGGGGGATGAAGTTCCGTTATTGCCAGCACCCGCCATCACTACCACCCCCTTGCTCCAGGCGTAGTTCACAGCGTCCTCCAGGGCCCGAGAATACCATGTACTCCCCAGGCTCATGTTAATGACGTGGGCACCGTTATCGGCGGCCCAGATAATCCCCGTAGCTACCCAGCTGTAAGAACCGCTGCCGCTATCGTTCAGGACCTTGACATTCATCATGGACGAATCGTAACCCAGCCCGGCCACCCCGATTGCGTTATTGGTGGCTGCCGCGGCGATGCCAGCCACGAAAGTCCCGTGGCCGTATAAATCGTCAGCAGAGGGACTATCGGTAAAGTTAACATTGTCTACTATCTTGTCTTTAAGATCAGGATGACTTGTGTCTATTCCTGTATCTAAGATGGCGATAACAACATCAGAGCTACCGGTGGTAATGTCCCAGGCTTCAGGGGCCTGGACCATTTCTAGTCCCCATTGTATGTCAAAATAAGGGTCGTTGGGTATTAACTGTATCTCTGCCACATAATCAGGTTCTGCCCATTTAATATTAGGGTTGCTTGAAAGGGCCTGAGCCAATCTTTCTTCTGCTTTCTCAGGAACAGAGACAATCTTTACCTTAAGCTGCTTTATCTCTCCTTTTATTGTAAGGCCATGGGCTTTAAGAATCTCTGCTTGTGTAGATTCTGGTACGTTGTCTTTGAAACGAACTATTAATCTGCCAGGAGCAAAATCTTCTGTTCTGTCTGTTGCTTTAGGCTCAATGCCTGTTTCCGGTACTTGTATGCCGGATATCTCTGATAATAATCTCTGAAGCTCAATAACCTGAGCCTGAAGCCTGGTAATATGGGTTTGCAGTTCAGATAGTGTTATGGCTTTGACTTCGGAGGTAGTAAGTCCAAAGAAAAGCCCTGAAAGAACTAGGAACGAGAGAGCGAAGATTATCTTTTTCATATTTTGCTATTTTTGCCCCGTGGGACAGGTTAATTATTATTGTTTATAGTTTATTGTTTTCCTATTAATCCTCTTAACTGATCTATCAGATTAGAGACTATGTTGTTTAAGGAAGCTAATTGATTGTCCACGTATGTCAGGGCTTGGGGAGATGAGACTTGCTGGCAGCGGCAGATCTTAATACGTTCATAGTTGGAGTCGCTTAAAGGAGCATGGCTGCAGCTTTGGTTCCAGTTAGGGTCGTAATAAATGTGTTTAGCTCCGGTAGTCAGTGTTTTCCTGATATAAGGTGAATAGTGACTGGCTCTTTCGCCCAAACCATACCTTTCCCTGGAAGCTAAAAGACCGAGCAGGACAGCTGCTTCATTAACTTCCAGCACAGAACGGAGCATATTGTCTCCTGTGGGGCAGCTATAGCCTCTGGCTGAACAGGCAGCATGACAGGAAGAACCTTGGGGGTCAGTGGATTTAAAGCCCCGGCAGTAGATATAACCTTTGTAGTTTATGCATCCTTGGGGCAAAGGAGGAGATTCAATAATATCAAAGACAGCTGTGGCTGATTTATTGCTCTTCATTTCTATTGTACAGGTAGTTCCTGTACAGTCCCCTGACCAGCCTTTAAAGGTGGAATTGCTATCAGCAGTGGCAGTTAAGGTGACATAGGTAGCCTGATCAAAGAATGCAGAACAGGTAGTGCCGCAGCTGATGCCCTGAGGCTCACTGGTGACAGTGCCTGATCCTGTGCCTGATTTGCTGACAGAGAGGGTATAGCTGGGTAGAGATTCCTGGCAGAGGCAGATTTTAATACGTTCATAAGTGGCGCTACTTAAAGGAGCATTGGTGCAGCTTTGGTTCCAGCCTGAATCGTAAAAGATGTATCTGTCGCCACTGGAAAGCGCGGTTCGAATATATGGTGAATAATAAAATGCAGATGCCCTGGAATGATACGATTCTCCATAGCCTAAGAGGCCGAGTTCTACAGCTACCTGGGATACTTCTAAAAGAGAACGGAACATGTTGTCTCCTGTGGGACAGCTATAGCCTCTGGCTGAACAGGCAGCCTGACAGGAAGAGCCTTGGGGGTCAGTGGATTTAAAGCCCCGGCAGTAGGTGTTTCCATTGTAGGTTGTGCATTCTGGGGTTTGTTTAAAGTTAGCTGTAATAGAGTAATCTCCTTCTATGGTAATGGTGGTTTGGCTGTGTTCTGTGTTGCTGATGGTGTTTGTGTCGCCTGTCCAGTTAATGAATCTGTAGCCTAAATCAGCAACTGCCAGCAAGCTAACTGTTTCTCCCTGGTTGTAGCTGAAATTACCTTGGCCAGGGTTGATGACAGAACCATTAGCTGTGCTTGATATGGAAAGAGTGTGGGTAGTAATGCTTTTTTTGTAGTTAGCTGTGCAGATTATATCAGAGGTCATTTCAAGATTAACGGTTGTGTTTTCAGAAGAGCAACCTGTGCCTGACCAGCTGACAAAATCATAGGCAATATTACTGCCAGGGATAACATGGTTTGAAGGAGCTGTCAGAGAGACTGAGGTGCCTTCTTCAACCGTCTTGGTATAGTTGGTGGTTCCTGAGTGGCCGGTGGCGCTGGTAATTGATATGCCGGTAACAGGCAAGGAGTTGACAGACAGAGCGTGGGTGATTTGGTCAAAAGCAGCTGTAACAGACTTGTTGCTGTCCATGGCTACTGTGCAGGTGGTGCTTGTGCCGGTACAAGCTCCTGACCAGCTGACAAAGGTTGAGTTGTTATCCGGAGTGGCAGTTAAGGTGACTGAGGTGTCTTGTTGGTATGTAGCTGAACAGGTGTTGCCGCAGTTGATGCCTGCTGGATTGCTGGTGATTGTGCCTGAGCCTGTGCCTAATTTGGCTACAGATAAGGTATGAATGGGTACTGATTCCTGGCAAAGGCAGATTTTAACGCATTCCAAAAGATTGCTAGTTCCGGGGGCATGTGTACAGACCTGGTTCCAATTTGGGTCATAATAAAGCCACTTATAACCCGTTTCAATCCTTTTTACAATATAGGGTGAATAGTAGTCTGCGTTTGCGCTCGGTTGATATGACTCTCCAGGATCTAAGAGGCCTAATGCGGTAGCCACATCAGCAACCTGTAACACAGAACTAAACATATTATCTCCGACAGGGCAAATATAGCCTCTTTCTGAACAGGCAGCATTGCAGGAAGAGCCCTGGGAATCTGTGGATCTGAAACCCCGGCAGTAGGTATTTCCATTGTAGGTGGTGCATTCCGGGGCTTGTTTGAAGTTAGCTGTAATAGAGTAATCTCCTTCTATGGTAATGGTGGTCTGGATATATTTGGTATTAGCAATAGTATCTGTATCGCCTGTCCATTCCGTAAATATATAATTTGAATCAGCAACTGCCCGTAAATCAACTACTGCACCGTATTGATAAAGAGACGTTCTCTCGCCAGGATTAATTACTGAGCCACCATCCGTACTAGAAACAGTTAAAGCATAAAGCTTGTCTATATCGTCTACTAATCTAACTGCTGAAAAAGCATTAATTCTGCCATTAGCAATAGAGTAAGAACCCCAATCAAGAGGATCAGTGGTGTTTTCAATAATGAAACGGATTTCATCGTTTATGAAGCCGTTTTTGTTTGTATCAACCGCTATAGCAGATAACAAGCCAGCTAATCCTGCCACATGAGGTGAGGCCATTGATGTACCGCTTTTGTACCAATAATTATTATCTAAAACTGTGGCATAAATACCCGAGCCCGGAGCAGCTACGTTAACCCAGTCTCCATAGTTTGACCAATTAGGCTTAGTTTCAGTTTGAGTTATAGCCGCCACAGCAATGCAATTATCAAAGGCAGCTGGATAAAATGGAGATGAAACTCCGCTGTTGCCAGCAGCAGCCACCACTACCAGCCCCTTATCCCAGGCATAATTGACTGCATCTTCTTCAAGACTAGAATAATCTGGTCCTCCTAAACTCATGTTAATTACGTGGGCGCCGTTATCAGCTGCCCAGACAATACCTTCGACTATCCAGCTATATAAGCCAGACCCTTTATCTCCCAACACCTTCACATTCATCAGAGATGAATCATAGCCCAAACCAGCTATTCCAATTGCATTATTGGTGCTGGCAGCAGCAATACCAGCCACGTGGGTGCCGTGATCACGTATATCCTCGACAGTAGGGCTGTTAGTAAAGTTTACACTAGCTACTATCTTGTCTTTAAGATCAGGATGACTTGTGTCTATTCCTGTATCTAAGATGGCGATAACAACATCAGAGCTACCGGTGGTAATGTCCCAGGCTTCAGGGGCCTGGACCATTTCTAGTCCCCATTGTATGTCAAAATAAGGGTCGTTGGGTATTAACTGTATCTCTGCCACATAATCAGGTTCTGCCCATTTAATATTAGGGTTGCTTGAAAGGGCCTGAGCCAATCTTTCTTCTGCTTTCTCAGGAACAGAGACAATCTTTACCTTAAGCTGCTTTATCTCTCCTTTTATTGTAAGGCCATGGGCTTTAAGAATCTCTGCTTGTGTAGATTCTGGTACGTTGTCTTTGAAACGAACTATTAATCTGCCAGGAGCAAAATCTTCTGTTCTGTCTGTTGCTTTAGGCTCAATGCCTGTTTCCGGTACTTGTATGCCGGATATCTCTGATAATAATCTCTGAAGCTCAATAACCTGAGCCTGAAGCCTGGTAATATGGGTTTGCAGTTCAGATAGTGTTATGGCTTTGACTTCGGAGGTAGTAAGTCCAAAGAAAAGCCCTGAAAGAACTAGGAACGAGAGAGCGAAGATTATCTTTTTCATATTTTGCTATTTTTGCCCCGTGGGACAGGTTAATTATTATTGTTTATAGTTTATTGTTTTCCTATTAATCCTCTTAACTGATCTATCAGATTAGAGACTATGTTGTTTAAGGAAGCTAATTGATTGTCCACGTATGTCAGGGCTTGGGGAGATGAGACTTGCTGGCAGCGGCAGATCTTAATACGTTCATAGTTGGAGTCGCTTAAAGGAGCATGGCTGCAGCTTTGGTTCCAGTTAGGGTCGTAATAAATGTGTTTAGCTCCGGTAGTCAGTGTTTTCCTGATATAAGGTGAATAGTGACTGGCTCTTTCGCCCAAACCATACCTTTCCCTGGAAGCTAAAAGACCGAGCAGGACAGCTGCTTCATTAACTTCCAGCACAGAACGGAGCATATTGTCTCCTGTGGGGCAGCTATAGCCTCTGGCTGAACAGGCAGCATGACAGGAAGAACCTTGGGGGTCAGTGGATTTAAAGCCCCGGCAGTAGATATAACCTTTGTAGTTTATGCATCCTTGGGGCAAAGGAGGAGATTCAATAATATCAAAGACAGCTGTGGCTGATTTATTGCTCTTCATTTCTATTGTACAGGTAGTTCCTGTACAGTCCCCTGACCAGCCTTTAAAGGTGGAATTGCTATCAGCAGTGGCAGTTAAGGTGACATAGGTAGCCTGATCAAAGAATGCAGAACAGGTAGTGCCGCAGCTGATGCCCTGAGGCTCACTGGTGACAGTGCCTGATCCTGTGCCTGATTTGCTGACAGAGAGGGTATAGCTGGGTAGAGATTCCTGGCAGAGGCAGATTTTAATACGTTCATAAGTGGCGCTACTTAAAGGAGCATTGGTGCAGCTTTGGTTCCAGCCTGAATCGTAAAAGATGTATCTGTCGCCACTGGAAAGCGCGGTTCGAATATATGGTGAATAATAAAATGCAGATGCCCTGGAATGATACGATTCTCCATAGCCTAAGAGGCCGAGTTCTACAGCTACCTGGGATACTTCTAAAAGAGAACGGAACATGTTGTCTCCTGTGGGACAGCTATAGCCTCTGGCTGAACAGGCAGCCTGACAGGAAGAGCCTTGGGGGTCAGTGGATTTAAAGCCCCGGCAGTAGGTGTTTCCATTGTAGGTTGTGCATTCTGGGGTTTGTTTAAAGTTAGCTGTAATAGAGTAATCTCCTTCTATGGTAATGGTGGTTTGGCTGTGTTCTGTGTTGCTGATGGTGTTTGTGTCGCCTGTCCAGTTAATGAATCTGTAGCCTAAATCAGCAACTGCCAGCAAGCTAACTGTTTCTCCCTGGTTGTAGCTGAAATTACCTTGGCCAGGGTTGATGACAGAACCATTAGCTGTGCTTGATATGGAAAGAGTGTGGGTAGTAATGCTTTTTTTGTAGTTAGCTGTGCAGATTATATCAGAGGTCATTTCAAGATTAACGGTTGTGTTTTCAGAAGAGCAACCTGTGCCTGACCAGCTGACAAAATCATAGGCAATATTACTGCCAGGGATAACATGGTTTGAAGGAGCTGTTAGGGAGACTGAAGTACCTTCTTCAATTGTCTTAGAATAGTCGGTAGTGCCTGAATGGCCAGTGGCACTGGTAATGTTTATGCCAGTAACAGGAGAGGAATTGACTGAGAGAGTATGGGTGGGAACCCAGCAGGTAACGCATTTATCATATATATCTCCCAGTTCATCTTTACAAAATGTTTCCTGGGGAAGGTCTTTAACGTCTCCCTTTCTTTGGCATTCTAATTCCCAGTCTTCGTAACTGCTGCACCAGTATTCTTGTCCGTATTCTTTGGCACAATCAATGATGTTTATTGCATCAAAAGTAGCTGTGACAGACTTGTTGCTGTCCATGGTTACTGTGCAAGTAGTGCCAGTGCAAGCTCCTGACCAACCTGTAAAGGTGGAGTCAGGGTCAGGGGTGGCAGTTAAGGTGACTGTAGTATTGTGCTCGTAATTGGCTGAGCAGGTGGTGCCGCAGTTAATACCTGCAGGATTACTGATGACAGTGCCTGATCCTGTGCCTGATTTGGTTACAGAGAAGGTATGGGCAGCAGATAAGGAATAATTAACCGTAACTGTTCGATTTTTGTTCATAGATAGATAGCAGGTTCTGTTTGATACAGAGTCGCAGCCTGACCAGCTAGAAAAATTATAATTATCATATGTTTCTGGGGCTGTAAGAGAAACTAATGTATCTGGCATAAGATTTTGCCCATAGTTAGTTGTACCTGAATGGCCTGTAGTACTATTAATAGCAATACCTGTAAAAGGAGAAGACTTAACCGAAAGCATATGAGTAGGAAAAGAAGACTTGTAGTTTGCGTTGCAAACTATATCTTCTTTTATGTAGAAACCAAGATGACGGGTGGGTGAAAAATAAGTTCCTGTCCAGTTTACAAATTCATAGGTAATATCTCCGGAAGTATAAGTTTCAGGGGCTGAGAGACTGACCAAAAGACCCGATTGAATATCTTTTATATAGTTTGTTATACCCGAATAACCACGAGAACTATCTATTGGAACACCTACAACCGGGGGCGACGTGACTGTAAGGGCATGGGTAACTTTATAATTAGCAGTACAGGACATACCATCTATCATCGAGAAACTGGCAGTATTTTCGCTACTGGAGCAGCCCGCACCTGACCAGCTTACGAATTCATAATTAACGCCTTCTAAAGTATTCGTTTTAGGGGCCGTAAGAGAAACCGATGTTCCTGGCACAGGATTTTTTGTATACTTAGTAATACCTGAGTGGCCAGTGGCGCTAACAATAGTAATGCCGGTAACAGGAGCAGAATTAACAGATAATCCTTCGCTAGGTGGAGCTTCTTCGCAACGACAAATATTAACTCTTTCATAATTGGAATCAGTGAATGGATTAAAAGTGCAACTTTGAGTCCAGTCAATTGGATAGAAAATAGTTTTTTCACCCGTAGAGAGATTTTTTCTAACATGGGGTGTACGGTAAGAGTTAGACCCAGTACCACCGCGTTTCTCTCCCGGCATTAAAAGTCCCAACTTAATAGCTACCTCAGCAGCATCATGAGCAGAACGAAACATGGTATCACCATCCAGACAAACAAAATCTCTGGCTGAACAAGCTGCATTACAAGAGGCCCCCTGAGGATCAGTGGATTTAAATCCTCGGCAATAAATATAACCATTATGAATTGTACATTCTTCTTCCTCCGGAACATTAAAGGTGGCTGTAACTGATTTATTTTCATTTATTTCTATTATGCATCTTCCTGTACCAGAACATGCTCCTGACCAACCAGCAAAAACAGAATTAAAATCGGGTAAAACAGTTAGTTCAACTGTGGTGCCCTGACTATAAAATGCAGAACAAGTGCTTCCGCAATCAATGCCCGAGGGAGAACTGATAACTGTTCCTGAGCTTGTACCATCTTTATTAACAGATAATTTATGCGATTCTCCTTCGCAACGACAAATTTTAATAGTTGTCTGAGTATCAGTGGTTAGTGGAGCCTGAATACAGTTTTGATTCCAATTTGCGTCGTAATGAATTGTTTTAGCTCCGCTAGTCAGTGTTTTTCTGACATAAGGTGAATAATAACCTGAACTTTGAACTGAGTTGTATGATTCTCCGGGAATTAAAAGTCCTAGCGTAGTGGCTATTTCAGCTACCTCTGAAAGAGAACGGAACATATTGTCTCCTGTGGGGCAACTATAGCCTCTGGCTAAACAGGCAGCCTGGCAGGAAGAGCCTTGGGGATCAGTTGATCTGAAGCCGCGACAATAAGTATGACCATTATAATTTGTACATTCTGGAGCTGTGTTAAGGTTTACTGTGATGGATTTGTCTTTGTCCATTACTAAAGTACAGGCTACTGTACCAGAACAATCTCCTGACCAGCCAGCAAAATATGAATTATGATCAGGGGTGACAGTCAAAGTAATCGTATCGCCGGCGCCATATTTTCTGCTGAAATCACTTTTATAATCTATGTCAGGAGGATTAATATTAACTGTACCGGAGCCTGCTCCCTGAAATTTACCTATCAACTCATATATATCCGATACGGTTTCTATAATAATGTATAATTTTTGTTTTCCTATATTTCCATTGTTATCAATTACTTGCACGCGAAATTCAAAGACGCCTGCACTTGTTGGGATGCCCGAAATAACGCCAGTACCAGCATCAAGACTTAATCCAGGAGGTAAACTACCAGCTATTATTGACCAAGTGTAGGGCTGAAAACCAGGCGTTGATTGAACGGCGTCTAAATAATCTACACCTACCTTGCCAGAAGAAAGTTCAGTGGTAAAAATCTTCATACTATTAGACAATATAAGTACTGCCCTCATAAAGATAGTTTTGGCATCATCGGTCCAACAACTCATATCAGTTATATCATACAGTGCCAAGCTGCTAAGTATAAGATGGTAACTGTCGCCATATTCATTAATAGCCACGCCATCGCCCCTCCTCCCCATGTATTGAGAACCAATATTAGCTAAAGTTTTTCCTGAATAATTAAAAAACCAAAGATGACTACGATAGCCACTATCAAGAATGGTTATTTTATCTCCAATTTTCCAACCGCTAAAAATAGGGTGAGAATCGACAACTTCATAATATACATCCTTTTGCCCATAATCTGAAAATAATTCATCCGGATCATTAAGATATTTTTGCATTAATGATAGTCCAGATGTTAAAATTTGCCGTATTGATCCAGTAAAAATAATATTTACCTTATTATTACTAGCTTCTTCCAGAAGATATAAAAAAGTAGATTCTCCCGGATCAGAAAAAATATGGTTTATGATTATGGTATCGTACCTGGAAATATTATTAATAACATCCCAGCCCCTTGTTTCTCCATAAATACTATTGGCTCTGAGAAAATTAGTTAACTGATAATCGTAATCGCCCAATATTGCCACTTTTGCCAAAGCGGGATCAAGAGAAAAATTAACCACGGCTTCTTCATTTTCAAAAACCTCTTTATTAATAATTACGGGCGGTAAATACCCCCAGGCTTCGCCTTTAAGATCATAAATTCCTATTGGTACACTAAAAGAATACTGTCCAAGTTTATTAGTAGTGGTTCTAATAGAAGTATTCAATAAAGTAATAATTGCACCTTCAATCGGCTTGCCTGTTTCTGAATCAGTAACTATGCCCGTAATAGTTCCCCCAGGCTTTGGTTGAAGCATAAAATCCTGCAAAGTAAAATTATCTGAATTAACTACAACAATTTCAGTACTGTTATAATAACCAAAAACACTGGTTGTCAAAGTATAAGTGCCCGGTGACAAGAAAAACTTATAATAGCCTGATATATTAACCTGTCTTGTTGACCCTGTTTCAGAAATAAATATTCTAGCCCCGCTCAGCGATTCCTTGGTTTCGGCATCCCTGATAGTTCCTTCGATACCAGAATTAAGGCTCGCTATAGATACTGCTTCAAAAGCATTAATTATGCCCCAGCCATAACGCGTACATGGCTTCTCGTCATAATAAATATTTTGCCATGTGGCAGTATCTTTAAGAAGATCATAAATTTCATCAACTGTTAAATCGGAGTTAGCTCCGAGAATTAGAGCTGCTGTTCCGGCAGCATGAGGTGCTGCCATTGAAGTACCAGAATAAGAACCGTATTTATTACCAGGTACTGTTGAATAAACAAAAACTCCAGGCGCACTAAAATCAGGCTTAATGTATGGCTCAGGATGAGATGCCGGCCAGTCTATTATTTCTCCGCTGCTGAATGAAGCAACGTTATTGTTTACATCAGTAGCGCCAATACCAAAACTATCATAAACATTACCCGGAGAACCAGACGAACCACTCCCACTGTTACCTATAGAGATCATGGGCACTATACCGGCACTTCTTATATTCTGTACCGGCTCTATCATGGCATCATAATAACCCGTAGCCCCGAGAGACATACTAACTATATCAGCCGGTTCTCCTGCCGGATTACCATTCTGGTCAAAAGGATTTATTGCCCACTGCATACCGGCAACAACCTGAGTAAATGTTCCTTTTGTTTGATTGAGAACAAGCCCGTGCATTAACCATGCATCAGGAGCAACACCAATAGCAATACCGCTGGCATTACCACCAAGAATGGTCCCTGAACAATGAGTTCCATGGCTACTGCTATCATAAGGAGTTGATCCTTTAACAATATTACCTTTTTCATCAAACTCAATCCATCCTCCAGGATAACTGGGATCAATAGAATTATCTGTCCACATTCTTCCTGCTAAGTCCGGATGACTTATATCAACTCCAGTATCTAAAACCGCCACTCTTATTCCGGAGCCTGTGGCGCCTAACTCATTCCAGGCTCTTGGAGCACCTATTCTATCTAGTCCCCAGGTCACGCCTTCTGTAGATAATAAGGTAAGATCTATTTCTTCTTCTAAAGGAAATTTCGTGGGTAAAATGGTAAGCTCAAAATTTGTATGAATACCCCAAACATCTTTTCTGGTTTTAATATTTTCTAGATGCCTTTCCTCTATTTCTACTAACAAGGCGTTAGACAACCAGAAACTATTAATAACTCTGCCATCCATATTCTCCACGACCCCCTTAATAGGTTCCTGCATTTTTGCCGTTTCGCTTTGTAAAATACCTATAGCTCCTGGTTTTCCCTCTAAAATCCCGCTGCTTAAAATTTTTTCTTTATCTATTGGATTTAATCTAATGACCACTTCTATTTTATCAGGATATGGCTCTTGTCTAAGTTTAACTAAAAATTTCTGCATTAGTTCGGTAATTCTTACTTGAACGCTTTGAATTGTTTGCAAAAATCCCTCTACCGCATAATCCAGAGAAAAAGCTTTAGCATCGGGTGTATTAAGCCCGAACAAAAAGCCGGAAAGAACTATGAAGAAAATAACGAAGATTATTTTTTTCATATTATTGCTATTGCCCTGTAGTGTAAATTCGACTCGCCTTGCGAAGTTTGGTTTTTAAAAACCTTGTCGAATTTCTACTACGGAGTTCTGCCCAGACTCTTTTGGAAGGCCCTTTTGATACTGCTTCTAAGCAGAGCCGGGGACGGGTTAATTATTATTTATTTTATTATTAATATTGCGACTTTAATTATTATTAATTGAATGATAGTTTACTTGATCGACTATTTTTTCCGGAAATAATCAGTTTTTTTAACCAGATCGATAATCTGTTCAACTTCGTCTTTCGAATAATAACGCCAACCCCGGGAATCCCGCTTGGCCTTCGGGATTAAACCTTGTTCTTCCCAGCGAATCAAAGTGGTTTTGTTCCGGTCAATTCTTTTTAAGATATCGTTGATGTGATATTTTTCTTCGAACATGGTTATAAAACAAAAAAAGGGCATCTCTGCCTAAAGCTAAGAATTTGCCCTTTTAATTCTAATTTAACCTAAGCTCAATTATTGACTATCGTAGACTGACTATATTCATATAATAATTTTTTTGTTTCCTGGAGCTCAGGCCTAAGTTTATTATCTTTTAATAAACTTGAGTCTAAACTTCAGATAAGATGTTTAAGATATTGCACCTCTCTCTACTAATCATCTCTTTTTAATTAAACTCGAGCTATAAGAGCTGAGCAGAAGAGAGCTTTGCAATACCCCTTTTTACTTTTAGCCTATCCCTCAAAGGGCAAAGAGAGAATTAGCATAAAACTTGAAAGAGCTATTTACGCGAAAAGAACTATAGGAATAGTGGTATACCAATATCCCGTATTTTCATTATATTAAACACCAATAACAGCTGTCAACAGCCTACTGTGAATTAACTGTGGAAAACTTGGTGATTAAAAATGGTTAAATTTACCTTTTTCTAGGGACATTTAAAGGTTATGCCGTTGCAATAACCAGGGCCACCAGGAAAAATATTTGTTTTATGGCCTGAAAAAATAGCAGTAGAGCAAAGATATTCTCCACTCGGTAATCTTGCATAAAAACAGTATTGATCCTTAGACGATTCAATGGTTGGCATTTCACCTGTATAATTTTTTATATCATTACAAACAGGGGAAAATTCAGGCAGCGAACAATCCGCTCCACTGTAGGCGTTGTTTTTCATTGAATAAATTTCCATTACTGGCCGAAGCTGACTCATAGAAGCCATAACTCTAGATTCTTGAGCCCTTCCCATTACCCCTCTTAATGAAAGCAAAAAGATTAAGCCAATAATTATCGGAACCAATAAAAAACCGGCTATCCCCACTAAAATAAATTTAATTTTTGTCCCTTTTTTTGGCGGCTCAAATAGTATTTGCGCTTTTTGCTTTTTCAGGTCCTCGTAAAGCAGAAAATTAAAAACAGCGGCAAAAGGGGAAGCAAATAATAAAAAGAGGGTTAGAAATAAAAAGGATAAAATCAGGAAAACCAGAGAATCGGTCATAATTCCTAAGCTAAAAATAGCAAGAAACAAAAAAATAAAAATCAAAAAAATAACCAGTAGCACAAAAAATCTCCATAAAATTTTCCACCAATAACCGGCTACCAACTGCTTACTTCGGAAAAGAGCATTCATTCCTCTTAAATCTTCTGAAACTAAAACATAGGTTGAAAAAGTAAACCAAATACTAAAAATAATTCCCGGAATAACAAACAGCATATATCCGCCCCAAGTAATAAAACTGGCCAGAATCGAAACCCAAGCAAAAGAAATTATCTTCTGCCAGCCTCTTCTAAGCGATTCGATAATTCCTATTTTTTCTTCCCTGTCTTTGATGGCAAAGATTAAAGAAGCTGAAAGCCAGAAAGTAACAAATATTGAAGCTATCCTTATAATAAATGAAAATAAGGTGCCTACGAAACCGGGAATAATATTAGATAAAAGCGAAGTAAATATACCGAGAATAAAAGAAAAAAATACTAACCCAACAAAAGTTCCCAATCTTGCTTTATAAACTGAAAAAGTTCTTTTTAATAAATTCTCTACAATAGGCAGGGTTGACGGAACCGAAACCCCTTCCTGACCGGGCGGTGATGAAACAGAAGGTCCGGGCGGCTGAACAATACCAGTTATATTAAAAACCTCTTCAATATCTTTTTCTTCCCAGCCGACCGCAAGAAGTTCTTGTTTTATCTCCTCCTTATCTATTCCCTGACCCATTTGTTGCTTAATATAATTAATCAATTCTTGATTAGTCATAAAACTATTAATTTATTTGTTAATTATTAATATCTTTAACTTTAATCCATTTTAC
>Ga0209498_1001397_pt1 | contig 14805 bp, 20 predicted proteins | sample WalLakDeSediment_FD_184131 | JGI IMG/M metagenome (GOLD analysis project Ga0209498, IMG submission 184131) | Lake sediment microbial communities from Walker lake, Nevada to study Microbial Dark Matter (Phase II) - Walker Lake 11/02/13 Deep... | ecosystem: Environmental > Aquatic > Freshwater >... | reverse complement strand
TGACCGCTCATCCGCCCTCGAATGTGTCTGAAATGCAAATAACCCGTCCTGGAAGCAGACGGGTTCGGTGAGTCTTGAAACTTGATGTTGCAACCTCTGCACCCTGAACCTGGAACCGATCCGTTCAGGTGCAAGCTACTTATCAACCACTTTCGTGATCTGGATGTTCGTCGGACCTCCGGCGGTGCTCGCCATGACCTGGATGGTCCTCATGTCGCCTTCTTTGCCGGTCATGAACAGACTCATCTTCTGGCCCCCCATGCTCTGGTCCATGGCGTGTTGAACGTCCTTCAGGTTAGTCTTGTAAAAGGACACGACCTTGTCGAAGCTGTCATTCGTGGTCAGGGAATAGCTCGCGGCGATGCCCGATCCCGCATCTTTGGTTTCCGCCAACTGGCCGGAATGAACGACCTTGGCGCCGGGGTAAATGGGAACGCCCACTTCGGCTTCACTAATAGCCTGAGAACCGGACTGGACCGTCAGGGTCCCCTCTTTGGTCTCGACCTTGACGACGCTTTTTTCTCCCTCGGTCTTGGTGGTCACGGTCGCTTTCCCTTCGGGAGTCACGACAGTCTTGGACTCTTCACTGCTGCATCCGGTGGTGAGCCAGGCGAGGGAAGACAAGATGAACAGCGCGCAAAGAACAGCAGCCTTCCTTTTCATTGCATTCTCCTTTCTGCTTTAGGGCGTCCATTATAGAAAAGTGGAGGGAGGAATTCAACCTTCTTTTCCTGGGGCGGCAGAAGGGTTTTTGGGCGCCGGCCACGACTGGAACGGGAGTGGAGCCGGCTTCATGAAATCATCAAATGCAGCGTTCCTTTCGGCATTTCCTGCATTGAAACCTCTCTGGCCACCTTCTACCTCCCACATGCGCCAGGGCATGTATTATTCAATGCGCTCGGTTTTTGTGAAGACGAGAAGGGAGCAAACACCTGGCTGGTCGTCCCCAACGACGAAGGGGTATTTCACGGCTGGGAGGTGCGGGAGGGGATTCGCTGTGTCCATGCCGTACAGGTTTACCTGGATCTGAAAGACCACCCGGAAAGATCCGCAGAGGCGGCATCAAGACTTCGTCAAGACTACCTCAAACGGAGACAGGATGCCTGATAAGCCCTCATTCGCGTCCGAATACCGAAAGGAGCAGGTCGAGCTTGTGCGGCAGACCTGTCTTTACGTCGCGACAAAGCCGCGGGTATCTTCTTGACGAACTCGTCGTGGTCGGTGGACTCGTACCTTCACTCCTGATCCCTGAGAAGTCGGTGCCGAGAGGTGAAGATATCCATGTCGGCACCATGGATCTCGACCTCGGGCTTTCCCTGGCACTCCTGGATGCCGAAAGAGACAAGAAACGACGGTTCCGCCATGATGAGAGCCTATAAATCGCTGCAGGGGAAAAAGGACCTACACCAAATTTACACCAGTGACTGCCAGAACCATGGCACCATTCTGATACGGCCTTCCAGCTACTCATCGCCGTCGCTCACATTAACCCAACCGACCATCAAATCTCCGTATAAACCTGGTCGTTTTGATTTCTCGGAACGCTCCGAGGATTTGAATTTGCGCCCGCGGAGCTTCACCTGTCCATTGGTTCAGAATTGTCAGCGGCACCAATCACGATGGAGCCGTCCTTTTGCGGGACAATCTCCTGCGTGTCGTGCCGGGCCTTTTCCCTGATGTAGCAGGCCGCGTCCGGGGCAGACCAGATCTTGACCTTTACACTCTCCCCCTGGAACACCCCAAGCTGGGCCTCATGAACTCCTCGAAATCGAACCCCTCGGGAATCTCAAAGGCTTGCCTTGTCTGGTGAAGCATCTTGATCCTGTCCACGGCGAATATCCGGATCTCGCGCCTCAGGTGGCAGTAGCCGATCACTTCCTTCTACCCTCTAGGTGTAGATGGGAAAACCGGCCGCCTGCAGGGCCTCCAGGTCCGCCGCCGATTTCCCCTGCCTGGAAGTGTCAGGGTCTGGATGATCTTCCACTGTCGTGCTAACTGATCACCCCTTGCCAATCGATATTTCCTTTCATCGTATTCTTTACCTAAAAGCGGCAAAGCCGCGTTGTATAAATCTACAGCACCACGGCTAAGGTTTTCCTTTGCTGGGATTCTTCACGATTCTTAACTCAAAGAGATTTCAAGATTCTTTCCCAGGGCCTTCGCCACCTTTTGGATCGTGGAAAGCTTGATGTCTTCCGCATGATTCTCCATGCGAGAGATGGCTGTTTTACGGGTACCGACTCGATCAGCGAGCTCTTCCTGGGTTAACCCGGCTTCCTCTCGGGCCTGCCTGAGGATTACACCAATTTTGAAGTCTCGGTAACCTGCATCAAACCCTTTAGCAAACTCAGGGTCAGTCTTTTTTCTCTTTTTAATCTCTTAGGGTTGAATTCCCCGCGGCTTGCCGCGAAAAGATCTTTCAGTTTTGGCCTTTAATACCCCGCTGCTTGCGGCGGGGTAGTTTATTCAAGGGAAAGACTCGAAATCATCCAGGACCGATGTGACGAACTTCACCAAAGGAGTCCTCGCCTGCAAGGTGGAGACTCATGATGCGGTCGGACTGGGGACAGACTTCCGCCTTGAGTCCAACAAGCTGACAGGCTTTGCCCTGGCGCTTGACTGGAAAGTCGTCCACATGTCCGTCTTTGGGCGTGAAGGTGAAAGCAGGGGAGGGTCCGATTCATCGCAGATGGCGAGGTATTCCCGAAGAAGACAAAATCGACTGTCGTGCTTACGCTGTCCAAGTCGGATGCCGATACCGGCTTCCTCGAAATGATCCTGCGGCACGAGGAACAAACAGATACCGTAATGCCTATCGACAGCCTGATCATCCTTTCCCGCCTGAGACACGAACGTCGCCTGACAACCACGGATTTGATCAAGGATACGCAGAAATCGGAGCAATCGACTCGTACTGCGCTGGAAAAGCTGGTTGAAGCAGGTCTGGTGGAAGCTCGTGGAACCGGGCGAGGCCGCACATTTACATGCTCAGCGCTAACCTCACACCAAATCGTTCCGAAATACTGCCGTGGACCGAACATCTTGTTCATGAGTGCCGCAGGATGATGTCCCATATGCTTCTTCCGCTGCAAGCCCACGAAATAGATTTCCTGACACGGCTCAATGAACGCGGCGAGATTGCACCCGAGTGCCTGACAGGAGATAAGGAGATGCAAGCAATCATCCGATCTCATCCTGCCTTGCTCTGGACCAGACTATGGGGAAATAGAGGATCGTGGATAATAAAAAAACGTAAGGCATAGCATAAGTTGGTTTATTCGCTCTGAGGGGAAACGGCTGCCCTCCCTTGCCACGGCGTAGCCCCTGTCGAAGACCCTGAGGCTCTCGAAGGGAGCGTAGTCGAAGGGCTCCAGGCTCTTTGCTCTATGCTAGGTCAACGCGTTGAACGCTTTAAACGCTTTCAACGCATCCTTCATCTTTTATTGTATTTCTGTTTAAAATATGTACAATAGGTTTATGAAATTTGAGTGGGATCCGGAAAAGAGCGCCAGCAACAAAGCGAAACACATTGACGAAATCCGCAAGAAGATAGGTGTGGACCGTGGGGCGTTGATAAAAGTCTGGCTGCACGAGAAGGTGAAGCAGGAAAAGGGTGCGAAGAGTTGATGAACAAATCGGACCGTTTCTGCTGCCGCCGCCGGAGCCCCCAACCCCCTTTCTCCTCTCCCCGCGGGGGGAGAGGCTGGGTGAGGGGGATAATGGGTTAGTACATGCAGCATGAGCTAAAAGAAGCCGCCGGGTCATACGGCAAGGTTGCTAGAAAAAAGGTCGCGTCTAAGCAGGCCTAGAAGAGCGCAAGAGCAAAGGCGTTCCCTAAGTTCTCCGTAGAGGAACCAAAAGCATCCTCTGGTGCCAGGAAGGGGAGAGGCGTTTAATTGCACTAATCAAGACGTGACCCCAATTTCGGGATTCAGGCCGGGGGGCGCTTGAGCATCACTTGCCAGAGGCGAAGCCGTATATGCGAGAGCGGATTACCGCTCACATAGAGGTTTTTGGGCGATTGGAGCTTAGATGGATGGTTCTGCTTTCGTATCAAAGGCTGCATCGGAGCAGTGAATCCCGACAAGCGATTTGTTCTTGCAACTTATTGCTATGAAGCAAATGCACTGCGGATAAACCCGGCCCAATTCTTGCGGTTTTTAAATGACTCCTTGGACTACAAAACGCAATGCCTCAATTCATTTTTGTCAGCCTTGTCGTGCCTTCCGAGGAGAACCCACTGTATCGCTATTTTAACCAATTATCTGTCCTGCTTTATTCGAAAGATAACACCACCCATCCTAGCATGGCTTCTCTATCGCAAGCATGGCGGCAATCTTACTGCGGATTCAACTAGAAAGGAAGATGGATTGAAAAATTGAATGAAAGGCCCGAGTTAAAACCCGGGCCAGCGTGTACATTACAGCTTGGGTGGTTTGCGAATCTTGGAAGACTGCTCAAAGTCATGAGCTATGCCAAATAGCTTGTACTCTTCCCAGGGTCTGGTGACAATCTGGAGTCCGATGGGGAGCCCTGTGCTGCCGTAGCCGGCTGGCACTGTTATGGCAGGATATCCAACGACACTGATGGGATCGCAGTTCCGGATATAGGTCAGGAAAGTGTTCACTTTTTTTCCGAGCAACTCGGTTTCCATATCATCCCCGATTTTGCATGCAGGCAGAGGCGTGGTTGGAAGCAAAAGTGCATCGGTTCCAAACATGGCTTCCTGAAATCCAGCGATCATCTTGTTGCGGTCATCCCTTACAGATTCGGCGTAAAGATAGCCCGGAACGGGTTTTGATTTAGATCCCACAATAGGTGGCGTTACATCCGGTCCGAACTGTTCGGCGTATTTCTCAATAGTGGCCTCAGGATCAAAGTCCTTCAGGTAGCTTTCCAAGTGGTAGATGCATTCAGCGAGGACAATATTGAACCCCGTGGGAGTAGCGATCTCCATATTTTTCACTTCCACTTCTTTCATGGTTCCACCCAAGTCTCTTACGATCCTGAGAGCATCATCCATTACTTTCTGCGTGTCCGGATGGATATCCTCAAAAAAAGGTTTCTTGGGAACACCGAACGTTTTTCCTCTAACGCCGTCTTTCAGGTGGGACAGATAGTCGGGGACCTGATTCAATGAGCTTTCAGGATCTCTTTGATCAGGGCCTGCCATGGTTTGAAGAAGAATTGCCGAGTCAGCCACTGTTCGAGTTATGGGTCCGATAACATCTCGGGTGAAGGACAGGTACATTATCCCGCCTCTCCCTACTCGGCCCAGTGTCGGCTTGAGACCCACCAGGCCGCAGAGGTCGGCGGGAATTCTCACTGACCCTCCGGTGTCCGTCCCGAGAGCGCCTGCGCAAAAAGCGGCTGCTACGGCCGCAGCGGAGCCACCGCTCGAACCACCCGGTATTCTGGAAAAGTCATAGGGATTCCTGGTAGGGCCGTAGTTTGTGTTGTTGGTAGTGATGCCGAAGGCAAACTCATGCATGTTAGTTTTACCGATAATGATGGCTCCCGCATTCCGCAGTTTTTCGACCACATGGGCGTCCTGCTTGGGTTTCCACTGGGCAAGGATCTTCGAACCGCCGGTTGTCCGCATGTTCCTGGTATCCAGGTTGTCTTTGAGGGCGATAGGCAGACCGTGCAAGGGACCTTTGAATTGATTACCCTTCGCCATCCTGTCCAGTTGTTCGGCTTCTTTAAGAGCCATTTCACCTGCCAAGGTGATAAAAGCATTAATCCCATTACGACCATCGTATTTCTGAATTCTCTGGAGGTAGATCTCTAAGAGTCTCTTGGAAGAAAGCTCCCCACTTCTAATCATCTGAGAGAGTTGCTGAAGAGACATTCCGCCAATCTCATCGTCTGAGGTGGCATTTGCCCAGGCGAAACCACCCATGGAAGCAGCAAGAGCCATTCCTGCACCTGCTGCGATCGTGGTCTTCACGAAGGCCCTGCGATCCATACCTTTTGAATTTTCATTCATTGATTCCCTCCTTTCAGTATAGCGGTTGTTAGTCTGCAACAAATTCCTTCCACGTGGGACGCGGACACTCCTCACTGACAGTCAAGAGCGTATCTAAATAGAAAATTCAGGAATAAAATTTCGACGCAGGAACGGCTATGTGAGGAAGCATCTTCCACCCATAGAAGAATTAGAGCAGAAAAAATACGCGTTGGGTATCCCCAATATTGGGGACAAAAGCGATGACTTATCAGAAGTTGACCTCCACAAGGTCTTCCAGAAGACTAAAAATGAGTTCTGAGCGGTTTGATACATCGAGTTTTCTAAAGATACGCTTCAGATGGGTTCGTATGGTCGCAAAAGCTATCTCCAGGACTCGGCCGATTTCACGGTCCGTAAGCCCCTTGCAAAGCAGAAGACAGATATCCGCTTCCCTCTGACTCAAGCCAAATCGAGTGATCAACAATGGCCTGTCCAATTGAACGGGGGTGGAAGTTTCTGCGATCACGGCCCTGTAATAACGGTTCTCATCAGGCGGGCAGACATCCATCACTGATAGAAAGAACGGTCCCCATCGTGTTTTTGAAAGGTCCATAGAGGCGAGAGAACGGACCATGGCTAAAAATGAAACATACTGAGACGTGGGCAGTCTTTCCTCTATGTCCCTGGATCTCCCATTTCTGTGAACGAGTCGCCCAGAATCATCGAAGAGAAAGAGAGCCATTCCGCTCAGTTCAAAGAGCTTTTCCCAGATTTCGGATTTCTTGCATGTCTGCGCTAGGTTTCGCGCATTTCGAAGGGCGTTACAGAAATAGGGAAGAATCGTATCCAGAAGAAATGCTTCCTTTTCGCCAAATTCAGGTCTGTGCCTGCTTCTCCAGATACGGAGGTCGCCGATGTTGAGATCACCATCGTAGGCGTAGACGTTGATGCCGTGGTGTAGGCCGTCCGCCATTAGGAAATCATTGAAAAACTCTGTCGTTTCAAGCTCTTTCTGGGGCATGATATCGCAAACGAGGGTAGCTTTTCGTCTTTTTTGAAGAGAAGGGGTGATGGGGTCGCAGAAATGAAAGTAGGTGTGATATCGACTGATGTTGTCAGGGCACATGTTCAGGCATACGTCGTTTTCGAAGATCTGCCGTTCCTTGTTCCATATGAATGAAGCCAAGAAATCAGAATGGAGAAGGGCAAGAAGATCATCCGCTATGCTAATTCGCAGGGCGTTCTGATCTTGGCTTAGGGAGAGCTTCTCAATGATGCTGAAGAGAAGCTTCACTTCTCCCGCAGTGAGATTCTGGAGATGGTTGGCCATGTTCCCTGACCGCGTAAAGGGCGTAAACTCCTACGCTGAACATAGACTGAGCCGAACTAGAAAGAGATAAAAGGTGTCACCTGCTCTTTTATACGCTATTCACTCTTGTGCGTCAAAGAAAAACCCAGTCTCTGATTTGAAAATCTCTTTCCCCGGATAATGCCTAGCAGGTCCCAGCATAAAGGGAACCCCCGATTGCCTATCGTTGTGTGGCGAGATTGGTTATGGGTGACCTTACTTTCAACCTTGGGTTTATCGCTGTCCTCGTGGGGAAAATGGTTCATTGCCCTTTGCTCATTTGGCAGATGGTACGGGCAACCCTAGAACGGGTCACTCGGATCACTGTCGTATTTGTCTTCAACCGTTTCATTGATCTCTTGATTTTGTATGTATTTCCGAATCTTGGCTTCATCTAAGCCGACGGTACTGACGTAGTATGATCGGCGACAATTAGAATTCCCGTGTGACGACAATTAAAATTCCCGGTTCACATAGGCTCAATGTTAGGCTGTCCAAACCCTTGGACAAGGAGGTTTGGATGGTCACAGACCGAGAAGTGAGGAGGCTTACTGTGGTCTGGTGGGGTCTGGGGTCGGACCAAGACAACAATCTGAATTAGAAGGAACGCAAAACGAAGTCGAAAAAGGGCTTAGAGCCGCATTTTCAGGCGTAAAATTCTAAGGAAACAAAGAACCGCACATCTTCACCCCAAGCGAGGTTCAGTACCGGCCAGCCCAGGAAAATCTCGATTACCACCGCACGAAGCGGTTCCTTTGGTGAAATCGTAAACAAAAAGGAAAGGCGAGATCGCGAGCGGCAAGCAAGATGGTCTATCGGTCCTTTTCTTTGAGAAGTTTCTTCTTGACTACCCGGCCATTCTCCCAAATGACCAGGGGGGTATTGGTGTGGATCGCGATTTTTCTTGCCTGTTTCGCTGCCCGCCGCAAGGCTTTGCCCACTTTCGCCATGTCTTCATCGAGGATTGCTTTCTTGGTCCTCTTCACGGTCTTCCTCCTGCATCTACAAATACCGGCGCGTCCCCCGAGTTGTCGTAGAGCACCCATGTATCCACCATTTTCCTGTAAATCTGCTGGAAATTTCTCCAGCCGGCCTCATAACGCCTCCGAATCACGTCTTCCGGTACAGCGTGTCCCCCCTGTTTGACGCGAACCTGAACACGCTCAATGGCTATCTTTACGTCTTGGAGATACAAGAACACCAGTTTGATACGATAGCCGATCCCTTGCCACTGAGGTATCATTCGGGCATATCGCCGACCGCTCAGGGTTGTCTCGAGGGCAAAACTCCGCTTTTTTCTCACATGGAGTTCCATTTCTTCAATCATCAGGCGCCCCGCCCGAATAGCTGCGGTGGCCGGGTCAAAAGGTGCCAGGCCGGCGGCGATAAGGTCGGCATTAACGAACACAGGGCACCCCGCCTCTTTAGGCAAAAATTCGCGCGCAAAGGTCGTCTTGCCGGCCCCATTCGATCCGGCAATGATCATGATCCTTCTTTCGTGAGTCGAGTTATTGCGCCGGGCTTTATCCACGATCCGTTCCAAGGTTGTACAAGGGACATATACCCGAAGAAATAGGGAATAACAAGGCGAAAACCTGCCTGCGCGGAGCTCCCCGCACACGGAAATAGCTTGAAATCATGATAGGGGAGCAGGGAGACTTCGGCAAACTTACGGAAGGCATCGTCAAGAATGTTCTCACGAAATCCGCCACACATCCACATGGAATCAAGGTTCGACTGGAAAGCGGCATTGTGGGGCGCGCAAAAAAGCTCAGTCTCTGAAGTCCGCGTTGATCTTTCAGGGCACTGTGTGTAGGTGGATAGTGGGAAGGGGCCTAATGGAAAAGCAGAATCAATTGCGAATCGTTCCGGTTTCACTGTGGAAAGAATGGGACGTCCTCTATTCTGTCTTATTTAAATATACTACCATGTTCAAAGTCGGCTTTTACGGGAGGTGAGCAATGCCAACATTGACCATGGAAATACCTGAAAAGGTCTTCCTTTCCATTAGCCGAAGAGATAAGACGAAAATGAATTTCTGGTATCCCTGCCCTCCTAACAACTTGCAGGACGATCCTCAATGGCTCACACAATGAGGACGCTCACAGCTACCATCTGCATGATCAAGAGATGGTTCTGTTACGGGCTCGTATGGCTCCTCTGGCCAAGTTCCGAGCGCTTGGCGATTAACAACTCCCGCAAGATTGACCGTCCCGACCGTCCTCATCGTCCAACAAAGCCAAATCAAATGACTTTTTGAGGTCGATGCCACGACGCATACTATGGTCGATGCCCCGGTTCCTCGACCGAGCATTTGGCGTGCTCCCCCTGCCATCATGAAATCAGATCAACGCCAGAAATCAATATTGGCCCCCCTTTGTCCCTGCAAACCCCTAACTGCCGAATCGATTCGGGAAGGGACAAGTCTGCCCAAAATCCATCCACGGAAAGGAGGTCCAATCGTGAAAGACATTCAGTTCAATCCGCAGCAGGCAGAGGCCATATCCCATCGGGAGGGTCCCATGATCGTGCTCTGTGTGGCTGGCTCCGGCAAAACCATGGTTCTCACTGAAAGGGTCATCCATTCATAAAATCGCCAGAGCGATTTTATGACATGAAAAAGGTCGGAATGGAGGACGACCCGGCTTGAGAAGGGAGGAAACGCCAAGGCGAAGCAGTATGACACCCTTATGAAGGCGACCATCCCGATACACTTTTTCCCCGAAACCCTTGTCATTTGTGATTAGGATCCGGTCATCCTCAAGAGCCTTTGTGATAATTCCTTCGTCATCCATACCCCTGGCCTCATCGAACACGGAGAATACGTCGTGATCCTGATTTCGTAACCAGGATGCGACGCCCGGCCCGGTGCACTCATCAACCATAAACTTCATCAGGCCGACTCCGCTTCCAAAGGCATGAACTCGGTCTCCTTAAGGGCTTTGGTCGCAAAAAGGAAGCAAGCTCGGATATCTTCCCCGGTAAGCCCCCTGTACTCTTCAAAAATCTCTTTCTCGGTTGCTCCGTGGGCAAGTAGATTTAGAATGAAGTCTACCGTCAAGCGTGTTCCCCGAATAACCGGCTTGCCCACCATGATTTTGGGATCCAGAACGATGCGGCCGAGCAACTGGTCATCTTTCATTGATATTCTCCTCTGACGAGACATGATAGCAAAATCTAATGGGATAAGAAACACGGAGAACTTAGCAATGCAACAGATAAGGATTTTCAACCTTGCCCCTTTTCCCTTGCATTTGAGAAGATGAAAAGGCGGCACACAAGCGGCGGCGCGTGCAACAAGAACGCCCCATTGGATTGTTTGGACCCCCACACAAGTCCACGCATCAACGGCCTCCTTATCGAACCGCCAGACCCTCCCTATGCGAATGGCCGGAATCTTGCCGGCAGCGGCGTATTTGCAGAGGGTGATTTCGTGGAGTTTGAGATACTCGGCGACTTCCTTGGCGGTCATCATTTGGGGCATGGGTTGGGCCTCCAGGTATGGGGGATTTCACTGTGGTTTGCTGAATTTGTCAGCATAAACTTATCATTTCTCGCTAATAAAAGTAAGCCTAAATTACCCAAAGTGATGGAAAACAGACTTTGTTGACCTGTTTATCCCGAATCAATTCGGGATGAGGTTGGAGGGGTGGCCGAGGAGAGCGGGACGGCCATCTTATTTGAAATTGGAGTAACCGTATGATTTTGAAACATTTTCAGGAAAGCTAAATCCACTCAAAGGACGAAAGCAAGCGTCGGCACGGATATAGAGCGGATAAGGCGTAAATCCGCGTTGCCAACCATGGAAACTAGGCAGGCGACCTTTGGATTACGATTTCAACAAGAACACACAAAGATCTCCCGCATCATCAGATTCGCCCTTTCGTAAGGGCAATACTTAAATTTGCTGATTTTTAACCATTCTGCTGTAATCAGAATCTGGAGGGCGAGCTAAATTGCAACCCTCCGCTCCAAAGTATAAAAACTGTTTTCTTACAATTTTTGTAAAACCCTCAACAAAAAAAGAGACAATTGCAAGACGACATTAAGACCACCATGGGGAATTTACCCTAATTCTCTTTAGTTACATTGTGTATGCTGTTGGCATTGAAATTGCTTCACCTGTTAAGGGATAAAGAGGAATCGGATGATCCATTGTTTCAAAACATCTTTAAATATGATTCGGGTTATAAGCCGCGCAGAATTGTCGAGATGACAGCGACCAGAAAGTTTTAATCTCACAGGGTTGAATTCCCCGCGGCTTGCCGCGAAAAGATCTTTCAGTTTTGGCCTTTAATACCCCGCTGCTTGCGGCGGGGTAGTTTATTCAGATGAATTTCACGGAGAGGTATTCTGACATGGTCCAAATGAGGCTCTTGGTTAACGCAGGGGCGGCGCTGATGGTCTGCGCTCTGCTTGGAGGCTGTGTCACAACCCCCAAAGGCGAAACGCCATCCGAAAAGCGTGCAGAGGTTCAGAAAATGCGGGCTGACACGCTTGCTGAATTGTATAAGGTGCATCCGCCGGCGAAAACACGAGTTCAGCAGTCCAACGGGTACGCTGTTTTCAGCAACGTTGGGGTAAACCTCATTTTACTCTCGGCCGCCGGCGGCTGGGGTGTGGCCTACGACAACAAAACTGGACAGGATATTTACATGAAGATGGTGTCCGGAGGCATTGGTCTTGGCCTTGGAGTCAAAGACTTTAGAGGCGTGTTTGTTTTTACCACAAACGAGGCATTCAAAAAGTTCACGGAGAGTGGATGGGAGGCAAATGTGCAGGCGGACGCGGCAGCCAAGTCCGGCAACAAGGGCGGGGCCGCGTCAGGTGCAATTACAGTGGCTCCCGGGATGGATCTGTACCAGTTGACAGAACATGGTCTCGCTCTGCAAGCCACTATTCAGGGAACCAAGTACTACAGGGACGAAGCATTGAACGTATCTGCGAAGACAACAAAATGAAAATGGACCCAAGAACAAGAAAATAAGGTCGTGAAACTTTACTACCCCAGCACTCTTTGAGAAAGGCTCTTTAATTTACCCTGTATCATCCTGTGGAGGTGGAAGCATGAAAACCGCTTATGATATTATTCGAATTTTCTTTGTCATAATTGTGGCGCTCTCTGTCCTTGGCTGTGCCGAGGCAAAGATCGGTATCGGGCCATTCAAAGCCGCGTCGGTGGAAATCGGGCCTGGCGGTGTTGAAGCGAAAGGCCCCAGTGCAGGCCCTTTCAAGACGAAGAGCGTGGAGTCCAAATTGTATCGAGAGGACGACAAGTAATTATCATCCATAGCAGTCCTCGGCCGCTTCGATCAAATATCAACTTAACAAAGGAGGTATAGTCATGGCCATTTACAAGAAACTAAGAATTAGATGGTTGATTCTCGGCGCGATTTGTCTGGCATTCTCGGCGGCACATATTTTGCCTATTCCATCGGAGTTTCTAAGCCAGCCACAGACAGCCTATGCACGGGGGGGTGGTGGCGCTGGAGCCGGCGGCGGTGGTGGCGCTGGAGCCGGTGGCGGTGGTGGAGACGGAGCTGGAGTCGGAGCTGGAGTCGGAGCTGGAATCGGAGCTGGAATCGGAGCCGGTGGCGCTATTGGTGGCGCTGCGGCAGGTGCAACTGGCCAGGGTGCCGCGACTTCAGCAGCCGCGACTTCGACTGAGACGACTGGCCTCGGAAAAGCGGGCGCCGTCGTTGGTACTACGCCGGCAGCCGAATCTGCAACCACCGGCCTACCTACAGCGATAGATCAGAATCAAGAAGATATCAATTGAGATCTGGCTTCCAGGAATGTTTCAGGAAAAAGCCATGAGTAAAGCGAGCCATACAAAGTAGCGATTGGAATTGAGTTTTCTGACGTAGAAGCAAGTTTGTGGTGAAAATTTGCATTAGGTGGCAAAGAGCAGGTGACAAGGCGCGGCTGAGGGATCTGGGTTTGTTCCCGCATCCCTCAGCTTCTACCTACTTAGCATTCCTTGCATCCTCCTTTTGTCAAGTATTGTTTTGGTAATCGATCTTCAGAATAAACACGGCCACTTTCCACTTCGATACGAATGGCGTCGGCAACGGAGAATACAGTTTACATTCCCCATTGTTTACTCGAAGAGTCTTTAACGGGATGCTCCTACTTCTTTTCCTCGGCATTCGCCAGTTTCCCTTTCGCCTCCCTTGACCCCATTCCCTTGATCGAAAGAAGCGCAGCCTTGGTTTTCTCCCGCAGGTTCAGTGGCCCTTCCTTGTTCTCCCACAAATAGACCGCATGAGTCGTCACTCCAGCCAATTTCCCAAAATCGGCCTGAGAAAGTCCCAACCTGTTTCTGAGACTGCGGATGGTTGTTGATGTGATCCTGACTTTTTTGCTTTCTCCCGGTCGTGTTTTAGGGGCCTCTGCCTTTACCCTTTTCACCCCGGCTAACAGACGCTTGTTCTCATTCTCCAATGCGGCCAACCTTTTCTTCAGGTCGGTGACGGTTTTCTTCAGATCGATATTTGACTTCGCAATAGGAGCAGTGGTGCTTTTGGCTTCTTTGCGGCTGATCCTGGATATCTCGGCTTTCAGGGCCTTAGCAATGTTGGACATGATAGTTTCCTCCGTCTGCGTTCCATTGTTTGGCCAATAATACTACTTCTGGCGAGGCAAATCAAGCCTGCCTTAGTTGAGGTCGCCCGCCGACTGCTTCCCTGCGAATTATCTAACTATGGCCTTACAGAGGGACACGCATATTTCGTCCCTCAAATTCAAAACCACAGGAGGTATCAAAGATGGAAGAACACAGGACTTACAGCATCGGAAGAGTGGCCAACATGGTGGGGGTTCCCAAATATAAGTTGAGACACTCGTGTGACCGGTATCTTCCCCACATCCAGAAGATCGACATCGGGGACATGCAGCACAGAAGGTTCATAGACAAAACATTGAACTAGTCATCAGTCCGCCACAAACCATAACCGTAGCCCAGTCGGTCACTTTGATCGGCTGGGCTTTTTCCGTTTCAGGGGAGTCCGGAAGCGCAACCATTCAGAAAGGGGAAACAACCATGAAACGAGACATCCTGGAGAAACCCTTTGACCCGGCCCAGATCAAGCAGAGGGGCGGCACCTACGGAAACGTCCTGAACTACATTGAGGGACACACCGTGATCAAGCGCCTCAACGACGCCTTTTCCAAGCTCAACCGTAGCGATCTGTGCATGCAGTTTTTCCACCGCCTGTACTTGTGCAACTCATCGAGCACGATGGTGCTGCGCACGGCCGGCCATTGCGCGGCGAGAATCGATTTTCTGTCTTCGCGGCGATCCCAGTTATAGTAAAGGTCTTCTTGGGTCCTAAGGAAAGTTTTGCCAGGGTGGTCTTTCCCACCTGCCTCGGGCCTGAGATAAAAACCATCTTTTCCTCAAGGTCGGCTTGGATATTTCCTTGTAGATATCGATTAATCATTGCACAAAGATTTTTGCCACAAAGCAAAAAAAAGCAAATAAATTTGCCTTTACGCAAAATTCCTT
>Ga0209498_1001396_pt1 | contig 14805 bp, 15 predicted proteins | sample WalLakDeSediment_FD_184131 | JGI IMG/M metagenome (GOLD analysis project Ga0209498, IMG submission 184131) | Lake sediment microbial communities from Walker lake, Nevada to study Microbial Dark Matter (Phase II) - Walker Lake 11/02/13 Deep... | ecosystem: Environmental > Aquatic > Freshwater >... | reverse complement strand
AATGCCGAGCGTAAAGATCAGGACTGTGCTGGTAAAGTAGTAGACAATGGCCCGCGTTACCCCATCATCTCCATAGCGCAGTTGGCTAAAGGTAATGCCGTAATTGGCGCTGTTAACAAACATCACTACCAACATGAGGGTCACGGTATCCCGCCGATCGAGACGGAGGAGACGCCCGGCCACCAGGGTCAGGCCACCCAGGGCCAACACAAATATGACCGTGAAGCCGGCCAGCTGTCCCAGTTCGGCCACGGGCAAAGCGGAGTTGATTAACGAAGAGAAAACCAGACAGGGGCTAAGGGCGTAGAAAACGATGTTGGAGACAGTCTGCTTATCCACCAAAAAGTAGCGGCGCAGCCAGAAGCCCAGACCAGCCACAACAAAAATGGGCAAGATGTTGTAGGTCAGGACTTCAAAAACGGTATTCAAGCGGCGGTAACCTTCAACGCCAACGAGCCAATAGAGATAATGGCCTAGCCCAACAGCGTCAAATCAATGTCGCCGCCTAACCAACCCATTTCTTCCAGCGCTTCCTGAATCGCCTCATGCAGCTCCTCAAACTCCGAATCATCGGCCAATTCGGTAAGATAGTCATGAGCCAGGTCGCCGCCGATCTGGCCCAGGGCCGCCACGGCCGCCAGCTGAATCTCCACCTCTTCATCCGACAGCAGATCAATTAGCGCCGGCACCAGAGCCTCATCCCCCAGACCACCAGCCGCCTGCACGGCCTCCAAACGTATGCGCACCAGCGGATTCGTCAATTCCTGGCCAACAATCGGCAGCCATTGGCTATCGGCGCTGCGCCCCATGGCAAAAATGGCGCTCAGCTGCAAACGCTCCCGCCCACTCTGATATGCCTCTCGAATCAAGGGCGGGATGCGATCATCACTGGTATTGCCTAATGATTCCAACGCCGCCCGCTTGACGACCGCCGGCGCCCCGTCCGCCTGGTATTGAGCCAACAAAGCCTCCACGGCCGGCTGGACTGCCCGGGCTGGCAGCTGCTTCCACTCGGCTAAAAGCAAGAAGTGGCCCAGAGTAGCCGCGGCCAGGCTGCGAACTTCTTCATCTTCATCATCGGTCATACAGGCAATGATCGGCGAAATATAGGCCGGATTTTCCGACTCTTCCAGCCCATCCAGCGCCGCCAGGCGGACGTCTGGCCGCTCATCATGCAAACAGAAGGTAAAGACAGGGCCAAAATCGACCTGATAATTCCCTTCGCTCAGGTCGGCCAGATGGCGAACAATGACCCGCCGGCGCTCGCCGTCTTGCTGCGGCCAAAAGCGACAGAAAGCATCCATCTCTTCAGGAGCCATGTCTGAAAAACGAAACAACAGGGGGATCGAGACCGGGGCGGGATCAAACAGGCTGCCCAACACCTGCTCAAAAGGCAAATCAGTGAGGCCGCTCATGGTTGGTGTGGTCAAAATAGGCTTGCTTCTCTGGTACCTGCGGCATTAGAAGGGCACGATAGGATTCACAATATCCTGGATGATGATCAAGAACATCAACCCCAACAGGAAGAGCATCCCCACCAGATGCACCATTCCTTCCCGTTCTGGCTCAATTCGCCGGCCACGGACTGCCTCCAGCAGCACAAACATAATCCGTCCGCCATCCAGCGCCGGCAAGGGCAGCAAATTGGTGAAACCCAAAGCCACGCTGATGATGGCCGTAAAGAACAGAATCTGGAAGGGATCGCCGGTCGTCGCCGAACTTTCGGCAGCGCGGCCGGCAATCTGGCTGATACCAACCACGCTGACCGGGCGGGCCAGACTGGGATCAAGCTGGCCGCGAATCAGCATAGCCGGAGCGGTGACCGTGCCATAGATAACCTGCCAGACTGAGCCGCCGGCGGCGGCCGAAGCTGGCAGCAGCCCCATTGGCTGGCGGCCGGTGGCAGGGAAACCTAAAGCAATGCCAGTGGGGCCCTGATTGGCACCATATTCGCCGGGCAAGCGGGGCGTCACCGACAGCTCCAGCAAACGGCCGTCCCGCTCCACAAGCAGCTGTACCGCCTGGCCCACGCTGGCGTGAATGGCACTAATCAGCATCTCGGTATCGCCAGCCACCTCTTGACCATTAATCCCCAGAATGAGATCGCCGGGCTGCAGCCCGGCAACCATGGCCGGCGAATCGGGCATAACCGCCTGAACCATCACCCGGCTGTCGTCAAAACCAGGCGCGCCGATAACAAAAGCAAGCCAGAAAAGAAAGAAGGCAAAGACAAAGTTAGCCAGGGCGCCGGCGGACAGGACAAACAGGCGAGCCCGCTTAGAGGCCGAGGCCAGGCCGCCGGGTACATCAGGATCATCTTCACCAGCCGGCCGGACAAAACCGCCCAGCGGAATCCAGTTATAGGTGAACTTGGTGCCGCCCCGCTCGAACAAGACGGCCGCCCGCGGTGGAAAGCCTAACCCAAACTCTTCGACTTTAATGCCCGATTTTCGCGCTGCCCAAAAGTGACCCAGTTCATGCACCAGAATAATCGGTGTCAGAACCAGGAAAAATGCGCCTATGGCCCACAAAACTGTCATAACATGTCTCCAGAAAATATGATGGTCATCGTTGTGATGGCCATCGTTGTGATGGTCATCATTGTGATCGTCATCATTGTGATCGTCATCATTGTGATGGCCATCGTTGTGATGGTCGCTATTGTGGCGGCCACCATCCAGCCACCGGTACGCCTACTGAATATTATACGCTTCTGTAGACTGGGGGAGCAACCCGAGTTGGCTATCCTCACCTGACGCTAAAACAATCAGGCTGGCGGGATCCAGGCTGAGCGTCACGGCCGTACCAACCGCGGGCATCTCCAAATCCGACTCAAACTCAAATTGAAAGCGGGCACCGTCACCAGTAACGAAACTGGCTATCTGGTACCGGCCGCGAAAAGAGAGATCGCGCAGAACGGCGGCCAGCTGGTTGGGGCCAGCGGCATCCGCAGCCAATAATCGGGCTGCCCCCGGACGAACCAAGAACACCACCTTCTGCGAAAGGGACAGTGGGTCGTCGGCTGTGACCAGCCAGCGGCCGTGCGGGGTGCTGATCGTCAGGGGCTCAACGGCCGCTACCTCACCGACTAGCAGATTCTCCATGCCCAAAAAGCGGGCCACGTAAGGCGTGGCCGGGCGGCGATACAGCTCAACTGGGCGGCCAATCTGCTCCACCTGCCCGGCGCGCAGCAGGACCACCCGGTCGGCCACGGCAAAAGCCTCCCCCTGGTCGTGGGTGACGTAGATAGCCGTCAATGCCGCCAGCGCCTCATCGTCACGGCCGCCCGGCCCAATTCCGCGCAGAATGCGGTGCAGATCCAGCGTCAGCCGCTCACGCAAGGCGCGGTCCAGCGAACCCAACGGCTCGTCCAGCAGCAGTAAGCGAGGCGCCGGCGCCAGCGAACGAGCCAGGGCCACCCGCTGCTGCTCGCCGCCGGAGAGGTTGTAAACTTCCCGCTCTTCGAAACCGGCCAGGCCGACTAACTGCAATACGGCCGTCACGCGGGCGGCTATTTTATCAGCTGGCCAACGGGCCATACGTAAGCCAAAAGCGATATTGTCGCGCACATTCTTGTGGGGAAAGAGGGCGTAATCCTGAAATACCAGGCCAAACTGACGGCGGTGCACGGGAATCTGGCTCAAAACGCGGCCGTCCAGCAGCAGCTGGCCGGTATCCGCCTGTTCCAGCCCGGCAATAATCCGCAGCAGGGTCGTTTTGCCTGAGCCGCTGGCGCCCAACAGGGCCACAACCTCCCCCGCCGCTACCGTTAAGTCAACTCCCCGCAAGGCCGGCTGGCCATCAAACTGCTTGGACAAACCAGTAATTTCTAACATCTTACGGCTTGGTCAACATCTCAAAGCCGGAGATGATGTCCAGCAGCTCACTGGTAATCGCATTTTGGCGTAAATGGTGGTAAAGCGCCTGAAATTCGTCAATGCGCTCCTCAATGTTACGCTCGGCCGCCTGCATGGCCACCAGTCGGGCGGCATTTTCGCTGGCCAGGGACTCGGCAAAGGCTCGAAACAGCGAAACAAACAGATACTGCCGCAGCAGGGCGGAGAAGAGGGCCGACCATTCCATGGTAAAGGTAGGTAGTGAACGAGAAGGCCACTCAAACTCACTTTTCGGATCGCCGGAAGCGGCGCCGGAAGCGGCGCTGGCATCGGCGTCAGACGCGGCGGAAGCCTGGTCGCCATTGGCGAAATCGGGCGACGATTCGGTGACCAGGGTCTCGAGACGGCGACGGTTAATGGGCAGAAGCTGGCGCTGAATCGGCCGGTAGGCCGCCGCCGAAATCAGCTTATTGTAGAAGAGAAATACCTGCTCCACGGGCGGCTGTCCTGATTGCGGCACCCGCCACTGCCCGCTGCGCAGCAGCAGCTCCTGGACCACGGGTGTAATGCCAATAACGGAACCAGGAACATCATAAACGGCCGCTACCGACTCTCCCGCATCTAGCAGATGACCCGTCACCCGTGCCCCTACCGCCAATATCTGCCGCTTTTCGGCCGGAATGGCCATTTCGGCCAGCTGCTCCAGAGCAAAGGAAGCAATCTGCTCGTTAAACTGGCCGCACATGCCCTGATCGCTGCCGAACACAATGATGCCGGTGGTCCGCTCTGATAACGGCCGCCGGCTTTCCAACGGCAAAGGACGATTGTCGCGAAAAGCCTGGGTCAGAATAACGTGCAGCCCCAGTTCAGTAGCCCGATTGTAGTCGGCCAGCGACTCAACCGCCCGCTCATATTGGCGAATGCTGGCCAAAGCCAGGGCCCGCATCGTGCGCACAATGGCACCTAAATCTTGGGCGCTCTCCAGCCGCCGCCGGACATCGGCAATCGTTTCCATATCCCGCCGCTATTCGCTCTGGCGCCCTCCACCTTCACGGGTCTCATCGGGACGGGCAATATCCAGACGGTCAATAACCGCTTCCGCCAGCTTCAGCAGCCCTTCCCGGTCTTCATCAGCCAGCCGTTCGCCGGCCTCAATGCGCTCGACGACGCCCCTCAGCTCCGCCATCACCGCCTCACGTACGGCGAGGCTGGCTTCGGCCACGGCCGCCAGCGGCAGCTGATCAAACAGCCCGGACGTGACGGCCAGCAAAACGGCCATCTGCTCAGCCACCGGAATCGGTTCATACTGCGGCTGCTTCAGCGCCTCGCGCACCCGGCGGCCGCGCTCGATCGTCTGGCGGGTAGCTTCATCCAGCCGCGTGCCAAAGCGAGCAAAATTCTCCAGCTCCTCAAACTGAGCGTAAGCCAGCCGCAAATCACCAGCCACCGCCTGGTAGGCCGGCAGCTGTGTCTTACCGCCCACGCGGGAGACCGATTTGCCCACGTCCACCGCCGGCAGCACCCCTTTCTGAAACAAATCAGGCGACAGATAGATCTGCCCGTCGGTAATGGAGATGATGTTGGTGGGAATGTAAGCAGCAACATTCTGCGCTTCTGTTTCCACAATGGGCAAGGCGGTTAGCGAGCCACCGCCCAATTCGGAACGCAGCCGGGTAGAGCGCTCCAGCAGGCGGGAATGGATGTAGAAAATGTCGCCAGGAAAGGCCTCGCGGCCGGGTGGCCGCCGCAGCAGCAGGGAGAGTTCCCGATAGGCCCAGGCATGACGGGTTAAATCATCATAGATGATAAGGACATCTTGACCCTGGTGCATGAAATACTCAGCAATGGAGGTCGCCGCGTAGGGGGCGATGAATTCCAGGCCCGGCGGCTGCTCCCCGCCGGCCACGACCACCACGGAATAATCCAGGGCGCCGTATTGGCGCAAGTCGGCAATTACTCCGGCCACGCCCGAACTGCGCTGGCCAATGGCACAGTAAACGCAGACCATGTCTTTATCATGCTGGTTAATGATGGCATCCAGGGCGATGGCCGTTTTACCCGTTTGCCGGTCGCCCAGGATCAGCTCCCGCTGGCCGCGCCCCACGGGAATGAGGGCGTCAATCGACTTGATGCCCGTCTGTAAAGGTATGTTCACCGGGGCGCGGGCCATGATGTCTGGCGCCTCCCGCTCCACCGGCCAGCGCTCCTTGGTGTGAATGGGACCACGGCCGTCAAGCGGCCGTCCGGTAGGATCCACAACCCGACCTAACATAGCCGACCCAACCGGGACATCCAGGGTGCGGCGGGTGCGCCGTACCTGCGCGCCGGCCCCCAAACCGGTACTGTCACCCAACAGGATCGCGCCCAGTTCCTCGCCATCGAGGTTAAACACCATACCGTACAGATCACCAGGGAAGCGCAGCATTTCTTCCGACTGCGCGCCGGGCAGCCCCTTGATGCGGGCTATCCCGCTGCCCAAATAGGTGACAACACCCAGCTCTTCAACTTCAAACCGGGGTTTCTTCGCCTCGGCCGTCTCAGCCAGGCGGTCAAAAGTATCATTAAGCGTGTTGGAAAGAGACATATTAACTGTTCGCTGCCAGCAGTAAGCCGTGTTAGTCGGGGCAATCCCAAAAATCAGCGACTGTTGACCACTCGACTACGCGACTACGCGACCAAACGACTAAGCAACTAGCTGGCTGGCCGCTTCCTCCAGCTCATCCAGGTAACTGGCGATCGTCCAGGCTACTTTGTGGTCCGTGGTTTGTAATTCCAGGCCACAAATGAGGTCGGAATTATGGCGAAATCGGAGGTCGCCCTCGTAGTCAAGCGCCTCCGCCAGCCGCTGGCGAATCTGGTCGCGCATGTCAGCCGGCAGCTCAAATGCGCTGTGGATGGTCCAGTTGGCACCATTAGCGCGCTGCAGCAGTTGTCGCTGCTCAGCGTCGAGCTCAGTCAGACGGCGGAGAAAGACGGCCGTAATTTGCTCCTCCAGCTCCGTATCCGCCAGTTCTGCCAGCGCCCGCCGCATCACCCGGTAACTATGCTCGCCAACGTGCTGGCGCAAATCGAGGAGAAACGCCTCCTTCTCCTCATCCAGCGCCTGCTGCCAGCGACTGCGCGCCTTTTCCACTTCCTCGCGCGCTTCAGCCAACAGACGATGCCGCTCCGATTCGGCTGCTTCTTTGGCCTCTTGGAGCAGGCCCTCTCGCTCTTCATCCAGCTCTTCGTTCTTGCGCCGGTAGGTTTCAATCTCTTCCCGCGCTTCTTCTCGTTTGCGCTCGGCCGCCGCCAGATCGGCCTCAATCCGCTCCCGCCGGTTGGCCATCATGGTAACAATCGGACGGTATAGAAAGCGCCGCAGCAAAAAGACGAGTATGAGGAAATTGATAATTTGGGCAACAATGGTGAACGGATCGATGAGCACCGGCCTATCCTCCGATTAAGTCAACCATGTAATTCCAAAATGGATTCACAAAGATCAGGATAATGGCAATGACAAAGCAGTAGATAGCCGTTGATTCAATCATCGCCAGGCCCACAAACAAGGTGCGGGTGATGGTGTTGGCTTCATCCGGCTGCTGGGCAATGGCGCTAAGAGCCTGGGCCACAGCGCGCCCCTGGCCCAACGCCGGCCCAATTGAACCGATGGCAATCGTCAAACCGGCGGCAATAATCGACGCCGCACCAACCAGACTAATTTGATCTATTTCCATACTGAACTCCTTAATCTTCTCCATGCACCCTAGTAGCCGAGGCGATATACACCATGGCCAGGATAGCGAAAATGTAGGCTTGAATCAGGCCGGTCACCAGCCCCAGCAGCTGCATCACCACCGGGAAAAAGAGGGGCACAATAGAGAGCAGCACGGCGGCAATCATGGTGCCGCTCATCACATTGCCAAAAAGACGAACAGCCAGCGCCAGCGTCCGGGAAAGCTCACCAATAATGTTAAAGGGGAGCATGAGTGGCGTTGGCTCGGCGTACTGCTTCAGATAGGTCGACAGTCCCAGGCGCGAAACGCCGTATAGGGGCACGGCGACAAAAACGCAAATGGCCAGGGCGGCCGTGGTCGACAGCGAACCGGTAGGCGGGTTAAAACCCGGCACAACGGCCAGCAGATTGGAAAAGGCGATAAAAATAAAGAGCGTGCCAACAAAGGGCAGATACCGGTCCGGGTTCTGCTGGCCTACTTCCTCAATCTGGTTGCGTAAGGTCTCTACCAAAACCTCCAGTAAATTCTGGCCGGGAGAAATGCGGGGGTCATCACTGAACCCGCGCGTAACCAGCCAGGAGATAAGCACCAACAAGGCCATCACCAACCAGGTGAAGACAATGGTAGCGTTCAGTTTTATAAAATCCCATTCCCATAGGATGATACTATCCGGGCTAATGTCCATGTTTCGTCTCAGATCCCCAGCGTCTTACTAAGATTATGCGGGCCAGCAGAAAACCGACCACGGCCGCCAGCAGTCGCGTCCAATCGGCAGCAATCAGGTAAAAGGCGGTAACCGCTACGGCCGTGCGCAGCATAAAGCTGCCCATAATTAGCAGGGCTGGCGCCGAAACCTGGGTCAACCAGCGCAAGGTCAACCATAACCCACCAAAGTAAAACAGTCCAACCAGCCCGCCAGCCAGCAGGCTCAGAAGTAAGGCCATTGTCGGTCAGTAGTCAGTAATCAGTAGTCAGTGGTCAGTGGTCAGTGGTCAGTGGTCGGTAAGCAGCGCTGATTCTCATTCTCGCTTCCTCTAGCTCTAGCTCTAACTCTCGCTCTCGCTCTCGCTCTCCTCTTCCTCCATCTGCTTTTCTATCAATGACCCTTCTTGGCTAAGCCAATACCAGGCATTCCAGCAGCCGACGATGACGCCCAACAGCATCAGCATGAGCGTCCAAGAATAGCCGCTGGCCCAGCGAGAGTCAATCCAGATGCCCAGCGCCAGACCCAGCAGCGTCGGCACGGACACAGCCCAGCCCACCAGACCAAACATGCCCAGGCCAAACCAGATGCGTTCATCCTTGCGACGGCGGGCACGCAGCTTGCGGGTTTCCCGCCGCTTTACCTCGCGCTGAAGTTCATCATAAGGCTCGCGCATAATACCAAACACCACGAGCTGTCTACAACCAGTTTTGCGGCCGTGGCGCAGCTCAATCAGAATCGCGGATTAGCTTGTTAAGCGCCTCTCGGGCCGCTGGCAGCCGCTGCATAGCCGCCCAGTTATCGATAAAATCGGCGGCCGTTGGCGTCTTCAGTAAATCCAGAAATGGATCAGAAGTTGGCGGCGCACCGCCAACCGAAGCATCCTGCCAAAAAGGCGTCAAAGAGGGCTGCCAATCAGGGTAAGCACGACCCAGATCGGCTTGCAGCCGGGAAAACTCAGCCAGATCCGCAACTGTAACCATCTTACCCTTAAATACGCGAATGACCAAGGCCTCTAAGGCATCCCAACCGGCTATGAAAGTGGCCAGACCCTGGTCAGAACGCTGTCCAAAGAGAAAACGGGTAAAGGGATTCATCAGTATCGCTCAGCGACAAATAAGCAGTGGAAAGTCAACCTGGCGCAAGAGCTGATCCAATGAGCTGCCAACCATAGCCTCAATGACCGGATTCAGGCCGTAGCTGCCCATCAGCAGCCAATCACACTGCTGGGCCGACATCGTCTTGACAATCGTCTCGACCACGGGCCCCTCACCTAGAAGGCAGTCGGCTTCAACGCCGTGCGAGCTGAGGTAGTCCTGGGCCCTGGCGAGGGTAGCGGCCGTCACCCGATCCTTCTCAACCACTGACAGCGTGACCAGCGACATCGGCCAGCGGCTGGCCAGGTAGGTAGCCACAAAGAGCGCTTCATCTGCCTTAGGGCTGCCATCATAGGCCAACAGCGCTCGATTTAGCGGCGAAACCGTGCCCGAAACAATTAGAATGGGTCGGGGGGAACGGCGTAAAATGGTCCGCAACCCGGAACTAAGCCGGGATAAGGGCCGATCCCCCGGCGGGTGGGCCATATCAATAACAACCAGATCGGTCCAGCGTGAGCGTTCCACAACCCGGCGGGCAATTTCACCGGCATCAACCACCAGGTCGCCTTCGAGATGGAACTCGCCAACACGCCATTTGAACCGGTCGCGCATGAGCTGTGCCGCCGGACCGGTTCGCTCAGCAGCGGTGGGTACAATATGCAGGCCCCGCAAATGGCCACCTTCACGTTCGGCTACCACGGCCGCCTGCTCCAGACCCACCCAACCAATGTCACTATCGCTGACCGGCACCAGAATATCACGGAAGAGGCATTCCTCCCGGCGGCGGGCCAAGCGGTCGCGCCGCCATTGGCCCGGCGGAGGGCCTGATTCCAGCTCATCCGGTGTCATGGCCTCTAGCAGCTTCCCGCCCAGGCGGGTGACAAGCTGCAGCGGTCGGCTGCCGCTTTGCTCAGCTAGATCGGCAGCCGCATCTTCAGTGGAAGTCTCCCAACCCAGCGCGGCCGTTAACTCCTCGCGATGTTTCGAAAGCCAGAGATAAAGGTCCGTTTCTGTTCGCTCGGGGAAGTCAAGCAGCAAACCCTGGTCGCGAATAATCTGTATGATCGGCTCGTAAATGGTATCATACCAGTTCTGAACCGCTTCGTAATAATCAATCTCTCGCTGCTGCGCAACGCCCAGATAGTAACGGTGAACGTCGATATGCTCCAGCAGCAGCGGATAACGGCCGGGCACGGTAACGCTTAAATCAGCCTTCGGCCGCAGCTCGTCCAGCCGCGTCTTCTCCAGGAAATCGACATATTCCGCCTTGAGAATGATGTCGTCAGGTTTGACATCGGCCGTCAAGGGCACCTTGGTCTGGATCTCATGGACGTAGGCCTGAATCGTCTCCAGACCCAACTCGCGAGCTACCGACACGCGGTGGTTGCCATCAAGAACAAAGTAGACCTCGCCAATCTGGTACAATTCCACCGGAGGAACGCCGGTCAAGTCCATGGTAGCTACCTTAACCCGGGCCCAGCGCTGTTCAGTACTGTCCTTTCGCGGCAGAAAGCTGCGCGTAAAGTCACCATACCGCCCCACGCTGCCAACAATCTGCCGGAGCGGTACGTCCTGCAAGCCGCGCGGCAGGGCAGTGCCTCCCTTTAGCTTGTGGCGCACATCTTCGTAAGAGAGTAAATCGGTGGAACGGCCAGACAAACGGGCCAGAATCTGCTCCCAGGCAGCCTGGTAACGCGCCCGCCGAAAATCAGCAATCGCCGAAAATAAAGATGCCTGCATGCAAAAAACTGGTATGCGGCAAAATGCTCTCTGCCGCGCTGAAATCAAGTTATTTAGCCGGAATCTTGAGCTTCTGCCCTACCCGAATCCGGTTGGGATCATCGCCAATGATGGCTTTGTTGGCCTGGTAGATACGGGGCCAATCAGCCTGGGAACCATAATATTTCTGGGAGATCAGGCTCAGGCTTTCGCCGGCAGCCACTGTATGTTCAACCTCACCCTGAGAAGGTTCCGGCGCACCGGAAGGAGACGCGCTGGTTTTTGGCGCGCTGGCTTCCGGCAGATCTACATCGGCACGAATGGCCTCCCGCTCAGGCTGACCCCTATGGGCCGCCAACTTCTGTCGCAATGCATCGCTGCCCGGTCGTCTTTTTTGTTCGTCACTGTCCATGATGTGCTCCTTTGCATATAATCACTTGTCAGAAATCTAGATTGTCCACCTATGCTAACATCTGAACTATAACGCAGGCCAGTCTCTCTGCCAAACGGGAACGCTGGTATAATCCTTGTTCTATGAGCACTAAGAACACCTTTCTCTCCGAGGTAAAAACCCAGGACATGATCACCGCCGGTGTATTGAGCGGCGCCTTCTTCGGGCTCTATCTGAGTACGCTAGCGCCGGGCCTGCTGACGGCCGATAACGGCGAATTCCAGCTGGTCGGTGCGCTGCTGGGTATAGCCCACCCGCCCGGTTTTCCGCTCTACACCCTGCTGGCCCATGCCGCCGCCAGTTTCCCAGTGAGCCACGATCTTGCCTGGCGCGTTAACCTGCTCTCGGCTGTGATCAGCATCGCGACCCTGCTGCTGGTCTATGTGACTACGCGAAAACTTGGTGGTAGTATGGCCGGCGGCCTGTTGGCCACAGTTGCACTGGGCAGCGCCACCACCTTCTGGGCCCAGGCAACCACGGCCAACATCCGCAGCCTGACCGCTTTCTTCGCTGCCCTGGCCATTCTGGCCCTGGTACATTTACGCACAGCAGACGGCCGGCATGCAGCAAACGACGGCCGGCAAACAAGGAGCATACGGGCGCTGATGGTCTTGGCGCTGGCGCTCAGTCTGGGATTTACCCATCATCTCTCCCTGGCCTTTATGGGGCTGGTGTTTGTCGGAGCGCTGCTGTGGGCCTGGCCTGGCTTATGGCGCCAGCCGCGCCTCTGGCTGGGGCCAGGATTAGCGGTGCTGGCCGGGCTGCTGCCATTGCTCTATCTGCCCTGGCGGGCCGCAGCCAACGGCTACAACGCGCCGGCTGACCTGGCCAGCTGGTCTGGCTTTTGGAACCATGTGCTGGCCCGCGGTTTTCGAGGTGACTTTTTCTACTTTGTTGAACCAGCCGCGCTGCTGGAGCGATTACGGGTAATGGGCAATATCTTTGCCTTCCAGTTCAACGGCTGGCTGCTCCTGGCCATGGCCGTCGGGCTCTTCGTCGCTTTCCGGCAGGATCGCTGGCTGGCTTTTCTGCTGGGCGGCTCCTGGCTGATCCATACCTTCATCACCGCCACCTACCGCGCCCCCCAGACGGTGGAATATATGCTGCCCGCCTTGGTGCCGATGGCAATTTGCCTGGGGCTGGGGCTGGATGCGCCGTTTGAGCGGCCGCTCAAACGCTGGCTGGCGCCCTGGATAAGCCGTAGGTCCTTCTACTATTCAGCCCTTACAATACACACAGCATGGCTGCTTCTCTTCACCACGGCTGTAATCCTGCAACTGAGCGAGCGCTACCCCAGCTTCGTCGCGCTGAGCCAGGATGAGACCGCCCGCAGCTTCACGACGCCGATTCTGCAGGAGGCGCCACCGTACGCCCTGCTGCTGGCCGACTGGCATTGGGCCACGCCGCTCTGGTATCTGCAGGCCGTGGAAGGGGCACGACCGGATCTAAAAATCGACTTTGTCTATCCTACGGCCGAACCGTATGAACGGACCTGGGCTCGGCGCATTCAAGAAGGGCTGGCAGCCGGTCACGATGTCGTCGCCACCCATTTTCACGCAATTGCCTACCGCGATCTACCGCCGCCTGAACCGATAGGTGAGGCCTTTCTCTTCCGCCGACAGCCCCGCGTGGCCATGCCCGCGCAGTTCACCCCGCTTGAACGGCATTGGCCCGACGGACTGCGGCTGCACGGCTACTATCTGGAGCAAACGGCCGTCAGCCAGGGAGAAGAAATGGTGGCGACCGTGGCCTGGGAGATGAGCGGTGAGCTGCCGATTACCCTCTTTCTGCATCTGGTCGGCTTTGACGGCCGCCTGTATGCCCAGGCCGACATTCCTTTGCGCCCGGTAAGCGGCGTTGGCCTGACCCAATTTCGGCTGACGCCCCGTCCCGGCACACCTCTGGGCGACCTGGCCCTTTTCATCGGCGCCTATGGGTCTAAACCACTGCTGACAGATACCGGGCAAGAGCGGGTGCAGCTAACTGCAGTCACGGCGGTGCCGGCAACCTGGAAGCCGGTGACCCGCAATCCCCTCTACCGGCGGGATGTCGATCAGAGCCGCACCCTCATCGGCTACGACTGGGACGGCAGCGTGCCGGGGCAGTGGCGGCTCTATCTTCATTGGCAGACGGCCGCCGGCTATTGGAGCGAAACGATAGATACAACAGAAGCGGTCACCCTGACCGGACTGCACAATTGGTGGGGGATGACACGGCCGTTGTCACTGGCGCCGCCAACCCGCAGCCACTACGTACCGCTTGGCCAGGGCATTGTCTGGACCGGCATCAACGATCCCCGGCCGGTCGCCCCTGGCCAGAGCTTTGTCTGGCGGCCACGGCTGGAAGCCAGCCAGCCCATTTTGCGCGATCTGGTGGTTTCGGTCGCCCTGATTGGCTATCAGCCTGATGGCTACTTTTGGGCCTGGCGCGCCCAGGATGACAGCGTGCCGGCGATGGGGGGGATGCCAACGCTGAAATGGATAGCCGGTACGGCCGTCACCTCGCCTCACTGGTTAACAGTTGACGCCACGGCCGTGCCGGGACAGACCATAGGCGGCACGTTGATCCTGTATGACGCATTTACGCAGCGGCCGTTGCCTATACTTGATGAGCGGCTGGTCCAGCAAGCGCCCTGGATTCCTTTACCGGTCCAGGTAGCGCCGTGATTTACTTCTTCAACATGATGTGCAGCTCGTCAAGCTGCTTCTGAGTCACGGCCGAAGGCGCCCCGGCCATCAGATCCGCCGCCTGCTGCGTCTTGGGAAAAGCCATCACCTCACGGATGTTGGGCTCACCGGCCATGAGCGCTACCAGCCGGTCCACGCCGGGAGCAATGCCACCATGGGGCGGCGCGCCATATTCAAACGCCTCCAGTATATGACCAAACTGATCCTGGGCATCTTCAATTGAAAAGCCGATCAGCTCCATGATCTTGCGCTGCAGCGGCCGTTCGTGGATACGAATACTGCCGCCGGCCACCTCATACCCATTACAGATCAGGTCATACTGCTCGCTCAACACCGCGCCGGGATCGCTGTCCAGCAGCGGGATATGCTCCCGCTTGGGGGCGGTAAACATGTGGTGGCTAGGCGCCCAGTGACCTTCTTCCAGCGCCTCCTCAAACAGGGGGAAGTCTATCACCCAGGCAAAAGCCAGCTCTTTCTGGTCCTTGTATCCCAGCCGGCGGGCCATTTCATCACGCAGGCTGCTCAGCACCCCATTGACCACCGATTTGCTGTCGCTGGATATGAGAATCAGATCCCCTGGGCCGGCGTCCATCCGC
>Ga0209498_1001395_pt1 | contig 14824 bp, 11 predicted proteins | sample WalLakDeSediment_FD_184131 | JGI IMG/M metagenome (GOLD analysis project Ga0209498, IMG submission 184131) | Lake sediment microbial communities from Walker lake, Nevada to study Microbial Dark Matter (Phase II) - Walker Lake 11/02/13 Deep... | ecosystem: Environmental > Aquatic > Freshwater >... | reverse complement strand
CTTGCGGGCCGCCTTCTTTTTTCCGGCAGCCGGCTTTTTCCGTGCGGTCTTCTTCTTGGCGGACGCTTTCTTCCGTGTGACTTTCTTCTTCTCGCCCTTCGCGGCGGCCTTCCTGGCCGGGGCCTTCTTTGCGCCCGCCTTCTTCTTTGCGCCCTTCCTGGCCGGCGCCTCGTCGAGCAGCTTCATGGCTTCCTCGAGGGTCACCGTGGCGGGGTCCTGGTCCTTGGGGATGCTCGCGCGCCGCCCGGCGTCGGTCGCATAGGGCCCGAAGCGGCCCTTCAGGATCCGGATGCCCTGCTCCGGAAATTCCCGGATGGTGCGGGTCGCCTCGAGAATTTCCTTCTCGCGCACGATCTCCAGCGCGCGCTCGAGATCGATGGTGTATGGATCGTCATCCTTCTTCAGCGAGGCATACTTCGAGCCGTACTTCACGAACGGCCCGAAGCGCCCGACGTTGACCAGCACGGGCTGGCCCTCCGGGGTCTCGCCGAGCTCGCGCGGCAGCTTGAAGAGCTCCAGCGCCTCTTCGAGGGTGATGTGCTGCATGCTCTTGCTGCGGGGAATGCCGGCAAAACGCGGCTTGTCCTCGTCCTCGGCCGTGCCGATCTGCACGTAGGGCCCGAAGCGGCCGATCTTGACCAGCACCGGCTTGCCGCTCGCGGGGTCTTTGCCCAGTTCGCGGTTCGGCATGACATCTTTCTTGCTGACCGAGCTTTCCTTGTCCTTGATCAGTTCCTGGAACGGTTCCCAGAAGCGCCCCAGCAGTTCCTGCCAGCTCTGCTCGCCCCGCGAGATCGCATCGAGCCGATCTTCCATCCGCGCCGTGAAGTCGTAGTCCACGTAGCGGGTGAAATGATCACTCAGGAAGGTGCTGACGATCCGGCCGACATCGGTCGGGAAAAAGCGCTTGCGATCCAGCTCGACATACTCGCGGTCGACCAGCGTCGAGATGATGGCCGCGTAGGTCGAGGGGCGGCCGATGCCGAACTCCTCCAGCGTCTTGACGAGGCTCGCCTCCGTGAATCGCGGCGGCGGCTTGGTGAAGTGCTGCTCGGCGTCCAGCTTGTTGAGCACGATCAGTTCGCCTTCCTCGACCTGCGGGAGGCGCCTGTCCTGCTCGTCCTCCGCGTCGTCGCGGCCCTCCTGGTAGACGGCGATGTAACCGGGCTCGACCAGGATCGAGCCGGAGGCGCGGAAGCGATGGCCGGCATCGGGCGCCTGCGAGGGCACCAGGTCCAGGGAGACGGTGTCGAACACCGCACTGGCCATCTGGCTGGCCACGGCGCGCTTCCAGATCAGCTCGTAGAGCCGTTGCTGGTCGCGATCGAGGCGGCCGGCGAGGTCGTCCGGATGCCAGGACGCGGAGGTGGGGCGGATCGCCTCGTGCGCTTCCTGGGCGTTCTTGGCCTTGGTGCGGTAGAAGCGCGGCTTCTCCGGGAGCGCCTTCGGGCCGAAGCGCTTGCCGATGACGTCGCGCATCTCGCTGACGGCGTCGCCGGCCAGCGACACCGAGTCCGTGCGCATGTAGGTGATCAGGCCTGTGGCGCCCTCGCCGAAATCCACGCCCTCGTAGAGCCGCTGCGCGGTCCGCATGGTCTTCTGCGCGGTAAAGCCGAGCTTGCGGGCGGCCTCCTGCTGCAGGGTCGAGGTGGTGAACGGCGGCGCCGGATTCTGGCGGCGCTGGCGCCGCTCAACGGACGTGACCTTGAGTTTGCCGGCGGCGCCGTCGCGCAGCGTGCGCTCGGCCTCGCGAGCCGCGCCCTCGTCACCGATGAAAAACTTCTCCAGCTTTTCGTCGATGCGCTGGCCACCGTATTCGGCGAGGCGTGCGGGGAACGATTGGCCGGCCTTCTCGAGCCCGGCCTCGAGGGTCCAGTACTCGACCGGCTTGAAGGCCTCGATCTCGCGCTCCCGCTCGACGATCAGGCGCAGCGCGGGGGTCTGCACGCGGCCGGCGGACAGCCCGGGCTTGATCTTTTTCCACAGCAGCGGCGAAAGGTTGAAGCCGACGAGATGGTCGAGCGCGCGCCGGGCCTGCTGCGCATTGACGAGATCGCCGGAAATCTCGCGCGGGTGCTCCAGCGCCTCCTGCACTGCGCGTTTCGTGATCTCGTGGAACACGATGCGATGCACGGGCTTCGCGTCGAGCAGGCCGCGCTCGCGCAGCGCTTCGCAGACATGCCAGCTGATGGCCTCGCCCTCGCGGTCCGGGTCTGTCGCGAGGAACAGCGCATCGGCGCCGCGCATGGCCTTTGCGATCGCATCCATGTGGCGACGGTTGCGCTCGATCTCCTGGTATTTCATCGTGAAGCCGGTGTCCGGATCCACGGCGCCTTCCTTTGCGACCAGGTCCCGCACATGACCATAGGAAGCGAGCACCTTGAAGTCGCCGCCGAGATATTTCTCGATGGTCTTGGCCTTCGCCGGCGATTCCACGATTACAAGGTTCTTGCTCATCTCAACTTGTCATTCTGCTGGTCGAAAAAAACGGGCCGTGGCTCGCGCCACGACCCTTGTGTATTCGGGTCGCGGGACAGCTCCTGCCTAGTGCGCAACCCAGGCCCTGTCCTCGAAGACAAGGTCTTCCATGCGGGCGTAGGCGGTCTCCTCGCCGGGCTGGCTGAACAACACCATCAGCACCACCCACTTGATGTCGTCGACATCGATCTCCTCGCAATCGAGCGCCATCAGCCTGTCGATCACGAGTTCGCGCTGGTGCGCCGAGAGAATGCCGATCTGCTCCAGGTACATCATGTAGCCGCGGCCGTGGGCGTCCATGCGAACGCACTCGTCCCGCCCGTAGATTCGAATCGCCCGCTCCGTCGGCGGTGCGCCTTCCTCGTCCGCCCGCCGAACCGCGAGGCCGTCGAGCCACTCCAGCGCCCGCTCGATTTCGCGGTTGCGGAAGCCGGCGCGCTCGAGTTCCTCTCGCAGTCCTTCCCGGTCCGGTTCAGGCGACACGCCCTCGTCGCCTGCAGTCTCGAACAGGTACATCAGTACGTCGAGCACACTCTCCGTCATTTCAGGACCTCGTCTTTTTGCGGGCGAAACGCCCACCCGGCAAGCACTCCACCGCTCCCTGGAGTTCAAGGATCAGCATCATCGAGGAAACCTCCCCAGCCGTCAAACCGGTCCGGGCGGCCAGCGCGTCGACCCCTGCGGGGTCGTGCGCAAGCGCGTCCAACAGTTTCAGGTAGTCTCCGTCGGGCTGAGGCGCGGCAACTTCGGGCTGCGTCGCGGGGGCCTCGGGTTGCATCGCAACCCCCGCCAGCGGCCCGATCTCGGCGAGGATGTCGTGCGCCGTCTCGACCAGGACGGCGCCCTGGCGGATCAAAGCATGGCACCCGCGGGCCAGCGGGTTGTGAATGCTCCCCGGGATTGCGAAGACCTCCCGGCCCTGGTCCCCGGCCAGCCTGGCGGTGATCAGCGAGCCGCTGCGCCGCGCCGCCTCGACCACCAGCACACCCAGCGACAAGCCGCTGATAATGCGGTTGCGGCGCGGGAAATTGGTCCTGATCGGGCTGGTCCCCGGCAAGAACTCGGAAATGATGAGCCCCGCCGCGGCAATGCGCCGCGCGAGCCCTGCGTTCGCTGCCGGGTAGATCCTGTCCGGCCCGCAGCCGAGCACAGCTGTCGTGGGCCCGTCGGCCGCAAGGGCGCCGCGATGGGCGGCCGCGTCGATGCCGGCGGCGAGCCCGCTGCAGATCACCAGGCCGCAGCCGGCGAGGTAACTGGCGAACGCATGCGCGTTTTCCGCGCCCTGCGGCGTCGGGTTGCGGCTGCCGACGATGGCGAAATGCGGTTGCCCCAGCAGCGTGCGATCACCCCGCAGGAACAGCGCAACCGGCGCGTCGGGGGTGAGCTTCAGCAAGGGCGGGTAGTCGGGATCAGCCAGGGTCAGCAGGTCGTGGCCCGGTTCGGCCAGCCAGTCGAGGGCGGCGGGCAGCCAGTCCGGCGGCGGGCCGGTGAGCGTCCGCGCCGGCGCCTCGGGCACACCCAGCGCCTGCAGCGCGTCGCGACCTTCCTCGAGCAGCGCTTCCAGGCCGCCGGGGTGGGCGGCCACCCGGCCGGCGACCTCGCCCGGAATGCCCGGCGCCAGGGAAAAACGCAGCCAGGCCGCAGCCGCATCGTTCATAGCTTGGTCCTCAAAGCACGACGCCGGCATGGGCCGGCGTCGTGGGTCGCAATGAATAGTGACTCACGCCGTCAGGGATTGCGCACCCGGTCGAGCAGGCGAATCTCGTTCGAAGCCTGCATGATCAACCCGTAGCTGACTTCATCGAAGCTGCGGAAAACCATCAGATAGCCCGCATATTCGTCCGGCAGCTGCACGCGCCCCCCACCGAAGCGGTCTGGGACACGCTCGCCCGCCTGCCACACAGACAGGACATGGCCAGGCTCGAGGCCGTGCCTGGTGCCGCGATTCAGCGTCACGATCTGGAAGGCGCTCACCATCCGGACGCCGTCCTGCACATGGATGATGCGCCCGTCCACAGCTCGCTCCGGAGCACGCGGAATGAAGCGCAACGGAAAATCGGTGTCAACCGGGACGAGCCTGTCCCCGTTAAGCGCTTCGCGCGCCGTGGCGCTCAGCCATAGCGTCGCCGGATCGCCGGTGCGGACGATGCGGCCCTCGCCGACATACACGCCCTGGTAGCCAAGCAGACGGCCGTTGTCCGGATCGTGCAACGGAGCGCCGACATGCATGACGCTGTAGCTGTCGTTTTCGCCGAAATTCGCCCCTCGCACGTAGACCTCGTTCTGCGAGCCATGCGCGAGGTGCCCGCGGCGGTCGGTAAGGATGTACGGTGCGCGGTCGACCGTCGCGCGATCGAGGACCGCGGGGCGGCTCAGGAAGGCGGCGATGCGGTCATAGGGAATAGTGAAGATCGCGTCCTCGAGCTGTTCGACGCGGATGCGGGGCTCGAGGCGCTCCCGGTCGCCGACGCCGCGCTCGAGCACGATCCGGGGCTGGCCATCCATATAGACCAGCGTCAGCACGTCTCCCGGGTAGATCAGGTGCGGGTTCCTGACCTGCGGGTTGGCGAACCAGATCTCCGGCCAATACCAGGGGTCCCGCAGGAACATCGCGGAGATGTCCCAGAGGGTGTCGCCCTTCTTGACGACGTAGCGATCCGGATGCTGCGGATTGAGCCTGACCGGGGTGCTCGTCGCAGTGGTCGTGCCTGTGGGTGACGCGCTTGCCGCCGCGGCGGGCGCCGGCCGGGAGACCGGTGCGGGCATGGCCTCCGCCCCCTGGGGGGAAGGCGTTTCGGGCGTCGTAGCGCAGCCTGCAACCAGCAACGCTGTTGCGAAGCCGCTCAGGAGGCGGACTCGGGTCGGGCGATAGATCGGCTTGGACATGGCTGGCCTTGCTCCATGCTGTCCGTTAAGTGAGAGGAGGCGACCGAGGCTTGATATAATCTGACAAACCAAGGCCACCTTCGCCTGGACGCGGGTACTCCCGCCGCCGTTGCGTCAGCCGGAAGGTAGCACGGTGGACTTGAATTGTCATACTGTTAGCCGCACTTTGTGGCGTATTACACGAGGAGTTGGAGCCGCGCGCATGGCGATCCTGACCATACTTGAGTATCCGGACCCGAGGCTCCGCACGAAGGCCGAGCAGATACTCGCCGTCGATGATGAGCTTCGCCGGCTCGCTGCCGACATGCTCGAGACCATGTATGCGGCCCCGGGCATCGGCCTCGCGGCAACGCAGGTCAATGTCCATCGTCGCATGCTCGTCGCAGACATCGCCGAGAAACAGGACGCACCGCACGTTTTCATAAATCCGGAGATCCTCGAGCGTCGCGGCACGGAGGTCATGGAGGAGGGCTGCCTCTCTGTGCCCGGTTTCTACGAGCCCGTCACCCGTTCCGAATGGATTCGCGTCGGTGCCCTGGGGCTCGACGGTGAGCCGTTCGAAGTGGAGCTCGACGGCCTTCTCGCAGTGTGCGTCCAGCACGAGATGGATCATCTCGAGGGCAAGCTGTTCGTCGACTATCTCTCCGACCTGAAGAGGCAGCGAATCCGCAAGCGGATCGAGAAAGAGCGCCGGCAGAGAGAGCCCGATTCCGCCGCCCGCGCGCTCTAGGGCAGGCGCCATGCCCCGCCTCGTGTTCGCGGGCAGCTCCGATTTCGCCGTGCCCTCGCTGGCCGCCCTGGCCGGCGGCGGCTTTGGCGTCATCGGCGTCCTGAGCCAGCCTGATCGGCCGGCCGGGCGCCGCCGCAGGCTTACGCCCACCCCGGTCAGGGTTTACGCGGACAGCCACGGCATCCCGGTGCAGACTCCGGAAACCCTGCGCGCGCCCGAGGCGGTTGCGGCCATCGCCGCCCTGCGCCCGGAGGCCCTGGTGGTGGTCGATTACGGCCTCATCCTGCCGCCGGCCGTATTGTCCCTCCCGCCTGGCGGCTGCATCAATGGCCATGCGTCGTTGCTGCCGAGATGGCGCGGCGCGGCCCCCATCCAGCACGCGATCCTGGCGGGCGACCCTGTTACCGGAGTATCGATAATGCAGATGGAGAAAGGGCTGGATACGGGTCCGATATACAAAATGCAATCTACAGTGATCGGCGAGACGGAAACCGGCGGCGAACTGCGCAGCCGGCTCGCCGAGCTTTGCGCCGCGCTCTTGTGCGAAACGCTCCCGGGCATCCTCGCGGGCCGGCTCGAGCCGCGGCCGCAGGACGATACCGGGGCGATCTATGCCGGCAAGCTGGATCCGGCGGGCGCCGCGGTCGATTGGCGCGGTGATGCAACGACGCTGGCGCGCCAGGTTCGCGCCCTGGCGCCGAAGCCCGGCGCGTGGACGAGCTGGCGGGGTGAGCGGCTCAAGCTGCACCGCGCAGTGCCGCTGGCGGAGCGCGAGGCGGAGGCGGGATGCGTCTGGCGGGCCGGCGCCGAGGGGATCGACGTGGCGGCGGGCGTGGGCAGCGTCCGGGTGCTGGAGTTGCAGCCGCCGGGCGGGCGCGTCATGAGCGCGCGGGATTTTCTCAACGGTCGGGCCTTGCTCGGCGAGCGGCTGGGCGGGTGAGCGCCGGCGGCGACCCCGGCGCCGGCAGCGAACCCCGGGCCGCGGCCGCCAGGATCGTGTCCGCTGTCGCCCGGCGCGGGCGGTCGCTGGACGACGCCCTGGGCATGAGCGCTGCGGGACTGGCCGACGCCGACCGCGGGCTCGTGGCGCAACTGGCCTACGGTACGCTGCGTGCCTATCCGCGGCTCGACCACTGGGTGGAGCTGTTGCTGGCGCGCCCCCTGCCGCCGCGCGATGCCGAGATCCACGACCTGCTTGCGGTCGGCCTGTACCAGCTCGAGGACACCCGCGTGCCTGATCATGCGGCCGTCGCGGCGACCGTCGAGGCGGCGCGCCGGCTCGGGCGGGCCCAGTACGCCGGCCTGGTGAATGCGTGCCTGCGGCGCTGGCTGCGCGAGCGCGACGCCCTTAAGGCCCGCGTGGCGCGCGTGCCGGAGGTAGTGCACGCCCATCCGCGCTGGTGGCTCGAGGCGCTTGCCCGGGACTGGCCGAAGGACTGGGAAAGCATCGTTGCCGCCGCCAACCAGCAGGCGCCGATGTGGGTCCGGGTCAATCGGCTGCGCACCACGCGCGATGCATGGCTCGAGCGCCTGGTCGCCGCCGGCGGCAATGCAACGGGCTGGGAGCCTGCGCCGGAGGCGCTCTGCCTGGCCGCCCCGCTGGGCGTGGAGAGCCTGCCGGGCTTTGCGGAGGGCGAGGTCTCCGTCCAGGATGCCGCCGCACAACTCGCCGCCGGACTGCTTGCCGCCGGCCCGGGAATGCGCGTGCTGGACGCCTGTGCCGCGCCCGGCGGCAAGACCGGCCACCTGCTGGAGCGCTGCCCCGAGATCGAGCTGACCGCGCTCGATATCTCTCCCGCCCGGCTGGCGCGCATCCGCGAGAACCTCGCGCGCCTCGGCCTCGAGGCGCAGGTGCTGGCAGGCGATGCGCGCGACCCGTCGGCCTGGTGGGACGGCAAGCCCTATGACCGCATCCTGCTCGATGCGCCGTGCACCGGCAGCGGCGTGGTGCGTCGCCATCCCGACATCAAGCTGTTGCGGCGCCACGAGGACGTGGCGGCGATGGCCGCGCAGCAACGGGCGCTGCTCGCCTCGCTCTGGCGGCTGCTGGCGCCTGGCGGCCGACTGCTCTATGCGACCTGTTCCGTGTTCCGCGCGGAAAACGGGGCCCTGGTAGCGGACTTCCTCGCGAATCACGCGGAGGCGCGCGCGGTAGACCTCGGCGAGCCCGGCTGGGGCAGGCGCGCGGGTCCCGGGCGCCAGCTGCTGACGGGTGAGGCGTCGGCGGACGGGTTTTATTATGCTTGCCTGACCCGGCCGGCCTAGGCGAGGACCGATGCGACGAGCAGAGCGATGGATCGAGCCCCGCGGATGGCGACTGGCCGCCGCGGGTTTGTTCGTCGTGCTGTGCCTGCAGGCGGGGGGCGCGCGGGCCGAGGAAGGGATCGAGATTCGCAGCGCCGCCACGCGCCTCCAGGGGGGCGTCTGGTTTCTCGACGCCGACATCATCTACAGCCTCAACGAGACCGCGCTCGAAGCGCTGGACAGCGGGCTGGTGCTCGATGTCGAGTTGGCCATTCGCCTGACGCAGCGCCGCCGGATCATCTGGGACCCGACTTTCGCGGAACTGAAGCAGCGCTACCAACTCCAGTTCCATGCGCTGACGGAGCGCTACATCCTGCGCAACCTCAACAGCGGCGAGCAGGCGACCTATGGTTCGCGCGAGGCGGCCCTGGCCGCGCTCGGCACGGTGCGCGCGTTGCCGGTCATCGACGATGCGCTCCTGAGCAGGGGCGAGCGTTACGACGTGGCGATCCGCGCGGTGGTGGACATCAAGCAGCTACGCGGACCGCTGGCGGTGATAACGTTTCTCTGGAACGACTGGCGCATTGCGGGCGACTGGGTGCAATGGCGACTGCAGCGCTGAAACGCTGGGGCCTCGCGGCGCTGACCCTCGTCGGGCTGTCGCTGCTCGTCCTGGCATTGCTGTTCCTCGCGTCGACGGTCGAGAATGCCGACCGCTTTGGCGAGATCTATAACTGGATCTTCCTCCTCAACCTCGCGGGCGCCTCCATACTGCTCGTGCTGATCATTTCCAACCTGGTCCGCCTGGTGCGCGAATATCGCAGCCAGGTACCCGGTTCTCGACTGGCATCGCGCATGGTCGCGATCTTCGTGGGTCTCGCGGTGCTCCCGCTGGGACTGGTGTATTACTTCTCGGTGCAGTTCATCAGCAGCGGCATCGACGCCTGGTTCGACGTCAACGTCGAGGCCGGCCTCGGCGATGCGCTGGACCTGTCGCGTGCGACCCTCGAGAGCAGGATGCGCGAGCACCTGGACGCGACGCGCCAGATCGCCGAGACGCTGCGCGGCCGCGAGGACCTTGCAATGGCGGCGCAGCTCGAGGTCTTGCGCAGGGGCTCGGGCGCGATCGAGCTGACCGTCGTCGGCCAGAGCAGCCGCATCATCGCGCTGTCCTCGGACCGCAGCATGACGGAGCTGCCGGCGGCGCCGAACGACGAAGTGATGCTGCAGATCCGCCAGGGGCGCCCGTTCGTCAGCCTGGATCCGGTGCGGGACAGCTTCGTAGTGCGCACAGCCATGGCCATTCCCAGCGGGCATCCGCTCGACGAGCTGCGCGTGCTGCATGCGCTGTTTCCCGTGCCAGAGCGCGTCGGGCTGCTGGCCAATTCCGTGCAGGAGGCCTATGCGCAGTACCGCGAGCTCTCCTTCCTGCGCGCCCCGTTCACGCGCAGCCTGACGCTGGCCCTGACGCTCGTCCTGCTGCTCTCGCTGCTGATGGCGGTCTGGGGCGCATTCTTTTTCGCGCGCAAGCTGACGGCGCCGATCCAGACGCTGGTCGCCGGCACGCGCGCCGTCGCCAAGGGCGACTTCGACACCCGTCTGCCGATGCCCGCCCGCGACGAGATGGGCTTCCTGGTGCACAGCTTCAACGACATGATCACGCGGCTGGCCGGCGCCCGGGAGCTGGCGCGCCAGAGCCAGCAGGCGGTTGAAAGCCAGCGCGCCTATCTCGCCGTCATCCTCGGACGCCTGTCTACCGGGGTCGTCTCCCTGGAGCAGGACTGGCGCATCAAGACGGCTAACGAGGCTGCCGGGGCCATCCTCGGCGTGGACCTTGAGGCCGCCATCGGCCGTCCGCTCGCGGAGGTCGCCGAGGGGCGGCCGCTGGTGCGGGAGCTCATCGAGGTGGGCCGCGGGCACATCGACACGGGTGACTTCGAGTGGCGCGAGCAGATCATGTTGCGCGGCGAGGCCGGCCGAAGGGTGCTGATGTGCGCATGTTCCGCGCTGCCTGGCGAAGACGGCGCGCCGGACGGCTTTGTCATCGTGTTCGACGACATCACGGCGCTGCTGCAGGCGCAGCGCGACGCGGCCTGGGGCGAGGTCGCCCGCCGTCTCGCGCACGAGATCAAGAACCCGCTCACGCCGATCCAGCTCTCTGCCGAGCGCATCCGCCGCCGCTTCCTCGGCCAGATGAGCGATGAAGATGCCCAGGTGCTCGAGCGCGCGACCCGCACCATCGTGCAGCAGGTCGAGGCGATGAAGGAGATGGTCAACGCGTTTTCCGATTACGCCCGCGCGCCCGACATGGAGATCGTCCACGTGGACCTGAACCAGCTCGTCGCCGAGGTTGCCGAGCTGTACCGCGTGCGCGAGATCCCGGTCGTGATCGAGTTGAGTCTCGACCCCGAGGTCGTCACCGTCGAGGCGGACGCCGGACGGGTGCGCCAGATTCTGCACAATCTAATCCGCAACTCGGTCGAGGCGCTGGAAGGACAGGACGATTCGGTCGTCAGGATCACGACGCGCGGCACCGAGGAATTCGAGCTTCGTGCGGTATTCATCATGGTGGAGGACAATGGCCCTGGGATTCCGCCTGACTCGGTGGACCGCATTTTCGATCCCTATGTCACCAGCAAGCCGAAAGGCACGGGCCTGGGGCTGGCCATTGTGAAGAAGCTGGTCGAAGAGCACGGCGGCTGGGTAGAGGCGAGCAACCAGGCGGAGGGTGGCTTGCGGATCACCATCGCGCTGCCTGCGGACGAAGGTGCGCGCAGCGCCATGCTGCGGCGCGAAATCCGCGCGAGTGAATTGAGGAGAGCGCACGCATGAGCACCGGCCGAATACTGGTGGTCGACGACGAGGCCGACATTCGCAGCCTGCTGGAAGAGATCCTTTCCGAGGAAGGCTACGAGGTCGTCTCGGCCGCAAATGCCGCCCAGGCAAGAGAGAAGCGTGCATCCGCGAATCCCGACCTGGTGCTCCTGGACATCTGGATGCCGGATGCGGATGGCATCAGCCTGCTGCGGGAGTGGTCGACGAGTGAAAACATCAAGCCGGGTCCCGTGGTGATGATGTCCGGCCACGGAACCGTGGAGACTGCGGTCGAGGCCACCCGGCTGGGCGCCTTCGATTTCATCGAGAAGCCCGTTTCGCTGGCAAAGCTGCTGCGCACCGTCGAGCGCGCCCTCGAGTCCGGGCGCAGCCCCGCGCGGCCGACGCGACAGATCGTCCCCCCGACCATCGTGCCGGTGGGGCGCAGTCGCCTGATCCTGACACTGCGCGAGCAGTCCGAGCGCGTCGCAGCACATGCCACGCCTGTACTCATCACGGGCGAGCCCGGCTCCGGCCGGGAAGCGTTTGCGCACTACATCCACTCGCTGAGCCCACGCTCGCAGAGCCCCTTCGTGCGCCTCGTCGCCAGCGCGCTGCCGGATTCCGGCGCCGAGGCGCTGCTGTTCGGCCGCGAAGGCGGCCGCGTGGAGCAGGGCTACCTGGAGCGCGCTCGCGGCGGCACGCTATTCATCAACGAGCTTGCTGATCTCGACCCGGGAGCCCAGCGGCTGCTGCACGGTGCGCTGGAGAGCGGGCGTTTCACGCCGGTCGGCGGCACCACGCAGCAAGTGCTCGATGTGCGGATCATCAGCTCCGCGGCGCCGGGTTACGAGCATGCACCGGCAAGCGGCGCGTTCCGCCGCGAGCTGCTCACCGACCTGGCTGTGGTCGTGCTCAAGGTGCCGCCGCTGCGCGACTACGCCGAGGACGTCCCCGAGTTGCTGCGACATTATCTCGACCAGCTCGTGGACACCGACGGCCTGCATTTCCGCCGCTTCGGCGTCGCGGCGCAAAACCGGCTCAGGAACTACCCGTGGCCCGGCAACGTGCGCGAGCTGCGCAACCTGGTGCGCCGGCTGTTGATCATGGGCGGCGGCGAGGAAATCGGTCTCGACGAGGTCGAGCAGATTTTCGCCGAGGAAAGCGTCGAGGACGAGGGGCTGCTCAGCCGCGACCTGATGGCCATGCCGCTGCGCGAGGCGCGCGAGCAGTTCGAGCGGGCCTATCTGCAGCAGCAGCTGCAGCTGTGCGACGGCAAGGTGGGGCAGCTCGCGAAGCGCGTCGGCATGGAACGCACGCACCTCTATCGCAAGCTGCGCGCTTTGGGCATCGATTTCCGCAGCGGCGGTTCCGACGACTGAGGTCCCGCTCCCGCTGCCCCGGGGCGCGCGGTAATGTTTTCGTGCTCGACCGGGTCTCTACTGCAAGTCCGCATCCGTGACCGCTTCGATTGTCGAGGCGCAGGGCGACGCGAACCGCAGGAGAGAAAGATGAACGACGCGTTGCAATCGCTGCCGGCCCTCTGGCGCCAGGCCACGGCCCGCCTCGAGGGGCTCGGCGCCTGGCTGGCGCCGTTCGGGCTGCGCGTGATCATGGCCTGGGAGTTCGGCGAGGCCGGCTTCGAGAAGCTGCGCGGCAGCAACTGGTTCGCCCACGTGCAGGACAACTTCCCGTTCCCGTTCAGCATCGTCAGCACGGACGTCAGCTGGCTCATGGCGACCTGGTTCGAGATCGTCGGCGCATTCGCCCTGGCGCTGGGGCTGTGCACCCGCTTGTTCGCATTCTCGCTGCTGATCCTGACCTTCGTGGCGACGGCCGCGGTGCACTGGCCCGACAGCTGGTCGACCCTCGGCGAGCTCTGGCAGGGCTACGCGATCAGCGACAAGGGCGCGGGCAACTACAAGCTGCCGCTGCTGTTTGCGCTGATGCTGTTCCCGCTGGTGCTCAACGGTGCGGGCAAGCTCAGCGTGGATCACCTGCTCGGGTGGTGGCTGCTGCCTGTGCGGGGCGCACCCCGGGCCGACGGGCTCGCATGGTCGCTGGCCGGCGTCGCGTTCGGCCTGCCGCTGGCGACGTTGTTCCCTGCCTTCGGCCTCCTGCTGGCCGCCGCCGGCATCGCCGGGATCGCCTGGGGCTACCTCCGCGGCCGCCCCGGCACCTGAGCGGGGGGTATCGTCTTCATCGCCTGAGCGGCGCGGCGGCGCGCGCCGGGGAGCCCGCTCGTCAGTCTCGCTCGCGCACCGCCAGCGCGCCGATGCCGCTCTCGGCAAGGCGGCGTCGCGTGGCCTCGGCCTGGGCCGCGTCGGACAGCGGGCCGACGCGAACACGGTGCCAGGTCTGGCCGTCGAGGTTCACCGCCTGGATGCTTGAGGCGAGGCCGAGCAGCGCGAGTTCCGCCTTGCGGCGATCGGCATCCTGGTGGCGTCGGAACGAGCCAGCCTGGATCCAGTAGCGCCCCGGCGCCAGCTGCGGGCCCGGCGTGGCCGGGCCGGTGGTGCCGACGCGCGGCCGGATCTCTTCCTCGGGCACGACGACTTCGAGTCCCGGCAGCATGGTATAGAAGTCGAAGCCCGACTCCGGCGTCGGCTCGAGTTCGGCGGACTCCTCGGCCTGTTGCGATGCCGGCTTGACGGCACGGGTGGCGACGGGTTCCGCCGGCGGGGCGGTCGACGTGTGCCGCAGGTGGACGAACAGCGCCACTGCGAGCCCAAGCGTGAGCCCGGTCAGCAGCCAGACCCAGCCGGGCGTCGGTTGCTTGCGCGCCCTGCGACGCTGCTTGTAATCGCGCGCCATTCCTACATCGACTCCGGGGCGCTGACGCCGACCAGGGCGAGCCCGTTGGCGATCACGATGCGCGTGGCCTCGGCCAGGGCGAGGCGCCCGGCGCGGAGCGCCGCATCATCCACCAGGAAGGTCTCGGAGTTGTACCAGGCGTGGAAGTCCTGCGCGAGCTCGCGCAGGTAATGGACGACGTTCTGCGGCGCGCGGTTCGCGGCCGCCAGTTCGACGACTTCCGGGAAGCGCCCGAGTGACGCCATCAGCACGCGCTCGTGGTCGGATCGGAGCATGGCCAGGCCGGCGATGCCGTCGGCTTCCGACCAGGGCAGCCCTTTCTCGACCAGCTGGCGGAACACGCTGCGCACGCGCGCATGGGCGTACTGGATGTAGTAGACGGGATTCTCGTTGCTGCGCGACTTGGCGAGTTCGAGGTCGAAATCCAGGTGCTGCTCGTTCGAGCGCAGCACGTAGAACAGCCGCGCCGCGTCGTTGCCGACTTCGTCGCGCAGCTCGCGCAGCGTGACGAATTCGCCAGAGCGCGTGGACATCTGCACCTTCTCGCCGCCGCGATACAGGATCGCGAACTGCACCAGGCGCACCTCGAGGCTGTCGCCGGGCTCGCCCATGGCCTCGAGCCCGGCGCGCACGCGCGCGACGTAGCCATGGTGGTCGGCGCCGAGGATGTCGAGCAGCAGGTCGTGGCCACGTTGCCGCTTGCCGAGGTGGTAGGCGATATCGGACGCGATGTAGGTGGTCTGGCCGTTGTCGCGCACCACGACGCGGTCCTTCTCGTCGCCGAGCGCGCTTGCGCGGAACCACAGCGCGCCGTCTTTCTCGTATGCGTGGCCCTCGTGCTGCAGCCGGTCGATGCAC
>Ga0209498_1001393_pt1 | contig 14839 bp, 16 predicted proteins | sample WalLakDeSediment_FD_184131 | JGI IMG/M metagenome (GOLD analysis project Ga0209498, IMG submission 184131) | Lake sediment microbial communities from Walker lake, Nevada to study Microbial Dark Matter (Phase II) - Walker Lake 11/02/13 Deep... | ecosystem: Environmental > Aquatic > Freshwater >... | reverse complement strand
AAGCGCAGCTCCTCTATAGTGGGCACCTGCAGTCCTATTTCTTTGAGCTTATAAAAACTTTCAAGCTCGAGCCCGTTCTGAAGCAGATAATTTCTGATTGCATATATTTCTTCGCAGCTACAGCGCAGGGCTGTGCCGCAGCTTGAACTGATTACGCGCGGCACAGGAACCATTTTAAATTTGAATTCTTCTCCCTTGAGCAGGCTTTCCGCTCGTATAGCGAAATATGTAGTTGGAAAAGTAACGTAGCAGTTGTAAGCCATTTATATTCCTTTCGGCAATAATAATAAATAATCAATACCGAATAACCAGCTTACTTATAATAATTGGTAATAAGCCACTACCATTATATTAAAGGGATCCCTTTTATTAAATATAGATTCCTAATAATTCACTAACTACCTATTAGTTATATATCAGGATTATAAATCAGGCCTTAAAAATCTTAACGAAATTAGCCAGTTTTCCGGACCTTGCTGCCCTCACTTAAATGATGGACGCGATATGTAAATAAACGTATAATGTAAAAAAGCACGAAAGGTAGTGAAAAATGGATTTTGAGCAAATCCGCGCATTTCTAAATGTAGCCTCTTTAAAAAGTTTCTCCGAAGCCGGCGAGAAGATGTTCATCAGTCAACCTTCTGTCAGCGTAAAGATAAAAGCCCTGGAAGAAGAGCTTGGCGTGGTTCTCTTTGACCGCTCCAAAGCCCGGCAGCCTGCTCTAACCGAAGCCGGGAGAATATTTCTGGATTACGCGCAATCTATAATCAAGCTTCAGGATGAATGCCGGGAAAAGCTGTCCGGGCAAAGAGAGGAAGCTGCCGGCCTGGTTTACGTCGGTGCGAGTACCGTTCCCGGTATCTATTTGTTACCGTCCCTGTTAGCAAAATTTAAAGATAAATTACCTGCTATCGATTTTAATGTCAGTATTCTTGACACAAGCGCTGTTCTTGAGGGCGTCTTGAATTACAGTCACGATCTCGGTTTCGTTGGTTTAATTAAACAGGACGAACGATTGAAATATATTCCCCTGGTGGAAGACGAGCTGATTATATGCACCAGGAAAGGCTTATTGCCAAAAGCTGATTATGAAGGCGGCGTTCCCCTGAAGATGCTATTTTCATATCACCTGATAATGCGTGAAAAGGGTTCTGCCACTCGTCAGTTGCTTGAGAAGAAATTAGCAGAAAGTGGTTTCGATATGGGCAAATTTCAGGGGATCACCTATATTAACAGTCTGGAAGGGATTAAACAGGCTGTTAAAGAGGGCCTCGGTGTTGCTGTTTTCTCCCGGCTTTCCGTAAAAGACCTGGTTGAGGCAGGTTCGGTCGATACCTATCAAATTCAGGGGTTAGACCTGCAGCGCTTTCTATATCTGGTTTATCACCACAGCAGGGTTTTAGGCAGTGCAGCGGAAAGAATGAAGGATTTTATCTTTAATGAATTTACTAAATAGGCAGATCAAATTATAATAGACAAAGCAGGTCGCAGACACCCTGCTTTATAAAAAACAAGGATAAAATGGATGAACAATAAAAATGGCGATCGCTTGAACTACTGGACCAGGGCGGCGATGATCGGAGCTATCTATGCTCTCTTGACAGTGTTATTTGCCCCAATCAGTTATGGGATGATCCAGGTTCGTATTTCTGAAATGCTGATGATATTGCCTTATTTTACTTCAGCAGCAATACCCGGTCTTTTTGTCGGTTGTTTTATTGCCAATATCTATGGCGGACAGGGTATCCTGGATATCGTTTTCGGCAGTTTGGCCACATTGTTATCTGCCTATATGGTTTCTAAGATCAGCAACAAATACCTTGTACCGCTGCCTCCTGTAATAATCAATGCACTAATTGTCGGGTGGGTGCTGCATCTTGTTTTAGCTTTGCCTTTTTACCTGACAGCCTTCTGGGTTGGTCTTGGTCAACTGCTTGCCTGTTACGGCCTTGGATTTCCCCTGTTGCTGCTGTTAGAAAGGCAAAGGCATTTATTTAATTAAATATACATTAATCAGGGTTAGGAGGAACTCCTATGGCCGGACATTCAAAGTGGGCAAATACTAAACACCGTAAAGCCAGGGTCGACGCACAAAAAGGTAAAATATTTACAAAGATAGCCCGTGAAATATCTGTGGCTGCCCGTGAAGGCGGCGAAGATATGAGCGCCAACTTCCGCCTTAGGCTGGTTGTTCAAAAAGCACGCGAGAACAATATGCCCAATGATAATATTCAGCGTGCCATTCAAAAAGGACTCGGTGGCCAGGAAGGATCAAGTTACGAGCAGACCAATTATGAGGGCTATGCCGCAGGAGGAGTGGCTGTGCTGCTCGAAGCAATGACCGACAACCGCAATCGCACTGTTGCTGAAATCAGGCACATTTTTTCCCGCCACGGCGGTAGCCTTGGTGAATCAGGTTGTGTTTCTTGGATGTTTAACCGCAAGGGGTTGCTTTCAGTTAATAAAAGCGAAATTACTATGGATGAAGATGACCTAATGCTGGCTGCCCTTGATGCAGGCGCTGAGGATGTTGAGCTTGATGATGGCGGTTTCTACAGTATTACCACAGAGCTTGAAAATTTTGAAGCGGTAAAGCAGCAGCTTCAGGATCAGGGTATTCCAATCACATCATTTGAGGTAACCATGCTTCCCAGTACATCAATCGAAATTACTGATCCGGAGATGGCAGCACGGATTATCAGGTTGATGGAAGCGCTTGATGATCATGACGATGTACAGAATGTTTATAACCATGCTTCCCAGTACATCAATCGAAATTACTGATCCGGAGATGGCAGCACGGATTATCAGGTTGATGGAAGCGCTTGATGATCATGACGATGTACAGAATGTTTACTCTAATTTTGATATCCCTGAAGAACTACTTGTTTAATACAGCCAATTTAGCATAAGGAAAGCACAGGTGAGCAGATGCGGATTATCGGCATAGATCCGGGAGTGGCAATAACCGGTTATGGGTTAATTGAAGAATGTAATGGTGAATTCAAATGTATTGCCTCTGGATGTATTAGAACCGACAAAGATTTACCACCAGCGATGCGCTTGCAGGTGATCCATAATCGTGTTTTTGAACTGGTTGCCCTCTACAGGCCTCAGGCTATGGCTATAGAAAAAATATTTTTCAGTAAAAATGTCCGCACTGCATTACAGGTAGGCGAAGCGCGCGGTGTCATTATACTTGTTGCAGCGAGGTGCAACCTGGAGTTCTTTGAATATACACCCCTCCAGATAAAGCAGGCTGTTGCCGGCTATGGAAAAGCAGAGAAGTTTCAGGTGCAGAAAATGGTCCAGATGCTGCTAAAACTAGAGAAACCGCCGGCCGTAGATGACGAAGCAGACGCCATGGCTGTTGCCCTCTGCTACCTGCAAAACCGCCGCTTTCAGGAAGCGGTAAAAGGGGGCAAATCTTAGGTGATCGATTATTTAAAAGGGCTTCTAGTCTTGGCAACTCCGGGAAAAGCTGTCCTCGAGATTGGCGGTGTTGGTATTTCTATCGAACTGCCACCTGCCGATGACGGCCTCCATAAGCTGCTTGGGCAGGAAGTTACTTTATATACCCGGTTGCTTATTAAAGAAGATGAGCTTTTCATATACGGTTTTAGGGCAAAAGAAGAACGAAAATTATTCAACCTGGTCTTAAGTGTAAGCGGTTTTGGGCCGCGCCTGGCGCTTTCCCTCCTCGGTATATTTACTGTATCGCAGCTCTATGTTGCTGTTTTGGAAGAAAATATTCCACAGTTATGCCGGGCTCACGGGGTAGGACGCAAAGCAGCGCAAAGGCTGATTTTAGAAATCAAAGAGAAACTGCCTAAAGTAATCTCAACTGAAGAACTTGTCACAGGTTCTCTTACCCCTGGCAGCACTTCGGTTATCGATGATATAAATGAAGCTCTTTGCGCCCTGGGTTATTCACCCGGTGAAGCGGCTTCCGCTGTCAGTCAAGTTTTCGAGCAGAATAAAGATGTTTCCCGTGAGGAATTGTTAAAGCTTGCTTTAAAGAAGATGGCTAATGGATAAAACCGAAAGCCCTTCTGAAAGGAGAAGCAGATGCAGGAAAGGATAATCTCGGCTCAGCGCCAATCTGACGACGATCCGCAAATTGAAATAGGTCTCAGACCGCGAACCTTACTGGAATATGTCGGCCAGGAAAAAATCAAGGAAAAGCTTTCAATTTATATCAGGGCTGCACTGGAAAGAAAAGAAGCCTTAGACCATGTTTTGCTATATGGCCCACCGGGCCTTGGCAAAACGACCCTGGCCCATATTATTGCCGGGGAATTGGGAGTAAACATCCGCATAACTGCCGGTCCGGCCATCGAACGCCCTGGTGACCTGGCGGCGATACTGACTAATTTAGGACATGGAGACGTGCTTTTTATTGATGAAATTCATCGCCTTAGCCGCTCAGTAGAGGAAATTCTCTACCCGGCAATGGAAGATAACGCTCTCGATATAATTATTGGCAAGGGCCCTGGAGCCCGTTCACTGCGACTTGATCTGCCCCCGTTTACTTTAATTGGCGCGACTGTTCGTGCCGGTTTGCTTACATCACCCCTGCGCGATCGCTTTGGCGTGGTTGATCGGCTCGATTTCTACTCTCCCGCTGAGCTGGAACAGATCTTATCGCGATCAGCGAATATTCTTAATGTACAAATTGAAAAAGAGGGAGCGGCAATCATTGCCCGGGCTTCACGAGGCACACCACGTGTGGCTAACCGCCTGCTTAAAAGAGTGCGCGACTATGCCCAGGTGAAAGCAGATAATATTATTACTGATATTGTAGCATGGGAAGCCCTGCAAATGCTGCAGCTTGATCAGAAAGGCCTCGATGAAATTGATCGGCGCTTGCTCATTGCTTTAGTGGAAAAATTTGAAGGAGGGCCGGTTGGCCTCGACACTCTGGCTGCCTGTATCAGCGAGGAACCGGAAACCCTTGAAGATGTTTACGAACCTTATCTGATGCAGTTGGGTTTACTAAAGAGAACTGCACGCGGTCGCATGGTCACGAGCGAAGTTTACACCTATTTGAACCTGAAGCCTAAAAACGATAACCAGCAGAAACTGTGGTAAGCAGTGCAGTAGTCATGATCCTGGATTGAGCAATCAGGTTTCAGCAGGAATCGTGAAAAGCAGAAAAAACAATTATAGATTAAATATTTGGCTGGGAGTAAGAATGAAAACTTACTCCTGACTGATGCTATCTGGGGGACGCTAAAATGTCTACTCTTGAATCTTTTGGCAAACTGCTTTTGGTTGGCGGTGGCCTGATTGCCGGTGTCGGGCTGCTTATATTAATTTTCGGACGTCTGGATCTTGGCCGTCTGCCCGGAGATATTTTCATTCAGAGAGATAATTTTACCTTTTACTTTCCCCTTGCCACCATGATTCTGATCAGCATATTACTGACCCTGCTGGTTAATCTATTCAGACGCTGACAACAGGAATATTATGAAATATAGAAATTTAAGCGACTATGATTATCACCTGCCGCCTGAACTTATTGCCCAGGCACCTCTCACAAAAAGAGACGGATCCCGGATGTTGGTTTTAAACCGCCAATCGGGAGGCAGGGAACATACTACTTTTAATAAACTTCCCTTTTATTTAAGGGAGGGTGATCTTCTCGTTCTTAACAATACAAAAGTTATTCCGGCCCGTCTTACCGGAAATGTTTCGGGAAAGGACAAAACAGCCGAGATACTGCTGCTGCATAAACTCACAAACGGTGATTGGGTCGCAATGGCTAAACCGGGCAGGAGACTTAAGCCGGGAACTGTGATCGAAATGGAACACAGCGTTCAGGCCTTTATTGTTGATTATGCAGATAAAGGTTTGCGGGTAGTGAGGTTTTCTGCACCAGAACCTTTTGAAAATCTCCTGCCCCGCCTTGGAAAAGTACCGCTGCCTCCGTATATAAAAAAAGAAGTAGAAGATCCTGATCAGTATCAGACCATTTATGCATTTGAAAATGGCTCGGCGGCAGCTCCGACAGCTGGTTTTCATTTTACAAAAGAAGTATTTGAAGCATTGAAAATTAAAGGAGTTTCCGTCACCTTTATAACCTTACACATTGGACCCGGCACTTTTCAGCCGGTAAAAGTTCAGGATATACGTGAACACATTATGCATCAGGAATATTTTCGGATGGATGCAAATGCTGCCGCCGACCTTAATAAGCACAGAGAGAGTGGCGGCCGTATTATAGCAGTCGGCAGTACTGCCTGCCGGGTTCTCGAAACCGCTGCTGACAGCGCGGGAAAATTTGAAGCACAAGAGGGGTGGACCGGTCTCTATATCTATCCCGGTTTTAATTTTCGGGTGGTCGATGCGATGCTTACCAATTTTCATCTGCCGCGCTCTTCCCTGTTAATGCTGGTTGCTGCCCTGGGCGGTTATGATCAAATAATGACTGCTTACCGGGACGCCGTCGAAAAGAAATACCGGTTTTTCAGTTTTGGTGATTGCATGCTTATATTGTGATATGTGAATTTGTCATACTTGGAAGATGCAGGGGAAATTAGTTCAGGATTTAAGTCATATTCAATAAAGTGTAATTGACAGTAAAGGTCGCTTGAGATAAGCTATAGAATGGATGATCAGCATGCCTGTAAGGTTTTCCATAACCCGAAAATGCCCCCAAACCTCTGCCCGTATTGGGATGCTGGAAACAGCCCACGGGACAATTCTCACCCCGGCCTTTTTGCCGGTTGGAACGCAGGGGACAGTAAAGGCTATTACGGTCGGAGAGCTGGAAGATATGGGCACCGGTTTGATCTTAAGCAACTGTTACCACCTTTTTTTACGACCTGGGATAGAGATTATCGCCCGTCACGGCGGGTTGCACCGTTTTATGAACTGGAACGGTGCCATTCTCACCGACAGTGGCGGTTTCCAAATATTTAGTCTTGGCGGACTGCGCAGGCTTGATGATGAAGGAGTAACTTTTACATCTCATTTTGACGGCGCAACACACTTTCTGACTCCGGAAAGAGTAACGCGGCTTCAGAATATGCTCGGTTCTGATATTGCCATGGTTCTTGATCAGTGTCCGCCATACCCGGCCGAACGTAAAGAAGTCAGGTCGGCGGTTGTAAGAACTACGAAATGGGCTCGCCGCTGTAAAGAGGCTCATCTACACGACAACCAGGCCCTTTATGCAATTGTCCAGGGCGGTGTATATGCTGATTTGCGCAGGGAATCGGCAGTTGAACTAACTGAAATGGATTTTGACGGTTACGCTATTGGTGGTTTAAGCGTCGGTGAACCTAAAGAATTGATGTACGAATCTTTGCAGATTACGGTGCCTCTGCTGCCGAATGATAAAATACATTATCTGATGGGCGTAGGTTCACCGGATGCATTGCTGAAAGGAGTCAGGTTGGGCATCGATATCTTTGATTGTGTTTTGCCAACGCGAATTGCTCGCAATGGCCGGGTGATGACCTCAAAAGGTTACTTGCCGATCCGGAATAGTGTTTACTCAACTGATCTTTCTCCGCTTGACGAAGAATGCAGCTGCCCTGTTTGCAGTAATTACAGCAGGGCTTATATACGTCATTTGCTTAATACCGGTGAAATTCTTGGTTTGAGGTTAACGACTCAACATAACCTTTACTACCTTGACCGGTTGATGAAAGAGATAAGGAAAGCAATAAGCGAGAATCGTTTTGAAGAGTATTACCGAGAAGTGAGTCCGCAACTCACAAAAATGTATGGAGGTGTAGCATAGTGGATTTAGGTAATTTGCAAGGTTTTATTCCCCTCATTTTATTGTTTGTTATTTTTTACTTTTTGCTGATTCGGCCACAGCAAAAACAGCAAAAACAGCGCAAGGAAATGTTGAGTTCACTAAAAAAGGGTGACCGCGTGGTTACAATCGGCGGCATGCACGGTGTGATTAAAGAGATTGACGATAAGATCATTTCTTTACGTGTTGCCGATAATTTAAACCTGAAGTTCGCCCGTGGAGCTATTGATCGTGTTATCCAGGAGGATAGCGAGTAACTAATAGCTGGCAACCGGATCATAACCCGGCGCGGAAAGAATTGCTTAGTACTAAAAGACACTCCTTTCAAACACCGGGCCGGTGTTAGCAGGGAGTGTTTTTTAAGGGGAGAGTGAGCCCAGGGAATGGGCTGTTGACATAGAAATAGTTATTTTAGCGGGAAATTCTTGCGATAAAGTGTGTCAATAATCTCGCCTCCGGATATCCTTAACCAGAGACAACAAAGGGGTAAATACAGCGTGGACTTGGTCACACTTGGTTGGGAGAAAAAAATCAGGGAAGAAGGCCCCCTGGCTCAGCGCATGCGGCCAGAAAGTCTGGATCAGTTTATCGGCCAGGAAAAAATTCTTGGGCAGGGCAAGCCTCTGCGTACAATAATCACAGATGATAAAATGGTTTCATTGATCTTTCATGGCCCTCCCGGCACCGGTAAAACAAGCCTGGCCCGGATCATTGCATCTTCAACCCGAGCGGCCTTTGTTCAGTTAAACGCTGTTGCTGCCGGTGTTAAAGATGTCCGCCAGGTGATCGATCAGGCCCGGGATGATTGGTCTTTGCACAATCAGCGAACGATACTCTTTATAGATGAAATACACCGGTTTAATAAAGCCCAGCAGGATGTTCTGCTATCGGCTATTGAGCAGGGCACGGTTATTTTTATCGGCGCTACTACTGAAAACCCTTTTTTCTACCTCATCGGGCCTTTGCTTTCAAGAACACGCCTGTTTCTCTTTGAACCATTGCAGAGTTTGGAAATTATTAAAATCTTAAATTCATCCCTGAAAGATGGAGGGCGGGGACTTGGTAAACTTAAGCTTAATATTGAACCGAAAGCCTTGAGTTACCTGGCCGACAAAGCAAACGGTGATGCCCGGGCGGCGCTCAATGCCCTTGAAATGGCTGTTCTGGTTGGAGAAGAAATAAATGGAATGATCAGGATTACCATAGAAGCAGCTGCCGAAGCAATGCAAAAAAGGTTGCTTTCGTATGACCGCCAGGGAGACAATCATTATGACATGGCTTCAGCTTTTATTAAATCTATTCGCGGCTCCGATCCGGATGCAGCATTATATTGGATGGCGCGTATGCTTGATGGTGGTGAAGACCCTCTGTTTATTGCCAGACGCCTGATCATCAGCGCTGCTGAAGATATAGGAAATGCAGACCCACAAGCCCTGCCTCTGGCCGTTGCCGCAGCCCGGGCGGTGCAGTTGATCGGTCTACCCGAAGGAAGGATTCCCCTTGCTCAGGCTGTGACATACCTGGCTGGTGCGCCGAAAAGCAACGCCTCATACCTTGCAATAGAAAAAGCTTTGCAGTTTGTCGAAGACGAGCAACACCACCCTGTACCAATTCATTTAAAAGACAGCAGTTACCGCGGGGCCAAGCGTCTTGGCCATGGTAGTGGTTACCAATACCCTCACGATTACCCCAACAACTATATTACGCAGGATTATCTGCCGCCTGATCTTATCGGCATACAATTTTACCAGCCCACCACCCAGGGCAGAGAAGTAGAGATCCTTAAATATTTAAATAAAATCCGGGAAAAGAATTTAAATAATAAAGATGGCCGGCCGGGTGAATGAAAGATGTCATCAGATCTTGTTTATTTAACGCCATTTAAAAAAACGCGCTGTCACTTTACAGTTCAGGGCTCTCGTTTTATCGCGACAATATGCCCCGCTGCTACAAAAGCATTAGCCCTGGAAAATCTTGATACTGTAAGCACCGAGTTTCATGACGCCTCCCATCATACTTATGCCTATCGGATCGGGTCAGGCCTTGATTTAATTGAAAGGGCTTATGATGACCGGGAACCGGCTGGCAGTGCCGGTGTTCCTATGCTGCAGGTCCTGCAGGGAAAAAATGTTTCGGATGTAATTGTAGTCGGCACCCGCTATTTTGGCGGGACCAAGCTTGGTATTGGCGGTTTAACCAGGGCTTACCGTGACTGTGCCCGCCAAAGCCTTCAGAAAACTGTTCTCATCGAGAAAGAACCTCTTGACAACTTTTTTTTAGAGCTTTTATATGAAGATCTTGGCACTGTAACAAGGCTTATCGGAAGCCTTAATGGAACTGTTTTGACAGTCGATTACAGCGAAGTAGTTGCAATGCACGTGAGCATACCATCCCGTTCCAGCTCAGTTTTACTAGAGGACTTCGAATCGGCATGCCGCGGCCGGGGGGTGATACACAGGCAAAAGCCCTCAAAATAGTTGATCAAATGAACAAGTCTTTTGACTTTTATTTCTAAATTCTCTTAAAAGATTGACTGACATACTTATTTAATTATTGATCTATTTTGAGTTTTGAATTCTGATTTCCAACTACCGTCATACTACCTCTTCCGTTGACAGTGCTTCTTTAAAACAGATATAATTGCGTTAATTCAAAAAGGAGAGTGAAGGATGAAATCCAGCACAATTCGCGAACTATTTTTAGATTACTTTAGCTCTAAAGAACACTTGATCATGCCCAGTTTCCCTTTAATCCCCCAGAATGATCCCACACTTCTTTTAATCGGTGCTGGAATGGCCCCTTTAAAACCCTACTTTACCGGGGAGAAGAAACCGCCACATCCAAGAGTAGCCACCTGCCAAAAGTGTGTTCGTACGCCTGACATAGATCGGGTTGGCTACACCGGCCGTCATGCCACCTTTTTTGAAATGCTTGGCAACTTCTCTTTTGGAGACTATTTTAAAGAAGAAGCAATAGCCTGGGCCTGGGATCTGGTTTTAAATGGCTACAGGCTGCCTGTTGAGCGTTTATGGGTCAGTATATACCTCGAGGATGAAGAGGCTTATAAGATCTGGAATGAAAATATTGGTGTGCCCTCCGATCGGATCATCAGGCTTGGTAAAGCAGATAACTTCTGGGAAATTGGCCTTGGCCCCTGTGGCCCCTGTTCAGAAATATATTTTGATTTGGGTGAAGCGGCGGGCTGTGGAAGCCCAGATTGCGCCGTAGGATGTGATTGTGATCGTTATCTGGAAATATGGAACCTTGTCTTCACACAATTTAGCCGTGAAGCATCAGGAGAGCTGATAGAACTGAAACAGAAAAATATCGATACGGGAGCCGGTTTGGAAAGAATGGCTGTTGCCCTGCAGGGAACTCATTCTTTATACGAGACGGATCTGGTTAAACCGCTCTACGATCATTTTTATAGTATCGCAGATCCGGAACGCAGAAACCAGGAGGTACCTTTACGCATTGTTACCGAACACAGCAGGGGAACATCTTTTCTCGTTGCTGACGGGGTAATTCCTTCCAATGAGGGGCGCGGGTATGTATTGCGACGGTTGTTGCGCCGGGCCGTACGTTTTGGAAAGCTGCTGGGTATAGAAGGTAATTTCATGGCCGGTGCCGTTTCACTGGTTGCAGAAACTATGGGTTCAACCTATCCTGAGTTAAAGGAACGCCAAAATTATATTTCTCAGGTTATCAAGCTTGAAGAGCAAAAATTCCAGGAAACTCTGGTCCAGGGTATGGAGATTCTTGATGGTTATATTGCTAAGATGCGTCAGGAAGGCGATAAGGTGCTTCCGGGAGAGCTTGCTTTCAAGTTATACGATACATATGGTTTCCCCTTGGATTTAACCTCTGAGATTTTAGAAGAACAGGGTTTTATGGTCGATCACAGTGCCTTTGATCAAAATCTTAAAATGCAACAGGAACGGGCCCGGGCTGCCGCCCGATCAATAACAGGGCAGGATTACTCAGAAAAGTATAAAATCATCGAGAACATGACAACTATATTTACCGGCTATGAGACCCTGGAACAGGAAGCGAAACTACTGTTAACCCTGGTGGATGGAAGATTAAGCCAGAAAGTGGTTGAAGGTGAACAGGTCGAAATCCTGCTTGATCAGACACCGTTTTATGCTGAAGCAGGTGGCCAGATCGGTGATACCGGAGTGATTGAGGCCCCTGATGGCAGGATCAAAGTTGAAAATACTGTATTCTCCCCCTGGGGGCAGATTATCCACCAGGGGATTGTCACCGAAGGCCGGATATCACCGGATGAGACAGTCAGGGCTAAGGTTGACAGTGACCGCCGGCAGGGTATTTGCCGTAGTCACACGTCTACACACTTATTACATCGTGCTTTACGCCATACCCTTGGGGATCATGTTAATCAGGCCGGCTCCCTGGTTGCCCCCGACCGACTCCGTTTTGACTTTAACCACTTTTCCGGTATGACCAAAGAAGAGCTGCGGGCTGTTGAAACTGAAGTCAATAAGATGGTCCTGGCCAATGTTGCTGTACAGGCGGTAGTGACAACACTTGAAGAAGCGAAAGAGCTTGGCGCAACAGCAATATTTGCAGATAAATATGAAGAAAAATCTGTTCGGATGGTCTCGGCCGGTAAATATACCCGAGAACTTTGCGGAGGAACTCATGTTTCAGCAACCGGTGAAATTGGACTCTTTAGAATCGTCTCTGAAGAGGGCATCGGTTCCGGTCTGCGCCGGATAGATGCTACAGTTGGTATGAATTCTTACCATCAGGTGGTAGAGCGGGAGCAGGTGCTCGAAAGAATTGCTCTTGCCCTGAATACTGCTGAAGGACTTTTAAAAGAAAAATTTAACGAGCACCTTGCCGAACATAAGTTGTTGTTGAAATCAACACAGGAACTTAAACAGCGCCTGGCCGGCTATGAGGTCAAAACACTCCTTGCGGAGGTAAAAGAAATTGAAGGGGTTAAATTGCTCAGTGCAGCTGTTTCTGCCGACAGTTTTGAATCTTTGCGCATGGTCATGGATGAAGTCAAGAGTAATTTTGCTTCAGTTGTTATAGTCCTTGGGGCTGTTAATGATGGTAAGGTTCTGCTGGTCGGTTCAGTTACACCCGACCTGGTTGATGGTGGTATTAAAGCTAATGAAATCATCAAAGAATTAGCCCGCCGGGTTGGCGGTGGGGGCGGAGGGAAGCCTGATCTTGCCCAGGCTGGTGGCAAAGACGCCTCAGCTCTGCCTGCAGCTCTCGATTCGGTGGAAGAATTAATTCGAAAGCAGCTTAAATCTGTGAAACAGGTGTAATATAAATAAGTAACCGGGAGGGACTGGCCGTGCTTGACAATCATGAAGAGACTGTTCTATTTCGGGTAGACGGTGAAGAGGTCGATAATAAGGCCAGGAAAGTATTGATTACCGTTTATCAGGCCTTAAAAGAGAAAGGTTACAATCCTCTAAACCAATTGGTTGGCTACCTGCTTTCAGGAGATCCGGCCTATATTACCAGCCATCAAAATGCGCGCAGTCTGATCAGGCAGGTGGAACGAGATGAGCTGCTGGAAGAGATGGTTGGAACTTACCTTGATCTGGCTGAAAAAAATAAACTTTAACGGGGTTCATCCATAGTGCGTATACTTGGGCTGGATCCCGGTGAAAAACGTATTGGTGTTGCTATTACAGATCCACTGGGCATTACAGCTCAGGGGGTTAAAGTGATTACGTACACCAGCATGGAAGAAGCGCTTGAGCAGATAAAAAAGATCTGCCTCGATTATGAGGTTGATAAGGTAGTTATTGGCCACCCTCTTAATATGAATGGCAGTAGAGGCCCTGCTTCCGAAAAGGCGCTGCTCTTTGCCACCCGGCTTCAGCAAATGCTGGGCGTCAGTGTGGTTATGGTTGATGAACGTCTGAGTTCGGTAAGCGCTGAAAAAACCCTTATTTCAGCAGGTGTAAGCAGAAAAAATCGCCGGGATCTTAAAGACAAACTTGCAGCAACTCTGATCCTGGAATTATATCTGTCGTCGCAAAAAAGCAATAGCTCTTAAACAGAGAAACTTTAGAAAACGAGGTGTTAAGTTGTGAGTGATAATGGTGAGGAAAGAACAGATATTGTTGTTCTGGTCGATGAAGAAGGAAATGAACACGATTTTGCCCTGGTTGATCGCTTCCAGGTTGATCTAAACGAATACGCCATATTAGTACCGGTATTATATCTTGAAGATTGCGAAGATGACGATGCCGTTGATTTGGAAGACGAAGCATTTATTTTCCGTATCGATCTCGAAGAAGGAGAAGAAATGCTGATCGAGGTTGAAGATGAAATAGAATGGAATCAGGTGGCTGCCGTATGGGAAGAGCGTGTTCAGAGTCTTGAATACGAAGATGATGAGGATCTCTTTTAGGGGGCCTGCCGGTTATGTTCAGGCGCTTGATTATTACTGCTGCAGTGCTGTTTGTACTGTTGCTGATTGTAGCAGCTTCGCTTATATATCTCTATAAAGGTATGCTGGAGCCGGTTAATTCCGCGGAAGCTGAAACAGAAACCTATCAGATTGTGGATATTCCTTTCGGAACGACCACAGAGATGATTGCCTCTATTCTCTACAACGAAGGCTTGATTCATAATGAGCTGGTTTTTCGCATTTTTGTACGCCATCATAACATCGGACCAAGTTTGATTGCCGGTAAATATAAACTCAGCCCGGCTATGAGTTTAAATCAAATCATATCGCTAATGCAGTCCGGCGAAGTGTATACTGAAACAACCTGGTTCACCATACCGGAAGGCTTTACAGTAGAGGAAATTGCTGGCAGGCTGGCAGATGAGAAACTGGTTGATGGCGAAAAATTCCTGAAACTGGCCCGGGAACCTTCAGATAATATAATGGCTAGTTTTCCATTCTTAAAAGATATAGATACCGCCGAAATCAACTACTTGCTTGAAGGATATCTTTATCCCGACACCTATGAAGTCGCTAATGATGTTGATGAGGAATATATTATCATGGTTATGCTGCAGCGGATGGATCAGATAATAAATGAAGCTCACAGAAAAAGAATTTCTGAAAAA
>Ga0209498_1001392_pt1 | contig 14842 bp, 9 predicted proteins | sample WalLakDeSediment_FD_184131 | JGI IMG/M metagenome (GOLD analysis project Ga0209498, IMG submission 184131) | Lake sediment microbial communities from Walker lake, Nevada to study Microbial Dark Matter (Phase II) - Walker Lake 11/02/13 Deep... | ecosystem: Environmental > Aquatic > Freshwater >... | reverse complement strand
TCGGGATTATCGCCAGGGCAGACGGCCTGCAGAAATCAGCCGATCCGCTTACGACATCCCGCCACTATTCCAATGTCTTATTTAATGTGATGCGCGGCGGCATTTTTGAGGATGGTTACCTCATCGACAAAAATGATTTGCTTGATTTCCTGACCCGGGCGGATAAAGCCCATATTGAAACGTATCGGCAAATTCTCACTTCATTCGATGGGCCGATGCTTTATCCTGAACTTCTTAAAAAAGCGCGGGATTCCGGTAATGTTGATTTCGAACGTCTGTGCTATGAATATCTGCCTTTGTCCTTCAGCCGCCGGCATGGCGATCCCAGCCGACCCTGGAATAAATTCTCCATTGAGATCCGCGATGAAAAGGGTAACAAAAAACGAAACTATCAGGGCAACTGGCGCGATATTTTCCAGAACTGGGAAGCACTGGCCCTTTCCTTTCCGGAATACCTGGAAGCGATGATTACGCGCTTCGTCAATGCCTCAACCGCCGACGGCTATAATCCCTACCGAATCACACGGGAAGGAATCGACTGGGAGGTGATGGACCCCAACGATCCCTGGTCCTACATCGGTTACTGGGGCGACCATCAGATCATTTACCTGACCAGGCTTCTGGAAATGTCCCGCAACTTCCACCCCGGAAGGCTGGCTACATATTTGAATAAAAGGATGTTCACCTACGCCGACGTACCCTATCGCATTAAACCCTATGATGATATTTTAAACGATCCGCACAATACAGTATATTTTGACGTTGACCATGACCGCAAAATTAAACAGGATGTCAAAGAGAAGGGTGAACGGGCTAAGTATATTCACAACTCCCGGGGTAAATTGTATCAGGTCACCCTGCTGGAGAAACTGCTTGTGCCGGTGCTGGCCAAACTATCCAATTTTATACCCGAAGCGGGCATATGGCTAAACACGCAAAGGCCGGAGTGGAACGATGCCAATAATGCCCTGGTGGGATATGGTGTTTCCATGGTCACATTATATTACCTGCGCCGGCATATCAATTCCATTATTAAATTGATTGAAGCCGCCGGAGATCAGGAAATATTCGTATCCAGCGAAGTCGCCCAATGGCTGGATGCTAATGCAGGTGCTCTGGAAGCGTTTAAAGATCGTCTCGAAAGCCGCTTCAGCGATACGAACCGTAAAATGATGACCGATGCGCTCGGCCAGGCCGGCAGTGCATTTCGGATGAACCTGTACAAGGATGGTTTTTCTGGAAAAATGGAAGCCCTGGAAACCGGGCAGGTTATTGATTTTTTCAATTTGTTGCTGGAATTTATCGATCATTCCATTCGGGCCAACCGCCGGGACGACCATTTATATCACGCCTATAACCTGATAACCATCAGTGATGAGACCATTCGCATCCGTTACCTGTATGAAATGTTGGAAGGGCAGGTGGCTATGCTCAGCTGTGGTCTGCTCTCCGCTGAGGAATCCGTCGATCTTCTGAATGCCCTGCGCCAAAGCAAACTGTATCGTGAGGTTCAGTCCACCTATCTGTTATATCCGGATCGGCGTTTGCCAAGGTTCACGGAAAAAAACAACATTCCGCAGACGGAGTTTGAGCGCTCGGAATTACTGCAGGAATTAATCCGGCAGGGCAACACAGAAATCGTGGTACAGGATGCCGTCGGAGGAGTCCATTTTAATAGCGATTTCCGTAATGCAGCCCTTTTAAAGAAACGACTAAAAAAACTCCCTGAAAAATATCAGCCTCTGGTTGATAGAGAGTCTGGTTTAATCGCGGAAATTTACGAACAGATGTTCGATCACCAGTCTTTTACCGGGCGTTCCGGCACGTTCTTTAAATACGAGGGACTTGGTTCGACTTACTGGCACATGGTTTCCAAACTGGCGCTGGCGGCGCAGGAATGCTATTTCCGGGCCGTTAAAGAAAAGGCCGGTGATAAAACAATTCAGCAAATCAAACAGCATTATTATGAAATAAAAGAGGGGATAGGCGTGCACAAATCGCCCGACTTGTACGGTGGCTTTCCCACCGATCCCTATTCGCATACGCCGGGCCACACCGGTGTGCAGCAACCGGGAATGACCGGTCAGGTTAAAGAAGATATCCTGGCCCGTTTTGGTGAGCTGGGCTTGTCCGTTCATGATGGAAAAATACATTTCAATGGGAGTTTGTTCTCAACCGTTGAGTTATTAAAAGAACCGGAATCGTTTCATTACTATGATGTTTCCAATGTCAGGCGTACATTACATTTAGAGTCACAATCCCTGGCCTTCACCTTTTGCCAGGTGCCGGTCGTCTGTCATCCATCCGATGAAGAAACGATCATCTTGAGCGACCAAAACAGTGGCGTGACAAGGCTTAAATCATTGGTTCTGGATGAGTCAATCAGCCATTCCCTTTTTAACCGTGAGGGGAAATATACCCGCATTGATGTATTTCTTCGCTTGATGAAGCCATGATTTCAGGTTGAATGCAAAAGGACGCTGAGTTAAATTTATTTCATCGGAAAGAATAAAGTTAATAAATTATTCATTTTGGGCAATGCACGCGCTGTATTGGTTAAGAGGGAATTTAAATCCATTAAATTTATGATTACAGCCGTGACTAAAACCTGTTTAAAAATTCTATTGTTGCGGAGGATGTATGGAATTTGCGTGGGTTGATTATCTGGTTTTTATCGGCTACGTTCTGGTTATAGTTACCCTTGGTTTATGGGTTTCCCGGGAGAAAAAAGGCCATCAGAAAAATGCCGAAGATTATTTTTTGGCCGGAAAGTCTTTACCCTGGTGGGCCATCGGGGCCTCGCTGATCGCGGCAAACATATCGGCTGAGCAATTTATCGGTATGTCCGGATCGGGTTTTGCCATAGGTCTGGCCATCGCCTCCTATGAATGGATGGCGGCGATTACACTGATCATTGTCGCAAAATATTTTTTACCGATATTCATTGAAAAAAAATTATATACCATTCCACAATTTATTGAGCAACGGTTCAGTACCAATCTTAAAACCATACTGGCCGTCTTCTGGATTGCCCTTTTCATCTTCGTTAATCTTACTTCCGTTTTGTTTCTTGGTGCCAAGGCTGTGGATACCATTCTGGGTGCCGGAGACGGCGGGTTAATCATCTATGCCATTCTCGGATTGGGTTTTATTGCCATTGCTTACTCCCTGTGGGGAGGCCTGTCAGCCGTTGCCTGGACGGACGTGCTGCAGGTGACCCTGCTGGTGGTGGGCGGAATGATCACTACCCTAATCGCCCTCAATCATGTTACACCGGAGGGTGGTATACTCAATGGACTCTATTTTATTCTTGAAAAGGCCCCGGAAAAATTTCACATGGTGTTGGGGCGGGAAAATCCCGAATACTTTAATTTACCAGGGATCGCCGTACTCATCGGGGGCATGTGGGTGGCCAATTTGTACTATTGGGGATTCAATCAATACATTATCCAACGGGCCCTGGCTGCCAAATCTTTGCGTGAAGCACAACGCGGCCTGGCTTTTGCCAGCTTCCTGAAGCTGATTATTCCCCTCATTGTGGTCATTCCCGGTATTGTTGCTTATGTTATGTTTACCCAACCGGAAGGTGCTGCGGCCATTCCTGGCGTTCAGGAAGCGTTTCTGAAGGCCGATGGCGGAGTCAATTACGATAAAGCCTATCCCTGGCTGATCTCGGTCTTTATCCCCACCGGACTCAAGGGATTGGTTTTAGCCGCCCTGGTTGCTGCCATTGTATCCTCATTGGCGTCCATGCTCAATTCCACTTCTACTATCTTTACCATGGATATTTATAAGGCTTATTTCAATAAGCAGGCTACGGATAAGCAGGTCGTTTTTACCGGTCGCTTGACAGCCTTAATCGCTTTGCTGATTGCAGGATTTCTAGCTCCCCTGTTGGGCAACATCCCGCAAATGTTTCAATACATCCAGGAATATACCGGTATGGTAAGTCCGGGTATCCTGGGTGTTTTTATCATGGGGCTTTTCTGGAAAAAGACAACCAATAAAGGCGCAATAGTGGGCGTGATTGCTTCCATCATTTTTGCCTTATTGCTCAAGCTGCCTTTTGCTGACTTACCCTGGATGGATCAGATGTTTTATACACTGATTTTTACCATGGTTGTGATCGCCGGAGTAAGTTTAACTACTTCCAAAGTGGATGATGATCCCAAAGGTATTGTCCTCGTTGCCGATACCTTCAAAACAGGGGCGGTTTTTAATATCAGCGCTTATACGGTGTTAATCATCCTGGCGTTACTATACACGATCTTCTGGTAAGGGTCTGATTTGGTTGGATTATAAATCAGGGCCATAAACGGGGCGGATGGAGGGTGCGAATAGTATGTTGAGTTTTCATAGACGGGCTTTTCACCGGATTTACCTCTTTGAAAGATGGTTTCCGGAACTGTTAATTAAAATCAAACTATTTTATAAAAGCATCGTAATAACATGCGGAAACTCTTCGCAATCAAAGCACTACGATTACCGGCGGTATAAAAGATCGTGTGGGTTATTACAATCGGAAAGATATTGTTTTGATCAAGCAATGATCGCATCACTTTGAGATAAAGAGATCGCAAGTATAGCCGAGATTTAAATCAAGGTGAATGTTCATAAAATTTTTATCATTATTTAAATTGACTATCAGATACACAAGCATACTTCGGTCAGGTTCATTCCCGTTGAAATGCAAAAGGAGAATTTGAGTTAGATTGATTGCGATCAAGCAAAAAGGAGTATTACTGCTCATCCTTCTGGGTGTTTTGTTTTTTATTGTACTTCTCATACCAATAAAAATACCATACTCTATCAATCTGGAAGGCAAGATTATACCCGCTAATGAATGGATTCTGTCTAAAAAAATTGATGGATCTATACAGGTTACGGAAAGGGATCATCTCAATTTTTTAACTCATCAGATAACGACCTACCAGGTTGAACGTGGTGATCTGGTTGAATTTATTCTGCATCCGGCGATAAGCACTCAGGCCAGCATCGGGCGAGGTGATACCATAGGTTTTATCCGCTCCAACGAAACGGAACGTCAACTGGCCGAGTTAAAGGGAAGGTTAGTGTCAGCCCGGGCCAATCTGGCAGTGGCTGCCAGCGGTGAGAAAGAAACCACGCGGCGAATCGCTGTCGAACAGGTCAATCAGGCTATGGCCAGACTGGAAAATCAAAAACACATATTAAACAGAAACCGCGAGTTGTTTGAACAAAATCTCATTTCAGAGGAAGAATATCAATTTCATTCCATGAACACAAGGATCATGGAATTGGACCTTTTGGCTGCCCAGGCTGTTCTGGCCGATCTGAGCAGCGGTGCAAAACCGGAACAAATTGATTTTTACCGGAAGGAGATAGAAAGCATTAAGGAAGAGATTGATGTTTTGAATAACCGGCTTGATTCTTTCATCTTAACCAGTCCGTTTTGCGGGGATGCATTCAGGGTTTTCTCCGAAGATACCTTATTGATTATAGCGGATACTTCTATTGCTGTATTAATGCCTTTAAATATAAAGTATCTTGCGGATATTTCAACCGGGCAGGAATTCACCATGACCAGCAGGCATGGTCATCGAACGATCAAAGCCGATGGTAAATTGGTGGCCATCAGCCGGGTAACACGATTCATGAACAATGAAGAAATATTCCTTGCTGTCGGTGAATTGCAGCAGTCTATGAAAATGTTTCCAATCAATCGCATCATATCCTGCTCTATTCAAGGCGCGGCGATTACCCCGCGCGAGCATGTGCAACGTTTTCTGAACGCTCTGTATTAGGCGAGTATTTATGGCACGATTAGAATATAAATATTTGGTTTCCAAAGATGCGGTTCCACGTTTACGTAAAATGTTGCAACCCTATGTCTATTCAGACCAATACTCAGATCAGAATGCCGATAAGCAATATACAGTGCGCAGCTTATATTATGATACGATTCATCTCGACTTTTACCACGATAAGATAGCCGGTCTTAAAAAAAGAATTAAATTGAGAATCCGCGGCTATGATGAGCTACAGCCGGAATCGATAACCTTTTTGGAAATCAAGAGAAAAAATGGGCCTGTGATTTCTAAATCCCGGGCTCCCGTCCCCTACGCCGAACTGGTCAAATTTATAAACAACGGGGATGCAGAGAGCAGTCAAGCCTTCCTGGATCGGTTTCAAAATGGTCATAATGAGGCCCGGCAATTCTTTTTTCATCTTTATAAATCCAATTTAAAACCAACCATTAAAATTATTTATGAACGCGAAGCCTTTTATTATAAGTTCAGTCAAAAGTTGCGTATCACCATCGATAAAAATCTGAGAAGCTCCCTGATTCTTAACCCGGAGTTTCTCTACGAAGAACAGAACGTGGTCTATAGTATGCCCCGGTATTCGATCCTTGAAATTAAAATTTTCGGTGATATTCCGTTCTGGCTGCAACATATTATTGCCGAATTACAACTGCGGCACCAGGCCATCTCCAAATACACCATCTGCATGGATTCACACAGTCCCTATGAGCTTAATTTGGATCGTTCTCTGCAGGGTCGCGGAAAGTATAATCAACATAAACATTTCGCCAGTTGGGAGATCAATCGATAATCATGCTGCAGGGTTTTCAAAGAAATTTATTTACTTCCATTGCCGTGGAACAATTCATCGGTAATTTGATCATGGCACTTCTTTGTGGAATTATCATTTCGGCTATTTACCGCTGGACCTACCGCGGGCCCCACTATTCAGCCACATATGTGCAGTCCATTGTAATTCTTTCCATGATCACCGCCCTGGTCATCATGGTCATCGGTAATAATCTGGCAAGGGCTTTTGGATTGGTGGGCGCCATGTCAATTATTCGTTTCCGGACCGCGGTTAAGGATACCCAGGATATTGTTTTCATCTTTTTTGCCCTGGCCGCTGGTATGGCCGCTGGAGTGGGATTAAGAATGCTTTCTTTATTTGGAACCTTACTGATCGGAACCGTGCTGGTTTTGTTACACCACACCGATTATGCCCGTTCCAAAAAGTATGAATTCCTGCTGCAGTTCGTTGTTCGTTTAACAAACGGGGAAAGCCCCTATATGAAAGTCATCAATAAATACTGCAAATATAGCCAATTGATCAACACTCAATCCATAGGTGAAGAAGACTGGTACGAGCTATCTTTTCACGTCAAATTGAAGGATGAAAAAAATCGGATGTATCTGATTCAGGAATTGAACCAGCTTCCCGAGATATCGAATGTACGTCTGTTTTTTGATGAAGAGCAATCCTGAAATAAATGATCGAGCTGGATAGTTGAAACATCGTTTCGGAAAATGAATAAAACTTTGATTTATCGAACCCTTTTTTAATTTTGAAGGGAAAACAAATGTGCGCCATACGAGTATTTCATTTGATTTTTATTCTGGTCTTGAGTTCAACCGTTACCACCACCTGTGCCGGAAAGAAGATTACTGATTCCGATAATGAGGATCCTGTCGAAAATCCGGACCCCTTTGAGCAGAATAAACGCATCGGGCGGGGTATTAATTTGGGTAATGCCCTGGAGGCGCCAAAAGAAGGGGATTGGGGGGTGGTCTTACGGCAGGAATACTTTAAGCTCATAAAAGACGCCGGCTTTCAGAGTGTACGCATACCCATCCGCTGGTCTAATCATGCACAAGTGGATTCTCCTTACATCATAAGCCCAACTTTTTTCAATCGTGTCGATTGGGCGATCATACAGGCCCGTAATAATGGTCTGGCGGCAATTATCAATATCCATCATTACGAAGAGATCATGGAACATCCTTCTGTTCATAAAAAAAGATATCTGGGGCTATGGCATCAAATCGCCAACCGGTATAAAGACGAACCGCTGGATTTGTTTTTTGAAATTCTGAACGAACCCAACAACCAGTTAACCCCGGCCCTGTGGAATGAATATCTGGTGGAGGGCCTTCAGGTCATTAGAGAAAGCAATACACAACGCACCGTAATTATCGGAACAGCCAACTGGGGTGGACTTGGTTCATTGACCGAGTTGCAGGTCCCAGTAGACGATCCATATCTCATCGTTACCTTTCATTACTACAATCCCTTTCAGTTTACCCATCAGGGTGCGGAATGGGTTTCCGGCAGTGAGGCCTGGTTAGGAACCACCTGGACCGGGACGACTTCCCAAAAACAAGCGGTGGTTAACGACTTAAACCTGGCCTTCTCCTGGGCCTCGCAAAACGACCGGCCCCTGTTTATGGGTGAATTTGGTGCCTATAGTAAGGCGGCCATGGATTCACGGGTACGCTGGACCGAATTTGTGCGCAGCGAAGCGGATAAAAGGGGATTCAGCTGGGCCTATTGGGAATTCTGCTCCGGATTCGGGGCTTATGATCTGAATCAGAATAACTGGCGCACGGAGCTACTTCAAGCCTTGATTCCTCCTGAGAGCCCATAATGAAGCATGGATCAGTCATAACGATAATTTTTAATATCGATTCATCCTCGTACCAATCGGATTCCCGGACATAACAAAAAGACAAAAAAGTGGGAATAAAAAGATCCCTGCTGAAAATGTCTGAGTGAAGGGAATCGAACTTTTTGAAAAAATAAAAAAAGCGGGCTTTTAACCCGCTTTTTTTTCTGGTGATGCTGGACAGATTATTTGACTTTTACTTCGATCTGTTTGGGCTTAGCTTCTTCCATTTTCGGTAAGCTGAGCGTTAAAACACCATTTTTATAACTGGCTTCAATCTTCTCATGGTCGACGCCTTCCGGAAGAACAAAGGAACGTTCAAATTTTCCGTATCGGCGTTCGATCTGGTGATAATTCTTTTCTTTGGTCTCGCTCTCATCCTTCTTTTCGCCGGAGATGGAAAGCATTCCGTTGTTTGCGACGATGTTGATTTCCTTTTTGTCCATCCCTGGTATTTCGGCTGAGATGATGAATTCGTTCTCTGTCTCTTCAACATTAACCATCGGACGAATGGTCGAAATGTTCTCATTTAGCCGAAAATCAGAACCAAAGAAAGTATCCATCCAACGATCAATATCGCTATGCCAGTTAATCATAGCGCGTCTGGGCATCCACTTTACTAATGTCATGTTGTAGCTCCTTTATGTGTTATATTGACTTGTTACCATTAGCATTTGCTTTCTTTTAATACAAGCCCTGTGCCAAACTTCGGTTAGTAATATTTAACTATAGTAAATTCAATTAGATATATGGGTATAAAAGAATAATGCGAAAAGTCGCCTTAAAAATTGAATCTTCAAAATGACACATATATAAGACATAATGACAGGCTGCAATCAGTTACGTCAGGCTTTCCTGGTAATTGAGGGTAGATCGACTACTTAGAAAAGAAACAAAGAGGAAACGATAAATTGGTGTTGGGATAGGCCATTAAATTTATTAACTTTAGCCATGCGTTATTCACAAAATGGAAAGAATAAATCAGCCCTGCGAGTGCATTCCAATGCATATAAACCAACGCGGGTCATAGCCTACAGTGGTTATCGGTCTGAAGAATACCCAAAGGGATTTTATCTGAACAATCAATACCTTGAAATTGTTGAGATTGTGGATCGTTGGTATGCAGGGACTATCCGGTCCGATGATCCGATCCAGCATTATTTCAAGGTCAGGTCAGTGGACGGACGTCTTTTTCTAATGAAGTATCTGCCATTAGAAGACGTATGGTTCTTCAAGTTAGCATAAATTCCCCCATACAGAGGATAGAATGACAAAAAAGAAAAACGAAGCGATTATAAAAAAATTTCAATCCTGCCACGAAATCGGCAAATTATTAACTTCCACACTCGATCTGAATGAAATTCTGGACCATATCATGCTTAAAGTCGGCGATCTGGTTGAAGCTCAAAACTGGTCGCTCTTACTGCTGGATGAAAAAACGAATCAACTTGAATTTAAGGTTGTCGTTGGAATAAAAAAGGAATTAGTCAGTGATATTTCCATTGGTTTGGGAGAGGGGATCGTAGGTATTGTCGCTAAAACCGGACAGCCGGTGTTTATTGAAGATGCCACAAACGATCCGCGTGTTCTGCGAGCAGTTGACCATCGTACCGGATTTTCGACCCGATCCATTGTATGCCTGCCGCTAACCACTCATTCCAGAACATTCGGAGTTATAGAAATTGTAAATATTGAGGATATGCATCGTTTTCGTCAGGAATATTTACCTCTACTGGAAATACTGGCAGATTATGCGGCAATTGCCATCGAAAATTCGCAATACTTTTCTAAAATCAAAAACTTAACCTATACCGATGAATATACCGGTTTGCCGAATGCCCGCTACATGCATGAGCAACTGGAAAGAATTATCAAGCAATCGGATGGTAGCAAAGAAAAAATAGCCGTGGTTTTTATGGATATCGATAACTTTAAATACGTGGTGGATACTTATGGCCATCTGGCCGGTTCAAAAGTATTGTTCGAAGTCGGGCAGGTGATTCGGGCAAACCTGCCCAATGAACATTTACTATGCAAATATGGAGGCGATGAATTCGTCATCATTTATGTGGATATTGACCAACGCAAAGCCGTCTCCTATACCGAGTATATTCTATCGGCAATTCGTGCTTCAAGTTTCTTACTAACGGAGAATCATCCGGTAAAGCTCACCGCCAGTTTTGGCATTGCCATGTATCCCGACGATGCCAAAACGAAAAAAGATCTGCTGTTGCGGGCTGACCATCTGATGTATTCAGTTAAAAAGACCACCAAAAACAGCATTGCTGTATCCGCATAGTAAGGCCTTTGTTTGACCATTTATAGGTTAGGGATTATTAAGCCTGGTCAGACTAAATATCTTTGCAATCATTTCAATATTTATATACCTTTTGCAAGCCGCGGCCATATCCGATCATGATCCTGACCTACGGGATTCACCTGGTAAAATTGTTAAGAAATGATTAAAATAAACACATCTTTAGCCCAAATTTCAGGACGCTGACCATGCATCTGCGGATTTTTGTTCTAATTTGTTTTCAACTGCTTGGCCAGGCCTTCACGATTCAGGCGAATGCATTTTTATCCAACCTGCAGGTCGATCATTATGCGCCCTTATTTACCACCTATGCAGCTCATCTCTCCCGTTCGGAATTCACGTTGGATCAGGGATTCCACCTGGTCTATTATCAATCGGAGCGCGGCATCGAATTCAGCACGGACAAAGCCGGGGACTGGGGCCTGCTCTTCAAAATGCGTGACAGCATCTATTGGGAGACGGCTAGTATACATCAAAAACCGGTTATAACCCATTCCTATCCCGATCTGGTTAAATTCTATTTTCAAACGAACGAAGAGGTGCGCGTTGATGCGCTTTTCCATGTCTATAGTTCGCGTATAGCCATACTCTATCTGGATATCCGTAATCTCAGTGATCAGGAAATCGAACTGGAATGGTATTCCTATCTGCATAATCCATATCGGGTGTTCAATGATTTTGAATATCATCCGCAAGATCATTCTCTTACTTTTCTGCATGAGGAATTTCCCGACAACTGGATGCTCAACCATGCCATACCCTATGCGAATCCCGTTTACGACGTATGGGCCTTTTCCGATTCATTGGATGCAGTGACGACCCTTCACCAATTTCATCCCCAATCCGGCGGTCTACCCCAGGAAATTGATTTGCAACGATCACAGCATCTCTTGCTCTGGGGGCGCATCGATCATGAACAGGGAGGACGCTGTCGCCATGATACTACCCGCGCGCGATTCCAGATTTTTTTGAACGATGACTATGATCGTCTGCTCACCGAAAGCGCACCGCGTTGGGGTAATGCCGATGAGAATGTTAATGCCTCTGGTTTTTACGGGGTTGAGCTGGGTAATTTCGGCAATCTGAACGAAGCAGACCGCTATCATATTCGATTGCGGTGTATGTATAGCGGGGAGGAGGCTGAGTTTGAAGAAACGATCAGCGAATTTGCCAATAAAAACAACATACGCCGGAATCTCCTTTTACGATCTGATCAGAAAGTGGTTGATGTGCCCACATTGAAGAGCCTGATCTCACCACAAGATGGGACGATCCGGTTGCATTGGACGGGCCGTTTCGATCAGGAATACCATATTTATCGGCGGATTTATGGGCAACAGGGTTTTTATGAACGGATCGGAGCCCAATTAACGACGCACACTCTCATCGATTCATTGCCAGTAAATGGTCTAATTCACGGCTACGTTCTCCTTGCTTCCGATGAGGAAGGGTGTTTTAGCATCCATTCTAATGAAGTGACTTCTTTAAGCCATAGGGATTTTGTGTCCTACGTGCGTGACGGGCGAATGTCCGATTCCATCCCCCGGAATTTATTGCAGGTAATCAGTGCACGAAAACGCATCCATCTCGGGCCGAAAGAAAGCAGGCCTGTAAGTATCGGGCGCGGCTTTGCCCGCGATCCTGTGGAGCGCGAACAGATTCAGCATGAACTATTCGATCGCTTTCAAGCGGACCCCAATCCTTTTATTGCAGAAAACGAAGCGTTTTTTTCAAACGTGCCCATACTGAAAACAGAGGATGCGGAAATCCAATTGCTTTATCATAGTGCTTTTAATTTAATGTGCCAGGTGATGCTGCCGGCGGAAGGGCGCTGTGGATTTAATTATTACGTCTTTTCCCGCGAACCGACCTGGGGATGGGGTCATGGCGGGCAGGTATTTCATGAAAGTATCACCATGCTGGCCTATGCCTTTCTAAATCCAATTGGCGCCATGGATTCGCAGCGTATTTACCGGGAACGCCAGTATGATAATGGGTACATCAATTATCGCACCGGGCCCTATCTGGATGAAATCATAGAATATGCAGGTGAATTGACTTCTTCGGCACCCTGGTATGCCTGGTTAAATTGGGAAGTATTCACCATTACGAATGATCATGAGTTCCTGAAAGAGATGTATGAATCCAGCAAACAGTTTTATCATTATTACATATCCAACCGGGATAAAGACGGCGATGGTTTGTGCGAGTGGGGTGGTCATGCCGTGCTGGAATCGGTGCGCGATGCCTACGTGGCTGTGTGGGATGAGGTCGGTTGGCCCTCGGAATTCGAAGCCCTGGATTTGAACTGCATGCTGGTCATGGAGGCCGACGCCCTGGCACAGATGGCGGAAACGTTGAGTTTGCGGGAAGAAGCCGAAGAATGGCGCCGGGACGCCCAAAGGCGCCGGCAACAAATCAATGTAACCTTCTGGGATGAGCAAACCGGTTTCTATTATCATGTCAGCCGGGATAAGCACACTTTCAGTCACCAATCCGAAAACGATTTAAAACGGATGGAGATTATCGGCTTCTTACCCCTCTGGGCGGGCATTGCCTCACCAGAGCAGGCGGGTCGCCTGGTGGATCACCTGACCGATGAACGAAAATTCTGGAGACCTTTCGGTATTCCATCCCTGGCAGCGGACGATCCCTATTACAACGATAAAGGTTATTGGAATGGACCAGTCTGGGTACAGTGGAATTACCTGATCATGCGCGGATTAATCAACTACGGATACAATCAGGAAGCCACGGAATTGGTAGGGCGCGTTGCCCGGGGGATGATTGAGCAGTTGAAAAAGGATCATAACTTCTGGGAATTTTACAGTCCCGATGAAGCCTGGGCCGGTTATCATAAAACCTATATCTGGGCCGGGATCATCAATCGCATGCTGCTCGATATCGCCAACCTGGAACCAAATTTCTGGAAAGGTCCCTGAGGTGAGATTCTGTTTTGGTTTGCTCTTTTTGCTGATCATCTGCAGCGCTTATATCCTCGTGGCTGACGATTTTAATTCCCTGCAGCTTGATTTAGACCGGGGATTAGGCGTTAAGGCCGTGATTGATCACAACAATCAAATCCGATCCCTCTATCAAAGACTTCCGCTTTTTTCAATGCATGTGGATGACCAGTATGTGACCTCTCAGAATGCCGATGTAGTGGTATCATCCACACCGGATTCGATGCGCCTGAATTTTGGTAACCGACTGGTTGCCGATTTGAAAATAGCCGGTAAACCAGGCCATACCTGGAAAGCAGTCATTCATTTCCGGAACCTTTCCAGCGATACCCTGAAACTGGCCGATCTGGTGCCCTTCGGACAATCTGAAGAACACCTCCACATTACTACCAGAGGTCCCTGGTCCCTGACCCGGGCACAATTATTCCGGCCCGGTTACAAGCCGGTCGGCATTATAGTGCCTGATAATGCCTGGGAAATGGGTTATGCCGATATACACACCAATGCCGGGTTTTCCCTTTGCGCCCTGTCCCGGCGCACTGCTGTAAGCGATGGGATACGCCGGCGGTACTGGACTCTGCTTCCGCCGGGTGCAATGGTTGAATATACCCTCTATGTGGAATCGTACCGCGGTGACTGGCAAAACGGTTTGCGCCGCCTGTTTCAGGAACGCTATTTGTTTGATCTGGATGCATTTGATGAAACCCTCTACGAACGTGAGGATCTGGCCTGGATTAAACGCTGTTATGTGATTGCCGCCCAGATGGCCTGGGATCATGATTTTTATGATCATCAACGCGGTGGCTATCAATTCGATCGCTTCCTGCAACAAGGCAGGGAGTATTTCGGCGGCTGGGATGCCTATATCCTCTGGCCGACCTGGCCCACCCTCGGCCTGGATCAACGCAATCAGTGGGATCTATACCGTGATCTGCCCGGGGGAATCAATCAAATCCGTCATTTGGCGCAGGTGGCCCGGAATAGCGGCACCCGTTTTTTTATATCCTATAATCCCTGGGATGAAAGCACCCGGCCGGTTGATCCCTATGAGGGTATGGCACAATTGCTCAGGGAAACGGATGCGGATGGAGTCATCCTGGATACCTATGGCTGGTC
>Ga0209498_1001391_pt1 | contig 14850 bp, 13 predicted proteins | sample WalLakDeSediment_FD_184131 | JGI IMG/M metagenome (GOLD analysis project Ga0209498, IMG submission 184131) | Lake sediment microbial communities from Walker lake, Nevada to study Microbial Dark Matter (Phase II) - Walker Lake 11/02/13 Deep... | ecosystem: Environmental > Aquatic > Freshwater >... | reverse complement strand
ACGTCCCGCCAGTGCCATATATTGACATCTGGTATCTCTTCTTCAGAGATCGTTGTGTCTTTTTTATCCTCTGCTTTCTCCTGGATGTTGAAGAAGAGCGAGTTTGTCTTCTTCGACCATACCAGTGCAGGTTTGTTTGCTATTTTCATTTCTTCGGGAAAACCGGCTGTTTTTTCGGGGTCAAGGAGTACATTCGCATCTTGTTGCCCCTTCTCCCACATATAAATTTTCCAGGGTTTGTTCTTATTGCCGGTAGTATCTCCGTCGGCAAGAAATGCGATTCTGTTGTGCGATTCATCCCAGGTAATCGCTTTATAGGATCCGATTCCGCTGTGCAGTCTTGCGATACTAAAGTTTTCCAGATTTTTCGAATAGATGCCGTTCACCTGATGATCATCCGAGATGACCGTGTATATAAGATAGTGTTCCTGTTCATCTATCGAAAAATCTTCTACCGCTTCGATCCGGACTTCATCTGTCGTTATTAAGTTTCGCAGGATAAGGACTGAGCGTTCCGCCTTTTCACCGGTTTTCGTGTTATTGACTTCTATAGTATCCGGTTCAGTCTCTTGTGTTGTAGTATCTGATACGAGAACCGCGAGCCACTTTTTATTTTCCGATAAGGTATATCGTTTAAGCAGATCATAGACTATTGTATCCTGATTCGCAATATCGAAAATTCCGAGCTTGTTTTTTATATTTTTTTCAGGATTTCCGTATTCATCTTCCGGAGGAACAATGGTATAGATAACCGATGTATCTTCGAAACCGAAAACAGGTGCCGATCCGCGTGGAATGGTGTATTCAATATACGAATCGGTGTTCCGGATGATGAGATCTCCGTCTCCGAGTTGCGGTTTCAGGTAATACGCCAGCCACGATCCGTCGGCCGACAATGTTTCACCGGATATTGATCGCCAGGTATCAAAGTCCGCGATCGTTAATTTTCTTTTCTCATTATTATCAAGTGTAAATAGCAGCGGTGATGTGCTGAAAAATAAAAAGAGAATTATAAAAACATTTCGATATGATCTCATTTTCTTTTCCTTGTTTGTTTTCTATAACATATATTATTTCCAAAATTATTGCCCAGCAGCACCGAGTTCGATCGCTTCATCGACCATGGCAAGATAATTCCCGAACGGCACGTAGCTTGGAATCGAATTCCCGGAGCCGATTGCATACCGTCCCCGTTCACCGCATGTATCTATCAGATAGCGGGTCCGTTCCCGGACGACTTCGGGTGTTTGCGCACCAAGTATATTGACGTCGACCCCGCCGAGTGTCGCGATATCCTTCCCGGAGCGTTGCTGAAATGTATCAACCGGCAAGATTAAATCTTCAAATGAATGTTTGCCGTCTATCCCGACTTCATTGATTAGGTCGGGCATCAGTGCATCGACTTTACCACAGGAGTGTAAAAAATATGGAACTCCTTTTTTATGTGCCATATCGGCGAATCGCTTGTGCCAGGGGAGAAAATATTTTCGCAGCTGGTCCGGTGAAATCAACGTTCCGGTACGAAAACCCATATCGTCTCCCTGTAAGATACCGACAACGCGATCGAGCCCGAGTATCTGTCGATAGAAATCCTCAATTATCTTACCCACCCTGTCTGTGACCGCCTTCACCAGGTCCGGGTTATCATATAGTGCAAGACAGAGACCTTCATATGACATAATCCAGGAGACGTGTTCGAAAATGCCGCCGCCGTGGCTTGTCAAAAACCCCATTCCCTCCGGAAGATGGTCACTGATATGCTCGTAATCTGAAAAGTCGACCTGCCGGACATCGGGCCAGGGATACGTCTCGAATTCTTCCCAGGAAGTTATCCTGCCATGATGCTCATCCATCCACTCCCGTTGTTTTGGCGGGGAATTACCCGGGTCGATGGTTGAAATTCTGTGTTGCTGAAATCCCGCATCTTTCTCATATTTGACAATATCATATCCCAGCCGATGCCAGACAGCGATAAAATTATCGAGATAGACGGCCCGATTGTTGCGATTATCAGTGTAATCTGCCCAGGGGCGGTTAAGTAACCGGGTGGAGATCGTTTTCCACACCACTTCATCTATCACGTATTCTACCAGGGGTGTTCGCTTTTGCGGTATTCTCCCGAGCAGTATGTCCAGCCATTCCTGTACATCGGGCTTCGGTTTTTGTAAGGGTATATGGCGTGTCATAGCAAGGATTTTTTATTTTTCGAAATTATTTACGGCTTTGTAAAACGCATCAAGCTTGTTCATCGTAACCCCCGGGGGAACGTCGCACCCGGATGAGATAACGAAATTTTTATATTCACCGGTCGCTTGTAATAATGCTTCCGTATTATTGAGAATTTCTTTTTCCGAAGAGTTTAAGAATATCCCCGCAGGGTCGAGATTACCGCAGAGTATTGTGGTCCCCGGTACGGATTTCAACGCTGCCGGCAGATCCATAGGGGAACCAAAATGATAGATCGATACACCCGATTCGAGTACCGCCGGCAAATGATTAATCCTTGCGGCGCAATTGTGTAGAATAAGCGAGAAGGAGTCATCGCTAACCGCTTCGTGAATCCTTCTTATGTACGCGGAGGAGAATGCACCGAGCGATCTCGGAGAAAGAAGCCCTGCGCTTGGTTCCGCTATAAGAACGCCGTTTGCACCGGCCCGTTTAAATTCTTCTGCGTACGCTGTGAGAAATGTGGCGGATTTTTCAATGAGCATATGCATTGTATCCGGTTCGGTCATCGTCAGTTCAAGCGATTCGCTCACGCCGAACAGACGCCCTGCCAATGAAAACGGACCGATCATACCGGCGAGCACGAACGGTTTTGTCTCGAGTCCGGTGAGTAGACGCACGGTGTCGAGATACACCTTTGTTCTTTTTTCACCCGGTGCCGGGATCGCGAGAGCGTCGATCTGTTCTTTGTCGGTAACCAGACGTCCCCGTACGGTCGGTATCTCATTATCTGCCAGCTGTATTTCGCATCCGAATGCCTCGGCCTCGACGCTCAGATCCATCGCGGACTGAACGATCCACGTTTGGTATCTCTTATGAATCTCATTTTGTGCCTGGAATTGTTTTTCCGGATCCGTTACTATATCCGATACCGTGGCTCCGGTTATATCTGCTCCGGGATAGACGGCGATCGGCATAGCAAGCGTCCGTGATGATGAAAGGATATAGTTTGTGAGTTCACTCATTGTTGAATGTTCCTATAGACATGAATACGACAGAAATAAAAAAAAAGTTACGTAATATGACGCGGTTCTCTTACGCGAAGTACCAACCAGATTGCGGCAATGATTGCACACAAACCCGATGCAAAGAATACTACATCATAACCGAATTTGTTTGCGACCCATCCGGCGACGACACCGCTCAGTACAAACGGAGAAGTTATCATATTCGTTAATGCAATGAACGTGGGTCGCTCGCTCTCAGTGCACATCTCGACTACAATTGATAAACGCGATATAACCACCACATTAATTGTGAACGCCGAGATGAAAAATACGATTAAATATATATAGACTGTTGATGCCGTAAGTGCGACCGTACAGCCAATGATTGTACCGACCGCCGCGATGATTAAATTCAAACGATGTCCGAAAGTGTCCGCAATCGCTCCAAGTAATATGCTGCTCATGATTGTACTTATCATCATAACCATCGTAAACAGACCCGCGTATGAATCATCCAGTCCGAACGTATCGAATGCATGTACCGTGTAGAAAGCGTTTGCGGTCGATGCGGTGATTATCAAAGCATCGGCAATCAGAAAATTACGGAAATTAATTTCATGCTTAAGTATAGATGGTATATTACGGATATTTTGAAGTAAGTGCTGTGTCGATGAGGGTTTGGTCGGATGCTCCTCTTTCAGTCGTGTTAAAACAAAAAACGAGATCATCATAATACCGAATGCCAGGATGAATAAAAGTGCGAAATTTGCCGGATAACTGATCGTGCGCAAAATAACCATTGCCATCCAGCCGCCTCCGACACCGAGAATTCCGCCTGCAATCGACCGGTATGCGAACAAACGTCCGCGTGCCGTAACCGGGGTAATTTTGGATATAATATCGAACCAAACAGGCAGATGGACACTTCCACCCAATGCCGCTACAGTAAACATGAAAAAGAAAATAAATAGTGCAGGGGTCGCCGAAATATCGGCAATAACCAAAAAGGTGACAATTGCAAGGATCAGGTAGGGGAGACGCTGGATGAGACCGGTTTCCAGCATTAATTTTTTTTTATATTCTACACGTTGTGCTAAATGTGCAAAAAATATCTGAGGAAAATTAAAACCCAGCATCCAGACAACGGGTATCAAACCGACGGCAATATTTGTTCCTCCGATATTTTTTATGAATACCGGGAGTATTGTTTGATGGGAAATAAGACTCATGCCGAGTGCGAATACACCTCCGTCTATAACATTTAATCGAAAATTACGCCGGAGTGAGGGATTGAGGGATAAGGGTTCTGTAAATAGAATGTGTTTCAGCATGGAGATACTATTCGGGGGTAATGCGCGACAATTCGTCCGGAAATAACATTTCTTGTGCAAAAATGTCCATAAAGTCCGGATTGCTGCTCAACGGCACATGGTGCACGATACGCTGTATTTCATTCAGTTCGTTATGATCATTCAGGAACAGGGCGCGTTTCGATCCGAGGAGCGCTGCATTCCCCGCGGGTTTAATGTGTCCAACCGGGAAGGGAAGTAGCCCTATATTTACCGCGCTATCACGATTTATATAATTACCGAAGGCTCCCGCAAGATGAACATTAGAGATGTCAGACACTGTAATATGAAGCAACTTCAGTAAAATGCCGATGCCTGCTGCTATCGCACCTTTTGCTAATTGCAGTTCACGGATATCCGGTTGGGTTAACCTCACCGGACTGAGTATTTCCCACGAGGCCGCTTTGTCGCTGAATCGACCGTTCGGTTGAATATAACCCAGCGAGAGACCGACCGAGACGGCATCGACCAGTCCGCTGCCGCAAATTCCTCTGGGTTCTCCTCCGCCGATTATAGTGCTGTCATAACCTCCATTGGTTTTTACAACCGATGAAATTGCTCCGGTAGCAGCACGCATTCCCATTGATATGCGGGCGCCCTCAAAGGCCGGACCTGCAGCAGTCGAAGCACAGAGCAGCCGGTCTTTGTTCCCGACCACTATTTCACCGTTTGTTCCGAGGTCGATCAAACATTGATACTTTGTCCTCTTATGTATTCCGGTTGCGAGAATACCGGCAAGAATATCGCTGCCGACAAATCCGCCGAGTGATGGGAGGAAATGTATCGATGCTTTATCATCAAGATTCCATCCAAGATCGCCGGCCGGTATTTTTACCGGTTTGTATGATGTATCTTCCGGTTCAAATGGAACCTGGGAGAGAGGGGTAAGGTCGAAACCGCAGAAAAAATGCTGCATTACCGTATTACCGACAAGGGCTACGGTGGTAATTTGATCGATAGGAACGTCTGTGCCACCGACCAGCTCAATGATAAGCGATTCTATCTGTTTTCGTAAAATAAACCCGAGATCGGCTTTTCTCTCCGGTGCTATTGAATAATTTATTCGCTCCATAATATCGGCGCCGTATTGTGCCTGATTGTTCAGTGCAGTCTGTACTGCAAGCACATCGCCTCTCGAGAGGTCGAGCAATTGCGCAGCGATTGTTGTTGTTCCTATATCGACTGCAATACCGTAGCCCTCCTGCGGTTTAAACGGGAACGACGAATTGTCGGTCAGGATTGATGCCTCCCACTGGGCAAGCTCGAGTTCGAGATCGCCGGCCGCGGTCCCGCAGCACGCGAGCCGCCATCCCGAGGATAGTTCCTTCCCGGTTAGTAGTTCCTTCTGTTCCGGTGTAACGGGGAAGGAGCCCTTCAGTACTTTCACCCTGCAACCGTTACATCGTTTTCTGCCGCCGCATGGGAATTCGACGCCATGGGTAAAAAGAACATCCTGCAGGGAGGTGCCGTGATCTACCTCTATTGATACATTGAGCGGTTGAAGGATTATTTTACAACGATTGGATATACTCATAAATTGAAGACATTATTTTTGTCCGGCCGGGTCGCACGGTTCTGCTTCGATGATATTATCTTTAAAATTTGCCACAACGCGATATCCGGGTCGTACGACAAGAAATTCATCCTCATTCCACTCACCGTTAATCAGTCTGTGAATGAGAGTCATATCACCGCTTACTTTTTGAAATCCCCATCCTGCTTCTTCGGCATCTTCCCGGGTTTGTTTTTCGAACCGGTCATCGGGTTCTATCCCCATTTCGATATACGTAAAACTATTGTACCTGTCCTTGTATTTTGTCAGTTCCTCGAATAAGAATTGTGCGTTTTCCTCGCCGTATTTTTTTACCAGCTCGGCATAGCTGAGCTCGAGACCGGTTTTTTGTTGTATCGATAACTGGTCGAATTCTTTCCCCGGCGTGCCGCGTTCGATCCACCCCGATGTTTTAAAATAAACGCCGGGATTATTATTGAAATAGGAGAGGTAGCGCTCTTTATTTCCGAGGAAAATAGTAATGCAATCGTGGGCGCGGGGAATGACGAGCGGAATATCCCGGGCCGTCAATCCTTCAATACCGTTGTTGCACAATCCGTAGCCGAACAGTATTGCCTGGTATAAGGATTGATCCGTCGCATCTATCCGCTCCTGTATCCTGGCAAGCATCATTGAGCTTTGAATGTCGTGCAGCCCTTTCGGAAGGAATTCTATATCGACCTGATGCGGCGATTGTGAGATCGCATAGCACATCTCACGATAGAATACTTCGCAACTGATTAATTTGTATCGCAATGCGCTCTGGTTCCTGATTATATAGCTAAACCGTACTCTTTCGGAATAAATTTCAGCGTTTCGGTATTATGTATTACGTTCTCCACCATTTGATTTTCAGTGTCGGGTACCTTATCGGCAATGTCTTTGAGTCGATCAAGCCATCGTGCTTCCTGTACCGTCAGTGAAAGCATCCCGTTCTTTGTCGCTTCACTGAGTTCATCAAGTGCTGCACGGACTGCTTCAACTGTTCGGTCGTAGTAATGAGATCGGCTCATAATTCGCCTGGAAATCCTCAAGACCACTTCCGGATGCAGTATTAATGCCTGCGGGTCAATAAATGCATCCGATTGTACCAGCCAGTCCCGCAAGAGATAAGCTTCCCCGGGGGAATTTTCGAGACACGTATTCATTAAACGGCAGTCGTAGGCAAGCTGTTCCATAGAGACAACCGGTGCGAAAGTGCTGAGCAGCCGGACATTAGCAACGGATTCGTTCGACCAGCAATCGCATACTGCCTGTGCGATATTTCCGAGCGGGCTCAAATGGGCACAGGCCGATGTACGTCCTTCCATCGAGATCGGGACGCCGCAGATGGCTTTCATATAGGGCCCTTCGTAAGCACAGTCTTTACTCGGTCCAACCGCTCCCACTTCGTATGCGACAAGACTTCGGGGAATTGTCGCCGCCCTTACAACGGCAGCGAATACTTTCGGTATCATTCGCTGGTCGGCTAAAGTCATTGCCGTGTTACCGAATGCGCAAGCCGAATCTCCGGAAGGTATGATGTTCGTTCTGTTGCAGGCATCGACTATATGGTTCCATAGAAATTCCATATCGCGGCAGCCGAGGACACCGAGTGAAAAAATAACCATTTGAAGATCGGCGTTGACCAGTGCTTCGTCACAAACTTCTTTTCCGCCGGTCGATTCAATGGCGAGCAGGTCAGCACCTGCTGCTGCAGCATTTTCAAAAAAATACATCATTTCATCCCAGTGTTTTCCCTGCCGTTGAAGCGGGGGACGAACGAATTCACGTGTATCATTCGGAGTAACGCGCAGGGCACACTTGATACCGGTTGAAGCGTGGCAGGTATCTAATTCCTCCGAGATGATCTCGATTATCTCACGGGCCCACTCAAACTTGTGTGTCATAGGGGGCAGTGTTTCAAATTCAACAAGAAGGGATGGTACCGATAATTCAATAGCACGCTTCATCACGGACTGGATCATTGAACGATATTGATTGCAGATTTCGCCCCATGTGGAATCGTTAATTTCCATAGTAGGTAGTGTGAAATTGATTTCGGGGATAACCAGACCTGCACCGATCTCGACGCCTTTACCGCACCGGACAATAGACGGACTCCGCCCGAAGATAAATTGGTCTAATGAACTGATAGCAATTTTTTTTTCATCCATGCTGCTTTAATTCCTGTATGTGCCGGTATGCTTGATATTGACGAGCGATTTGATAAAATCCGGTGCCGTACCGCAGCATCCTCCGATAAAATCCACCCCGGCGTCAATGATCGTTTTGGCATGCGATGCAAACGCAGCGGGAGTTATGGTATACACAATGTTACCGTCGATAATCTCGGGTAAGCCCGCATTCGGTTTGATCCACACAGGCAGGTTTGTGGCGGCGCGTAGGCGTTTTGCAACCGGAATATATGATTCAATCCCCGATCCGCAATTCGCTCCTATTCCGTCGGCTCCCGCTTCTTCGAGAACGGAAGCTGCATCTTCGATCGTCGTTCCCATAAGGGTGCGGTCTTTGTCTTTTCCCGAATCGAACACCATCGATACGAAGACGGGTAAGCCCGTCGCTTTAGCAGAGGCGAGAGCTATTTTGGCTTCCTCGAGATCGCTCATGGTTTCGACAATGATTGCGTCCGCACCACCCTCGGCCAGTCCGGCTGCCTGTTCAGAGAAAGCATCTTTCAACGCATCTTCGGTTACTTCTCCCATGAGAAGCATTTTACCGCTCGGTCCGATCGAGCCGAATACAAATGCTTTTGCCGCGGCAGCTGCTTTCGATATTGATGCACCGGCTCTGTTGATGTCGAATGTTTTTTCTCTTAATCCGTATTTTTCGAGTATAATCGAATTCGCGCCGAATGTGTTTGTCAGAATTATATTGCTTCCGGCATCGATATATGACCGGGCGACCTGTTCTACCCATTCGGGTTTCGTCAGGTTAAGTTGATCCGGACATGCTCCCTGCGATAAGCCTTTCGCCTGAAGCTGTGTACCCCACGCGCCGTCTGTTATAACCGGTCGCAACGCAACTATTTCTTGGAGTGTTGAATGCATGCTGATATTCTTTTAGGAGCTTTGTTGATTATGCCATTAAACTGCGAACAAGACCGACGGCCCCGCTTGCACTATCGCTATATCCGTCTGCACCGATTTCTTCTGCGTATCGCGGAGAGACGGGTGCGCCGCCGACGAGGACTTTAACGTTATCGCGTATACCCGCTTCTTTTAAGGCATCGATTGTATGTTTCATTGATGGCATCGTCGTGGTGAGCAGTGCGGAGAGCGCTAAAAATGTGGGTTGTTTTTCTTTTATCGAGTTCACAAATGTTTCGGGTGCAACATCGACTCCGAGGTCGATAATCTCAAATCCCGCACCTTCAAGCATCGAAGCGACGAGATTTTTCCCGATGTCGTGTAAATCGCCCTTTACGGTGCCGATAACGACACGTCCTGCCGGTTTATCCCCACGGGATGCGAGGATGGGATTTATGAGTTCCAGAGAACCCTTCATAGCCCGGGCGGCAATCAATAATTCAGGCACAAAAAATTCATTGCATTCAAATCGTTTCCCGACTTCGTCCATTGCCGGTATCAGGTAATCTTTGACGATAACTTTTGGATCGACACGGTGGTTCAATGCTTCGCGGGTTAGTTCGCGTGCTGTTTTTGCATCGCCGTTAATGATTGCTTCCGATAACTTCTGCAGTTGTTCCATAGATGCTTCCTGTCTTCATGGTAAAAAATAGTATTATCTAAGGATTGTAGCCTTTATCGTGATACATAGACACGATATGAAATGGTATTTTATATATTAAACTTCATTTCATTATGTAATATACTTATTCACGGTGCCAAGTTCAATAAAGCATCGCGGCTTTTCACAGGTGAAATGATATATAAATTTATGTATAATATATTGAAAATGCTGTAATCTCTCACTACATTATATAGACCACATAATAAACGGCATTTCGTATGTAAAATATCTGGATAGTATGAATAACCGGGATCGTTTTATCCGCACAATGGAGTATCAGCCGGTCGATAGAGTTCCGAATCATGAGGTCGGTGTATGGCAGCAAACTATCGATCGATGGGACAATGAGGGTGTACACCCGTATTCACTGCACTGGGATTGGTTTACCGGTGAAGAATTTTTTAACATGGATGCGAGAGAGTTTATACCCGTGCAATATAGTATGATGCCGCCGTTTGAAAGAATCGTCCTTGAATCGAATGACCGGTATGAGGTCTTTCAGGACGCAAACGGAATAGTCCGTAAGGCTTTACTTGAAGGGACGGTTCGCGGGCAGCGTTTATCGATGGATCAGTATTTAAAATTCCCGGTGGAAAAACCCGGGGATTTTCACGAATTACGAAAGCGGTATGAATCGAATTTACAATCCCGATATCCTGCGCAGTGGGAGTCGCTGTATCTGCAGGGTTGGAAAGAACGAAAGCACGTCCTTGTCCTGGGGAAAAACGTGGCTGCCGGGGGGTTCTACTGGCGTGCGCGCGAATGGATGGGAACGGAGAACCTGTCGCTGGCGTGGTACGATTATCCCGAAATGATGCACGAAATGATGGAATTTTATGCGGATTTCACGATTGAAGTATCCCGGCCGATACTCGACAAAACGGATGTGGATTATTTTAATCTCAGTGAGGACCTTTCGATGAAGAACGGACCGTTGCTGAGTCCCGATACGTTTCGGAAGTTCATAAAGCCGCATATGAAGCGCCTTGTTGATTTCATGAAGTCGAACGGCGTACGATATGTTACGCTCGATACCGACGGAAATCCGGAGGTGCTCATCCCGGATTTTCTGGATATCGGCATAGATTTACTGTGGCCATGTGAAAGAGCGGCCGGGATGGACCCGGTTTATCTTCGTAAAAAATATGGTCGATCGCTCCGCTTAAGCGGCGGAGTTGATAAACGGGTACTTGCAACCACGAAGCAAGCCATTGATGAACACCTCGAACTCCTCCGTCCCGTTGTCGAGGAAGGGGGATATACACCGCAGGTCGATCATCTTGTTCCGCCGGATGTGAGTTACGATAATTTCTGTTATTACATGGATAAAAAAAGATTATTACTCGGGGAGTAGCGGGCGAAGTTTTCATGGATATATCTCCAATCAGTCGGCAGATTTATGCGCGCAATAAGTGCGGACAGCTTGTTTTAAAACCATCTTACAGAAAAAAAGCATTCGACAGTCACGCTGTGGATTGCCCTTTCGTGTTCAGACACGATGGGAAATATTATATGACATTTGTGGGATGGGATGGTATCGGATACCGCACCGGCATGGCTGTCTCCGATGACCTTGCGTCATGGAAAAAAATAGGAATGATCATCGATCGCGGTCCGTCCGGTTCATTTACCGAATATAATATTGCTATGACAAGCATTATTCGGGATAATGAACTTTACGGATCAGGTGAAGTCAGAAAAATCAACGGGAAATATATCGGTACCTATCATACGTATCCCGGTGAGGGATATGAGGTCGGACCCGGTATGATAGGTATCTGTTACAGCGATGATCTGATAAACTGGACCGTTGAAGATCCGGTTCTCTTTCCGGAAAAGAGATATGCCTGGGAAGCCGGGGGATTATATAAATCATGGTTCATGGAACACGACGGGGTTTTCTATCTATTCTATAACGCAAAAAACATAACCGAAGGCGACTGGAAGGAACAGATCGGTTTCGCATATTCAAGCGATCTCCGTACCTGGACAAAATATCCGCTCAATCCGGTCATCACGACAGGGGATACCCGATCGTTTGACGGTAGGTTTGCATCCGATCCGTGTGTCTTTTATCACGACGGATATTGGTTACTTTTTTATTTCGGCCTGAGTTATGACGGTCACGCACGTGACAGCATGGCGTACTCTTCGGATTTATTTACCTGGTATAAAACAAATGAGATTCTCATTGATGTCGGTCCGCAAGGAAGTATCGATTCGAAATACGCGCATAAACCGTCTGTAATAGCGAAGGAAGGGATGCTGTACCATTTTTATTGCGCTGTTTCGCCGTCGAAAGAGAAATATACCGGTGAGATTGAAACAGCCGAAATCCGTGGTATTTCCTTTGCTACATCAAAATAGCGGCGGTCATTGATCTCCGAATAGTGTTCTTATTAACGATAGATTGTTGACTATCACAACGGGAAAAAATATGGTTGTTAAGGTAATATATTTCATTGCAATATTCGTTTTCATGATCAATCCGGCGACCGGTAGTGAAAACGATCCGGAAACAATAGTGAGTAAACAGGTCGATGCATACAATATGCGCGACCTGGAAACGTTCCTGTCATTTTATCACGATGAAATCATTATTTATTCCTTCCCCGATGAAATACTGATGAGCGGTATCGATGAAATCAGACCGTTCTATAAATCACGATTCGATAATGCACCCGAATTGCATTGTGAAATACTGGAACGGATAGTTTTCGGAAACTATGTTTTTGATTATGAGCGGATCACAGGTATCCCCGATACCGGAGTTGTCTACGCGCTTTTAATCTACGAAGTCATCGATAGTGCAATTAAAAATGTTTGGATGATGCGAAAATGATTTCCATAAGGAACATTGCTTGAATGAATTCACGTGAACGTGTTTTATGTGCTATAGCCCATCGGGAGCCGGACAAAATCCCTCTTGACGTCGGCGGATGCGGACTAACAAGCATGCACGTCAGTACCGTTTATCAGCTGAGGCAGGCACTCGGACTGGATGAGCCGGGAACGCCTGTCAAGGTCGTCGAACCATATCAAATGCTGGGAGAAGTAGAACGCGATCTTGCGGATGCTCTCGGAACCGATACCGTTGAGTTACCCGGTAAAGGTACGATGTTCGGCTTTAAGAAAGAGAATTGGAAGGAGTGGAAAACTTTCGACGGTACCCCCGTACTGGTACCGGAGCATTTTACCACGACCCCCGATGAAAAGGGGGATATTCTTCTTTATCCCGGGGGAGATACGAGCGTTCCTCCGAGCGGACGTATGCCGAAAGGCGGTTGGTATTTCGATGCGATTGTTCGTCAGGAACCGATTCGCGAGGAAACGTTGAAAATAGAGGATAATACCGCGGAATTCGGACTGCTGTCACCCGATGATCTTGCGTCGATGAAAAGAAATGCGGAAATGGTCTATCATTCGACAGATCGAGCCATAGTCGGCGGTGTACCGGGAGCATCGTTCGGTGATATTGCTCACGTGCCGGCTCCCGCATTGAAGCATCCGAAGGGAATCCGTGATATCGAGGAATGGTATATCAGTCTGTCAACACGTAAAGAGTTTATTTATAAAGTATTCGAACGTCAGTGCGGGATTGTTCTTCAAAATCTCGAAAAAATGTACGAAGCAGTCGGTAATTATGTGCAGGTGGTCGTTGTCACCGGAACCGATTTCGGTATGCAAACGGGTCCTTTTATCGATCCCAGGAAATATCGGGAACTGTTTAAACCGTTTCACAAAATTGTTAACGATTGGATACATCGTAACACCGGATGGAAAACATTTATACATTCGTGCGGTTCAGTTTCGCCCTTCCTCGATGATTTCATCGATGCGGGTTTTGATATCCTGAATCCGGTGCAATGTTCCGCCGCGAATATGCAGCCGTCGTTTCTGAAGGAGCGATTCGGCGACCGCATAACGTTCTGGGGCGGCGGTGTTGATACGCAACATACATTACCATTCGGGAAGCCCGACGACGTCCGCCGTGAGGTTGCCGAACGGCTGGAAGTTTTCGGGAAAGGGGGCGGATTCGTCTTTGCTGCAATCCATAATATTCAGGCAGGAACACCGATAGTAAACTTACTCGCTATGTTTCAAATTTTTAAGGAATTTCATGCTTAGAAATGAAATATTAAACAAAGGGATGAAAATGATAAGAAGTTGTTTTTTATTTTTATTATGTAGTTTTATAATAAACGGTTCAATGAGTACATTGGCTGGAAATAATGTTAATAAAGAAGCAGAGAAGCCCGAATATCCGATTGAAATCAATTTTGCTATCGGTGTGGGTATTACCGGGGGAAATAACAGTACCCGGACCGCGACGGTGGATAGTGAAATACAGAAGCGGTATCCCCGATTCAGATTGAGGTTTAACGGAAAAGGTGCATACGGAGAGGCACGGTATTCGGGTGGCCCGTGGATCGAATCCGCGAATAACTGGTTACTAAGCACCCGTCTCGATTGGTTTACAACCTCACAATTGCACAATTTTCTTTTCACCCAGGCGGCAACGCAAAGTAATCAATACAGAGGATACTGGCTGAAGAATAGCGTGCAGTTTGGTTACGGAATTAAATTATTCAGTGATAATAAGTTTATTGACCTGATATTACCGCTCGGTATCGACTATGCACGTGATGTGCTGGTTGTCGATGACAGACAACGACCGGAAAATTTTTCCGCGGTATTGAAACCGGAATTGACGGTTACGTTTAATTCAAATCTCAGATACCGGCAAAAAACCAATTTCTTTATAGATTTTCGTGACGATGAAGATTATCGTGTCGATACAGACAACATACTTGATGTCGCGGTGACCAAAGGTTTTTCGTTGCGAATGGCATACACCATAAATTTTAATAATAAACCCCGTTTAATCCGCGAAGTCGATCAAACCGGTCAACCGACCGGAGAACGGATACCGGCACGTCCGACCGATCACATATTTACAACATCGGTAATGATAAGGATATAAGAGTGTATGAAATCAAGAACAGTATAACCACTAAGGTAT
>Ga0209498_1001390_pt1 | contig 14853 bp, 14 predicted proteins | sample WalLakDeSediment_FD_184131 | JGI IMG/M metagenome (GOLD analysis project Ga0209498, IMG submission 184131) | Lake sediment microbial communities from Walker lake, Nevada to study Microbial Dark Matter (Phase II) - Walker Lake 11/02/13 Deep... | ecosystem: Environmental > Aquatic > Freshwater >... | reverse complement strand
GAGGGTAATCAGAAAAGAAGATCTCACATTTTTGCAAAAAGCGTATGTAACCGAAATAGCCAAGGGATTGCGTTTGACGATCGGTAAAATATTTCAACCGAAATTTACGCATAATTATCCCGATGAACCGTGGCCATTTCAACCGTCATTCCGCGGCCGGCCGGTGCTGGTTGAAGAGGACGGCATAGAGCGGTGCGTTGCCTGCGGATTGTGTTCCCGCGTGTGTCCATCACTGGCGATTGAAGTGCAGGCCTCAGAGACGGAGTTGGAGAAAGAAAGATATCCTATTCGATTTGAAATTAATATGATAAGATGTATCTTCTGTGGATTTTGCGAAGAGGTATGTCCCGAAGAAGCTATCGTCATGAGCGATGAATACCTTGTGGCTTTTTATCAATCCAGAGACGCGGTCTACGGAAAAGATAAACTTTTAATGTCCACCGAGAGATTGGCAAAACGACTTGAGTTCCTGAGGGAAAACAGATAAACGCAGCGATCAACGCGTATACGTAGTTCTTAAATATTTGTAATTATTTGTACCGACGCACGGGTAGAAGCAGAGAACAAAGCTTAGTTAAATAAACGAATCCCGATCCCGATGCATTGTGAAGATGTATTGTAATGACTGTACCATCTCGTATCAGTATTCTATTCACATTGCAGGAGGATCACCATGCTGTCCCGAACAATTACCTGTGCCACATACGGCATCGACGCCCATCTTGTCGAAGTCGAATCGAGTGTCGAATCCGGATCATTCCTTTTTAATATGGTTGGCTTACCCGACAGTGCAGTGCGCGAAAGCCGGGAACGTGTCATAGCGGCCATTAAAAGCTCGGGTTATGCTTTTCCGTTTCGCCGGCTGACCGTAAATTTAGCACCCGCAGATTTAAAAAAGGAGGGCTCATCATATGATCTCCCCATAGCAATCGGTATTCTATCGTCGAGCGGTCAACTGGAATCCGATATACTTGAGTCGCACGCGATTATCGGTGAATTAATGCTCGACGGTACCGTCCGTCATGTACATGGCGTGTTGCCTATCGCAGCCGAGGTGAAGCGGAAAGGATTGCGCGGGATTGTCCTTCCGAAAGATAACGCCAAGGAAGCCGCGATGGTAGAAGGGATAGATGTCTATCCGGTTGCAACGCTTCACGAGGCATTCGATATCCTTGCCGGCGAATATAACATGATAGAACCATTCACGGTCAATCTCGACGAAGTATTCAAACTCGAGCAAAAGTATACCTTCGATTTTAAGGACGTCAAAGGTCAGGAAAATGTAAAAAGAGCGCTGGAGGTGGCTGCATCGGGAGGTCATAATATTATTATGATTGGTCCTCCGGGTTCGGGGAAAACAATGCTCGCGAAGAGAATTCCTACCGTTCTCCCTCCACTTACATTTGAGGAAGGTATAGAAACCACAAAAATACATTCTGTAGCCGGCTATTTACCCCCCGATACGGCTCTCGTTGCCACCAGACCGTATCGTTCGCCGCATCATACCATATCCGATGCTGCACTCGTTGGCGGAGGTACCTATCCCCGGCCGGGAGAGGTGTCGCTGGCACATAACGGAGTTTTGTTCCTGGATGAACTTCCGGAGTTTAAAAAAAATGTGCTTGAAGTATTGCGCCAACCCCTTGAAGACGGCAAAGTAACGATAAGCAGATCAAAACTTTCGGTCGACTACCCTGCAAACTTTATGCTTGCATCCGCGATGAACCCCTGCCCATGCGGTTACTATACCGATCCGAACAACGAGTGTACGTGTACAACTATACAAATCCAGAGATATATGGCAAAAATATCAGGTCCGTTGCTCGACAGGATCGATATTCATATCGAGGTGCCTGCCGTGAAATATAAAGAGCTTGCAAGCAAGGAGTTAGGGGAATCATCCACGACTATCCGGGAGCGCGTCGTCCGGGCACGGCATTTGCAAACCGAACGTTTTAAAAACAGAAAAGGAATGTATTGTAATGCCAATATGGGATCAAAAGAAATACGTGAATTCTGTTGTATCGATAGCGCCGGTGAAGAATTATTAAAAATGGCGATTACAAAACTTGGTCTTTCTGCACGTGCATATGATCGCATCCTGAAAGTAGCCCGAACCATAGCCGATCTCGGTGGTGCGGAATCCATCCGCCCTGAACATATTAGCGAAGCTATTCAATACCGTAGTCTGGACAGGAATTTGTGGGCGTAACTGTATATTTTTTTTACACCCTAAACCTGGAAATTTTCCTGTTTCCGGTAAATGGCTCCTATCATATTTATTAAAAATAAAAATAAATATGAAAACTGTACGAAATTTACGCATTTTCCATCGGTTTTAATTGGAACGAATATTGTATATATATAAAATGTAGAATAATTTCGCATAAAAAATGGCTAATTTGCAGCAATTGGAACACGAATATGGAACTAACAGCTAAAAAGAAAGCTGAATCGACGAAAGATAAACGTAAGAAACTGGTGGATGCCACAATGCGGCGACACGGTCATGCATCCCATGCCCTTATTGAAACGTTACACTCAGTACAGGAAGTGTACGGGTATTTGGAGGATGATGCCCTTCACTATGTGGCTCAACAACTTCGGGTACCACTCAGTAAAGTCTACGGGGTAGCCACCTTCTACCACTTTTTTACTCTGAAACCTCAGGGTGAACACACCTGTGTAATTTGTACCGGAACGGCATGCTATATTAAAGGGGTACCGGCGATATTACAGGCGATAAAAGAAAATTATAATGTTGATGCAGGGGACACATCCGATGACGGGAAATTATCTGTACTGACTGCCAGATGTATCGGCTCGTGCGGGCTGGCACCGGCAGTCGTACTGGACGGGGAAGTAACAGGAAAGCTCGAACCCGATACACTAATCGAACGAATTGGGAGAATGATAAAAAATGACGTATGAAGAATTTATTCAGCTAGGTGAAGAGCAAAGGAAAAAGAACGGACAATATGAGCATTCTATTGATGTTTGTGTTGCGGCGGCCTGTGTCTCGATGCAGAGCGATAAGATCAAAAAATCTATAGAAGATGAAGTGAAGAAAAAAGAACTCGGTACAAACTGCCGGGTCCGCGGAGTCGGGTGCATGGGGTTATGTGCCGAGGGTCCTTTGATCAATATAAATAACGGGAAATCACTCTACTGTAACGTGAAAGAAGAGGATGCTCAGGAGATTGTCAGTACTATCGATAAAGAACCCATTGAACGCCTCAAACTTTCCGCTGATGTACCATTTTTCGACCATCAGCTAAAAATAGCATTGGAAGACAGTTGCAATATCGATGCCGAAAGTTTAGATGATTACCTGGCACATGACGGATATGAAGCATTATTCGATGTGCTCACCAAGATGTCTCCCGGCGAGGCCTTACAGGAAATAGTGAAGAGCGGATTACGGGGAAGAGGAGGAGGCGGATACCCCACGGGTTTAAAGTGGAGTACGGTACAGATTGCGATTACTGATAAAAAATATGTAATTTGCAATGCCGATGAAGGTGATCCGGGTGCTTTTATGGATCGCGCAATGCTTGAGAGTAATCCGCATAAAATACTCGAAGGAATGGCGATCGCGGGGTATGTTGTCGGAGCAGATCAGGGATATATCTACATCAGGGCGGAGTATCCATTAGCGATTAAAAGGCTGCGTAATGCAATTAAGCAGGCCGAAAGAAAAAACCTGCTCGGAATTAATATACTTGGTACCCCATTTAATTTTAGTGTTGAAATCCGGCTTGGTGCCGGTGCATTTGTATGTGGCGAAGAAACCGCCCTGATTGCATCTATTGAAGGGCAGCGAGGCTCCCCGCGTCCCCGACCGCCCTACCCGGCGGAATCCGGTCTCTGGGAAGAATCAACTCTTATTAATAATGTCGAGACTTTTGCGAATATTGTTCCGATAATGAAAAAAGGCGGAGAATGGTTTGCTTCGGTCGGCACGGAGAAAAGCAAAGGAACAAAAGTATTTGCACTTGCCGGCAGTATTAAAAACACGGGTTTAATCGAAGTACCTATGGGGATTTCTCTGCGGGATGTCGTATTTGAAATAGGCGGAGGAATTCTTGAAGGCAGGAAATTTAAAGCCGTTCAGACAGGCGGACCATCGGGTGGTTGTATACCGGAGAGTCATCTCGATATGCCTATAGACTATGAGTCACTCATAACCATAGGTTCGATGATGGGATCCGGCGGTATGATTGTTATGGATGACAGTTCCTGTATGGTTGATGTTGCTAAATTCTTTATGGATTTCTGTCAATCGGAATCCTGCGGTAAATGTGTCCCTTGCAGGGTTGGCACCGCGCAAATGCATAACATACTCGAAAAAATAACGAACGGAAATGCGGGGATGCATGATCTCCAGCTCCTCGAAGAATTATGTGATGTCGTTAAAAATACCAGTTTGTGCGGTCTCGGACAATCGGCAGCAAATCCGATTCTGAGCACAATCAATTTCTTCCGGGATGAGTATCTCAGCCACATACAGGATCAACACTGTCCTGCAGGTGTATGTAAAATTAAGAAAGAAGAGGAAGTTATTTCATGAGTAAAGTTAGAATTAAAACCCTGAAAATTGACGACAGAGATGTCGGTGCAAGGGAAGATCAAACTATCCTCGAGGTTGCCCGCGATAACGGTATCCACATTCCAACGCTCTGTCAATTGGATGGTTTGACAAATCTCGGGGGGTGCAGATTGTGTCTTGTCGAGATCAAAGGAACGAATAAGTTACTTCCGTCTTGTGTGACAGCCGTTGAAGAAGGTATGGAGGTATCTACAAATACCGAAAGATTACAAAAGTACCGCCGGAATATAGTGGAATTATTTTTTACGGAACGTAATCACGTATGTGCGGTCTGCGTATCAAACAATAACTGTGAATTACAAAATCTTGCACAACAAGTCGGTATGACGCATGTACACTTCCCTTATATGTATCCCGCGTTGTCGGTAGATGCAACGCATGACAGATTTGCGCTCGATCATAACCGGTGTGTACTATGTACGCGCTGCGTGAGGGTCTGCGATGAAATCGAAGGTGCTCACACACTCGATGTGCGGGGCCGGGGAATAGAGGCATATATTATAACCGATCTTGAACAGGTATGGGGCGAATCCGAAACGTGCACCTCCTGCGGTAAATGTGTAAATGTTTGCCCCACCGGAGCTTTGTTTGAGAAAAATAAATCCGTTGCAGAAATGAAAAAACAAACAAAGTTCTTACCATATCTTACAATGATGAGAGGTGCGCGACGATGACAAAATTGAAACTGGCGACAGTGTGGCTGGACGGGTGTTCGGGATGTCATATGTCATTCCTCGATCTGGATGAAAGAATAATCGAGATAGCTGAAAAATTTGAAATTGTATACAGTCCACTGGTAGATGTGAAGGAGTATCCGCATGACGTAGACATAGTATTAGTCGAAGGTGCCGTGAGCAGCGATGACGATTATGAAAAAATTTTAAAAATCAGAAAGCGTTCAAAAACCATCATAGCTTTCGGAGATTGCGCTATTACTGCGAATGTACCCTCGATGCGCAATCGATTTAAGGTCGATGAAGTTTTGAAACGCGGGTTTATTGAGACGAATACAGATAATGGAGTTATCCCGAATAAAAATATTCCACTCCTGCGTGAACGGTCAGTGCCGGTGTATGAAATAGTCGATGTAGAGATTTTTCTGCAAGGTTGTCCGCCTTCCGCCGATCTGATATATTATGCGTTGTCTGAGATAGCCGAGGGAAGAATCCCCGATGTAAGAGAAAGAGCCAAGTTTGGATAGGAGTTATTTTTGATGAATAAAACAATATCAATTGATCCGGTAACGCGGATTGAAGGACATGGAAAAATCACCCTTCACCTGAATGATGACGGAGCCGTGGATAACGCGTATTTCCATGTGACTCAATTTCGCGGGTTCGAAAAATTAATTGATGGGCGCCCATTCAGGGAAATGCCGGCAATTATGGCAAGAATTTGCGGGATTTGTCCGATATCTCATCTCAGTGCCGCCGCCAAGGCGTGCGATCAGATTCTCGGGGTCGGTATACCGAAACCGGCGGAAAAACTCAGGAGATTGATGAACCTCGCACAGATTATACAGTCGCACGCACTCAATTTTTTCTATCTCTCATCGCCTGATTTTATTATGGGTATGGACGCAGAGCCGGAAACTCGTAATCTTATGGGTGTGCTTAAGAAAAATTCACAGATTGCCCACGACGGGATCATGCTTCGTAAATTCGGCCAGGAGATTATCGAAACATTCGCGGGGAAGAGAATACATCCTGACTGGATTATCGCAGGAGGCGTCAAAACTCCGATCATAAAAGAAAATATTGATAAATTTCTGATACAAATCCCCGATGTGCTGAAAGCAGTAAAGCGAAACATCGAGTGGTTTAAGATACAACTTCCAAAATTTAAGGATGAAATAAAGACGTTCGGATCCATGCAGTCTTTATTTATGGGATTAGTAAACGATAACAACGAACTTGATTTTTACGATGGGAAACTCAGGTTCGTCGATCATACCGGAAAGACCGTCGGTGAAAAAATACATCCGAATGAGTATAGAACGCATATCGACGAGCATGTCGAGGAATGGACGTATTTAAAATTTCCGTACTATAAACCGAGAGGGTATCCCGATGGGATGTATCGCGTAGGACCGCTTGCAAGATTAAATGTTGCTGAGCGGTGCGGGACAGAACTTGCGGATAAAGAGTTTATCGAATTCCGGGGAATGTCACGCGGTGCGGTGCTGAGTTCATTTCATTATCACTACGCACGCCTCATAGAGATTCTCTACGCAATCGAAAAAATTGAAATACTTGCAGATGACCCTGATATTCTTCAAAAAAATGTGCGCGCAGAAGCAGGCGTCAATAACGATGAAGGTATCGGTATCGTCGAAGCGCCGCGGGGCACATTAATCGACCATTTTAAAGTAGATGAAAACGGCATAATCCAGTGGGGAAATCTCATCATTGCAACCGGTAATAATAATCTTGCAATGAATAGAAGCGTGCTGCAGGTTGCAAAGCATTTCGTCAAGGGGGATAAACTCACGAACGGTATGTTAAATCGTGTCGAGGCGGTCATACGTGCCTATGATCCATGCCTCAGTTGTTCTACACACGCGATAGGAAAAATGCCGTTGCAGATTGAGCTGGTTAACACTGAAGGATTAGTCATTGATAAACTAAACAGATCGTAATGTCACGAACAATGATCATAGGGTATGGTAATCCTTTGCGCGGCGACGATGCCGTCGGCTATCACGCCGCACGTCTTTTATCCGATATGGTGAAGCAAAGGGAGGTTGTCATTCGAACATGTCACCAGCTGACACCCGAACTTGCTCCCGAGATCAGCACCTTTGAAAAAGTGATTTTTATTGATGCGTCGATTGCAGAGGTTGCAGGTGAACTGACGGTTTCTCAGTTAAAGCATACAGGTGTATCCGAACGAACAATTTCTCATCATTTCGATCCCGAGTCTGTTCTCACGTGCTCTCATATGCTCTATGGCCGGGTACCAGAAGCGTATCTTGTAACCATTACTGCGAATTCATTCGGTTACATGGAAGATCTCTCTGTACCGGTAAAACGAAGATTACCTGACCTTACACAGGCGGTTCTGAGAATAATCGGAAATGAATCGATTATGTAACGTCAACACACAAACAAACTGGTAGTATATACATATAGAAACTGAGTACTATTATGATGCGACACATAAAATTTGATACCCATGGATTGCAAACACTTTTTGATGAGCTCATAAAGGCGGACTATTCGATTATCGGTCCGCGCGTGAAACAAGCATCGTTTGGGTATGATACCATCACGACGACCGATGATCTTCCGAAGGGATGGATAACCGAACAAAATTCCTCTACGTTCCGTTTGCGAAAAACCGATTCTGCTGCATTTTTCGGAATAACGCATTCGATGAACGGGTGGAACCGATATCTTTATCCAACGCAACGGACATTGTGGAAAGCGCACCGGAAAAATAATGGGTTTGAGATTGAGCACGTCGAGGAACAACCAAATCCGGTTGCACTATTCGGTGTACGACCCTGTGATCTCGAAGGGATCAAGAAATTTGACCGGATTTTCCTCCATGCCGCTTTTCCAGATAAAACCTATACAATACGGCGAGAGCATGCATTTATCGTTACGGTTAACTGTACACAACCGTCGGGTACGTGTTTCTGTGTTTCGATGGATACCGGACCGAAAGCACGAACCGGTTTCGATCTGGGACTGACTGAAATAATTGAAGATGGAGAACATTATTTTATCGCGGAAGTCGGCAGCTCCTCAGCACAGGAAATTATAAAAAACATTCCGCATACTACTGTGCAGGAGGATGAGCTTGGTCGTATACAGGAACTTATGGAGAGAGCGGAAAAGCAGATGGGAAGAGAACTCGATACCGATAATCTAAAAGAAATATTATATCGTAATTACGAGCATCCTCACTGGGATACTGTCGCTGAACGTTGCTTTACTTGCGGGAATTGTACGCTTGTATGCCCGACCTGCTTCTGCACTACGATAGAAGATTATACGGATTTGACCGGAGGTACCGGAGAACGAATCCGAAAATGGGATTCATGTTATAATAACGAGTTTTCATATATTCACGGAGGAAGCGTTCGAACATCATCATATGCACGGTACCGGCATTGGCTTATGCATAAACTGGCAACGTATCAGGATCAGTTCGATACGCCGGGGTGTGTAGGTTGCGGCCGGTGTATAACCTGGTGTCCGGCCGGTATTGATATAACCGAAGAGGCGACGGCCATTCGCAAACATGGTAAAACATCATAGGAGTAACTTATGGAAAATCTTGGCTCTATATTGAAAAAACACCCGTTCTTTGAGGGTCTTGAGGATAACCACATCGATTTTATAGTCGGATGTGCTGCAAATGCAAGATTTAAAACCGGAGAATTTCTCTTTCGGGAGGGACATGAAGCGAATTATTTTTTCCTTGTTCGTGAGGGATTGGTAAACCTGGAAATCTATTCTCCTCAAAAGGGCGCAATTACGGTACAATCACTCGGTGAGGGAGAGATTGTGGGTTGGTCATGGATTATTTCTCCTTATCAGTGGCGTTTTGATGCACGTGCCGCAGAGGATACCCGGTTGATAGCGCTTGACGGAAAATGTCTCAGAGATAAATGTAATCAGGATCCGTCACTCGGGTATGAATTATTAAAAAGATTTGCCCCGATTATTGAACAAAGACTCGTAGCAACCAAAATACAATTACTTGATCTTTATGGAAACGATGATTGAAACAAGAAATACACATAACGGCACCATAGATTCACTTGTCACCCAACTTTTTCGGGTAAAGCGTGTGTTAAATGAAACACACGATACATTCACATTGCACCTGGAGCCGGAAAACGGAAAGGATACCGACTTTTCATTTAAAGCCGGACAGTTTAATATGCTATATATGTACGGTTTTGGTGAAATTCCAATTTCGATAAGCGGGGATCCCGACAAGCCTCACCAGCTTGTTCATACCACGCGTGCCGTCGGTAGCGTAACCAAATCTATGCGGCAATTAAAACGGGGACATGTCCTCGGGGTGCGCGGTCCATACGGCACTGAATGGCCGATGGATGAATTGAAGGGGAGGGATGTCGTCTTTGTAGCAGGAGGTATTGGTCTTGCACCGCTCCGGTCAGCCATGTATCAGGTCGTTACGCGGAGAGAATTGTACGGAAAAGTAGTCTTATTATATGGTACGCGTACGCCGATAGACATCCTGTTCCGGAAAGAGCTCGAGCGATGGAAATCACGATTTGATCTGGATATATTTGTGACTGTCGACCGGGCTGTGGGCGCATGGCGTGGACACGTCGGTGTCGTTACTCAACTGGTCGCGCGTGCTCCCTTCGATCCGCGAAATACCGTAACACTCATCTGCGGACCCGAAGTTATGATGCGGTTCTCTATAATTGAATTTGAAAAACGCGGTGTAACACCGGATCGGATTTACGTCTCGATGGAGCGTAATATGAAATGCGGTATCGGTCATTGCGGCCATTGCCAATTTGGTCCTTCGTTTGTCTGTAAAGACGGTCCCGTATACCGTTATGATAAAATAAATAAATTAATTGATATCCGGGAAGTATGATATGATGAAAAGCCGAAAACCTAAACTTGCTGTCTGGAAATTTGCTTCGTGCGATGGTTGTCAGCTCAGTCTGCTGGACTGTGAAGACGAACTCCTTGCAATAACTGAAAATGTTACTATCGCTTATTTCCCTGAGGCGACACGGACAGTTCTTAAAGGGCCCTATGATTTATCCCTGGTTGAAGGGTCTATTACCACACCTCACGACGCAGAGCGGATACACCAGGTGCGCAGATCTTCGAAATACCTGGTAACTATCGGAGCTTGTGCAACTTCAGGTGGTATACAGGCGTTACGGAATTTCAAGGAGGTAAAATCATTTATTACAGCCGTTTATCCTACTCCGCAATTCATTGAAACGCTGAACAAATCCACACCGATTGCCGACCACGTGTTTGTCGATTATCAGCTCCGGGGGTGCCCGATAAGTAAACATCAACTATTAGAATTGCTCAATGCATTTCTGAACGGACGAAAGCCGAATATTCCCCAATATAGTGTATGCATTGAGTGTAAGCGGAACGGTACACAGTGTGTTATGGTGGCAGAAGGAATTCCCTGTCTGGGTCCGGTTACACAAGCCGGATGTAACGCAATTTGTCCGAGTTATCGCAGAGGTTGCTATGGATGTTTCGGACCAAAGGAAACTCCGAATACTCACTCACTTGCAAAACAATGGAAAACACTAGGTATCAAAGACGATGATATTGTAAGAGCGTTCAGAGCATATAACGCATACGCAGAACCGTTTCAAAGAGAGAGCATTGCACACGAGAAATCGGTTTAACAATGCCATATAAATGATTATACAACAATGGTTTATAGGATTGAAATGAAGTCGAAAAGTAAGTTAAGTAAGAAGAGAGTCCCGAAAACTAAAAAAGAAACTGTAAAATCAATACACGTTAAGCAGCTTGCCCGGGTAGAGGGTGAGGGGGCCCTGCATGTAAAGATTAAGGGTAATGAAATTACCGATCTTACATTCACTATCTTTGAGCCTCCACGGTTTTTTGAAGCATTTCTTCGGGGACGGCATTTCTCTGAAGTCCCCGATATCACAGCCCGTATTTGTGGAATATGTCCTATCGCATATCAGATGAGCGCCACACAGGCAATCGAACAGGCATTTGGAGTACAGGTTAGTGATCAAATCCACGATTTGAGACGTCTGATTTACTGCGGTGAATGGATAGAAAGTCATGTGCTCCATATCTTTATGCTGCATGCTCCCGATTTCCTGGGATATGAAGATGCGATACAACTGGCAAAGGATAACCCCGATATAGTGAAGCAGGCACTGCGTATGAAGAAAACCGGAAATACGCTTATGACAATCCTGGGTGGACGCGAAATTCACCCGGTAAGCGTCCGAATAGGCGGGTTCTATAGCGTCCCTCCGAAAGAAAATCTGACTGCGTTGCTTGACGAATTGAAATGGACCCGGGACGCGGCCGAAAAAACCGTCGAGTGGACGGCGACATTGGATTTCCCGGATTTTGAAAGAAATTATGAATATCTTGCCCTTCATCATCCCGAAAGGTATGCGATTATCGAAGGAAGACTACTGACAAATAAGGGCCTCGATGTTGATATCAGTGAATTTGAGGATCACTTTGTAGAGGTTCAGGTCGAGCACTCACACGCACTCCATTCGGTACATAGGGAACGCGGATCTTATCATGTCGGACCGCTTGCACGATTTGTGCTGAATTACGATCAGCTCACCCCCGCTGCGAAACAGGCAGCTCAGTATGCAGGTCTGGATACCAAGTGCAAAAATCCTTTTAAAAGCATTATAGCCCGAAGTGTCGAAACTTTGTATGCATGTGAAGAAGCAATACGGATTATTGAATCATATGAACAACCTGAAGATGCATACCAAGAGGTAGAACCCCGACCTTCGACAGGATATGGTTGTTCCGAAGCACCAAGGGGACTACTCTACCATAAATACCGTATCGATGAGCGTGGTATAGTCCTTAACGCAAAGATAGTCCCGCCGACGGCACAAAATCAAAAAACCATAGAAGAAGATCTGTTAGAGTATATACCGGAGCGACTGCGTTTACCGCTCGATAAGCTGACGTGGCAATGCGAACAGGCTATACGAAATTATGATCCCTGTATTTCCTGCGCCACACATTTTTTAAAGTTAACTATCGATCATGAATAAGGTTGATCTGAACGACCGCAGTAAGATTCTCATTGTAGGTATCGGTAACGAGTTCAGAAACGATGATGCTGTCGGGATTTATGCCGTCAGGAAACTCAAAAAGCTTATTCCCCCCGGTATTCATACCTGCGAATTGCATTATGATCTCAGCGGACTCATGGACATGTGGGTACAATACGAGAGTGTTTACGTCATCGACGCGGTTTCATCCGGTGCGGATGCCGGTACCATCCACGAGATTGAACTCGATGAGAATCGATTAAGTGAAGAGGAATTTTCTTTTTCAAGCCATACAATCAGTCTCTCAAGCATCATCGAGCTCTCACGTGCAATACATAAATTCCCCAAAAGTCTGGTAATATATGGAATAGAAGGCAAAGATTTTAGTTACGGATGCACAATGTCATATGTAGTAAAAGAAGCTGCAGACAGACTCATCAATTCACTTGAAGAAAAATTACGAATGAAGATACTCTAAATAGAGGGAAGGTATAAATATGTTTAAAACTGATAAGATACGGGAAGAATTACACAAATTCGGACTTATCAATCTTGGTGTCGTCCATTATAACCTGCCCACGCCGGTGCTTTACGAGAAGGCGATCAACAGGAGAGAAGGCATCCTTTCACATCTGGGTCCGCTCGTGGTGCGTACGGGACAACATACCGGCAGAAGTCCGAACGATAAGTTTATCGTCCGTGAACCATCCAGCGAAAAGAACATATGGTGGGGAAAAGAGAACCGGCCGATGGAACCGGAAAATTTTGACCGGTTATTTTCGCGAATGAAAGCTTATATACAGGGAAAGGATTTATTCGTTCAGGATTGTTTTGCAGGAGCCGATCCGGAATATACACTCCCCATAAGAGTCATTACAGAAACCGCGTGGCACAGCATATTTGCCCGGAATAATTTTATACAGATTAAATACGATCTTGAGATTCCCCACGTACACGTTCCGGAGTTTACTCTCCTGAACCTGCCGAACTTCTATGCAGATCCCGGGGTCGACGGTACGAATTCGGAGATTTTCATTATCATCAACTTTGCAAAGAAGTTGGCGGTCGTAGGGGGAACAAGTTATGCGGGGGAATCAAAGAAATCAATATTTTCCATATTAAATTATTTAATGCCGCTCAAAAATATATTGCCGATGCATTGCGCTGCTAATGTCGGACAAAAAGATGATGTGGCGATATTTTTTGGTTTATCGGGTACCGGTAAAACCGCACTCTCTGTAAATACGAAACGGACGCTTATCGGCGATGACGAACACGGATGGAGTGACAGCGGTATTTTTAACTTTGAAGGCGGTTGTTATGCAATGGTGCACAGGATTTCTATGCATGATGAGCCGGAAATCTTTGACAGCACGAGAAAATTCGGTACGGTTCTCGAAAACGTTATGATCGATGCCGAAACACGCCGGATTGACCTGGATGACGGGACACTCACTGAAAATACCCGTGCATCATATCCGTTATTACATCTCAATAATGTCGTAAAAGACGGGTATGCCGGACATCCCTCAAATATAATTTTGATTACAACCGATGCTTTCGGTGTATTGCCGCCCATCGCAAAGCTAACGCCGGAGCAGGCAATGTATCATTTCCTTTCGGGGTATACTGCCAAGGTAGCGGGCACGGAAAAAGGCGTTGTTGATCCGAAGACGACCTTCAGTGCCTGTTATGGAGCGCCGTTTATTGCAATGCATCCCTCGGTCTATACAAAGCTCTTAGGGGAAAAAATAATACAGCATAATGTGCAATGCTGGCTTGTGAATACCGGCTGGAGCGGAGGGTCTTTCGGAGAAGGAAAACGAATCCCGATCAAATATACGCGCGCACTGGTTGATGCTGCATTGCAGGGTAAGCTGGATTCTGTCCCCACAACCATTGACGAACATTTCGGTGTACACATTCCGGAGACATGTCCCGATGTCCCGAAAGAAATACTCAATCCCAAACTGTATTGGAAGAATTCTCAAAAATATGATGAAACAGTCAAAAAAGTCGTAGATATGTTTCGGGAAAATTTCACCCAATATGAAGCAGATGTATCTGAAGATATTCGAAATGCAGGTCCGACATCCTGACCGGATGACGGATGAACTTTCACTCAACCCGGTGCGTTATTTACATCGGGTTTTTTATTATCCGATGATACTTCATATATGGTCAAGACAAAAAAATATTCTATGGGAAGCAGGGGTGAGGGATGGGTCTTACTCCAGTTTGTTTTATTTGGGATCTTGCTGGCAACTACGCGGTTTGACCGGGTAGATCTTCCCCATTGGATGCAGTATACAGGGTTCATTTTTCTTGTTGTAGGGGGAATTTTTGGTACCGGAGGAGTACTGAGTCTTGGAAAAAATCTCACGCCGTTTCCGCGTCCGAAAGAATCGGGTTCACTCATAACCCGCGGCTTATATCAATGCGTACGCCATCCCATATACACCGGAGTAATATTCGGAACACT
>Ga0209498_1001389_pt1 | contig 14858 bp, 14 predicted proteins | sample WalLakDeSediment_FD_184131 | JGI IMG/M metagenome (GOLD analysis project Ga0209498, IMG submission 184131) | Lake sediment microbial communities from Walker lake, Nevada to study Microbial Dark Matter (Phase II) - Walker Lake 11/02/13 Deep... | ecosystem: Environmental > Aquatic > Freshwater >... | reverse complement strand
CAGTTGCATCTCCGTGTTGAGGGTCAGATTCAGACCGAACGCATACCAGCTCATCGATTCAAGGCGATCAGATTTCGCCGCTGCCCAGGCAAAGATTCGTGAGAATTCAATCAGATACCGGTAGTCCTGTCGCACCCAATTTTTAAACTTTTCCTCGTCGAGCGATCCGTCTCCGATACCCTTTACGAAAGGATGTTCGAGTTGTTTATCCCAGATGGGTTTTGCTTCGTTGTAAAGTATATCGGAAAGTGACATAATATATCCTCCATTTTGGTGAATCAATCATTCGTTCAATCAATCAATCGTTTAATCATTCACAGCATGAATGCATGGATGCATGAACGCATGGATGCATGGATGCATGACTGCATGCATCCATGCATTCATGCATTTCATACTCCCGGCCATTTCGCCCCGTCATATACCATTTCCCAGAAAGCTATCTCATATCTTGCCGTAAGCTCAAAGTATTCTTCCATTCGGTCAAGATCGTTATTGCCCGCCTGTGCAGCAAGTTCGTCGAGTTCTTTTTTCAGATAATCAACGTACTGTGCAAAAGAATCACCGGCCCAGTTTTCTACAAACGGATACCAGGGGGATTCTTTATTAAGTCCTTTTTGTACAACTTTCCAGGAATCATGGTATGCTTTTTCTGCGGTATACAGTACCGTATATGCAACCGGATACGATTCATGGGCGACTGTTGCAAGAAGGAACTGAATATATGCATGATTGGTGAACCACGGTCTGATGTTTTTAAAACTTACACCGACAGCCTGTGCCCGGTCTTCAAATAGTTTTAATTCTTTCTGCAGCATAACGATAACATTTGCATGCGCTTCCCAATGTTTTATCGGCGCTTTTGGAATCATAGCGGCGATAAAGGGAATTGCCGCGCGGACAAAGAGATAATCCTGCCGCATCCACTGTGCGAATATTTCATTGGGAATTTTTCCGTCACGTGTTTCTAGTAAAAACCGATGACTGAGCATTTTGCTCCACAAAGGTTCGATTCGATTAAGTTGGTCGTTACAGAAACCCATTGTTCGTCTCCCTTCCTGTTTTTTTTAAAAGTTTGTCTCGTAGAATACCGAGATTATTCCAATGTAAAATAAGTAGACAGTTGACAGTATACAGTCGGCAAAACTTTGTATAATATTTCGTATGATAATTGTCTACTGCCAACTGTAAACTGTCTATTCTGTATATTGTAATGAAACAGTTTTCGGATAATCGGAAAAGGGAGGTTACGACGAGGTAAAAAAAACCATCGCGTTCCCTCCGCCGGTATTATCCGGTTCAGGTTCAAAGGGTTTAATCTCAGCGCCGCTCCGTTAGCTGACAGAATCGGAACACCCCTTGCGATGTACATCAATATAACAGTGGATGAAATAAAAAGTTCAGATATTCATTTCTAGAATTGAAATTCTCCACCCACCGCGTCAAATTCCCCGGAGATGGTCGCGGAAATTTGATTCCCCTGATTTTGTGACGAGACACCCGTTGCCTGGAATTGGAAATTACCGGCCACACGATTACTTGTCGATGTAGTCAGGGTGATTGAACCGGAAACGGACCAGACGATTGCCTCGTCTCCGGTATACCATGCCATAAAGTGCTGAGGATTCCAGCCTTCTTCTCCCCAGGTTTCATAATTACTGATGACATATTGTCCCGTCCCCGGTCGTGTTGTTCCTTCACGGGAAAACCAAATTGCATCATCGATGTCTTCATTATCGAATTCTGAAAACAGCCACAGAACAAATCCGGATTCACCTTCAACAACACCACTCCAGAACCAGGCATTTCCGCTCAGGCTCTTATTGATATCGCCCGAAATGGTGGCTGTAAACATCCCATCAACTCCGGGTCCTGTCGGGTCATCATCGCCGCATCCGAAAAAGACAAAAACTCCAATAAATAAAACAAATCCCAAAATTTGGTTATATCTCATCAAGGCTCTCCTCAAAATGATTAAACAAGTTTATATTAACATTAACAAGGTATAAAAATTACTACTGAATCACAAACCGGAAGCGGTAAAAATTGCCGACTCAATCTTTCTTTTTTATACCGCGGACTTTAATTACATCAAATCCATGTTTTTTACGAATGGAATCGACTGTCTGAAGCAGGGTCTCTCTTTTTGAGAATTGCGTTTGAAATAATTCCATCGAGTCACGGGATTCAATAAAATTACTTAATCCGGCTCCAATGAGACGGATTTCAGTCTTAAAATTGTAATATGTCCGGAACAGGGACACTACCGTATTATATACCAATGCATCGTCACTTGTAGGAGGGAGTGATTTGGATCGGGTGATCGTGGAAAAGTCCTTATATCTGATCTTGATCGTCACAGTTTTTGCTTTTTTACCTGTTTTTCTTAATCGGTAGCATATCTCTTCGATATGAGGAGCAAACAAGGACTCAAAATCTGTGGCGGGGGGCATATCTTCGGCAAACGTTTCTTCGGAGCTGATACTTTTCCGTTCGTGTTCGGGTATAACCTCGGCGGAACTTCTGCCGTGTATAATTTTATATAGGTCACCACCATATTTACTCAATATCTGTCGGAGGGTTTTTTCTGATTGTTTTTGGAGTTGCGATACCGTTGTAAATCCCCGCTGATGCAATTTTTCTCCGGTTTTCGGGCCGATACCGGGTATTTCATCGACTTTTAAATTGCCGAGGAATGACGTTTCCTGACCCGGTTCGATGATCAAAATACCTTTCGGTTTTGCTTTCCCGGATGCGATTTTTGCAATTATACGCGTAATTCCCATCCCGAATGAAATCGGAAGGTGAAATTCTTCATCGACAAGGTCCTGCAACATTTTTAAGGCCGAGTGGAAATCATTATTAAATAATTTCTCGCACCCCGTAAAATCCATATACCCCTCATCGATAGAGGTCTGCTCGATCACTGGTACGAAATCATGCAGACGGGTTAAAATTTTTGAAGATATTTCGCTATATGTGCCGTGACGTCCTTTTACAATGATCAGGTGTGGACAGAGGCGAAGGGCGGTTTTCATCGGCATCGCAGATCGAACGCCATATTCGCGCGCTTCGTATGAAGCAGAAGCAACCACACCGCGCTTTTCTGCCGACCCGCCCACAACCACCGGCGGCATTTTTCCCCGGTAGTCTGATTTTGAAAGATCAGGATCGAAAAGACGTTCTACAGAGACAAAGAAGGAATCAAGATCAAAGTGAGCAATATGTTTTATACGATGAGGCATCTCCTAAAAATAGCAACACGAAAGAACATAGGCAAGTGTTTACATATTCGGGCAATTTTGTTACATTAAGAAACACAATCAAGTTCGTTTGTAGAAGTTATATCTGAGGTAAATATGTCGGATAAACCGGTTATTGCGGAACGCACTCCTGCTGTTATGGAAATAGAACCCGGTATATACTATTGGTGTCGTTGTGGTCGTTCGAAGAATCAGCCCTATTGCGACGGATCGCACAAAGGAACAGAATTTTCGCCAATGAAAGTCGAAATTACTGAAAAGAAAAAAGTGGCGTGGTGTCGGTGTAAGCACACAAATAATCCACCGTTCTGCGACGGGACTCACAGAACGCTCCCAAAATAAAAAAAATAATAAGAGATGACATATCGTGAACCCGGTACGTTACATATCGATAGATACCTGGCGTTGGATTGATCTGTTTATACTCGTTATAAGTATTATATTCTGGATCGCCGGAAGGTTTGTGTTTTTACCGTTTATTTTTATCCTGTTATCCGTGATAGAGATTCTGTTTGAACTATCCATAAAACGCTCGAATCAGGAGTGGCAAAGTACTGAGGAGGGTAAGAAATGGGTGAGACGGATGATACGTGCTGGGCGGTTATTTTTTATACCGGCGAAGGTGTTGATCCTTCTGATTGCACTTTTCCTACTTTTTACCGGGTAGCGAAATATCAAAAATTATTTTTTTATATGTGCTTTTGGGTAATAGCCGAGCACTTTAATTTCGTTTGTCATTTCCGTACACAAACGAATGAGTTTTTGGATAAGTGCGTAATCATGGCTGTGAAATTCCACATCAATGGAGAAAACATATTCGAAAGCTTTGCCGTGGATCGGACGCGATTCGATCCTGGACAGATTCAGATGAGCGTTCGCAAAAATGCCGACAATATTATACAGACTACCCGGTATGTGCGGCAGGGTAAAAATAATTGAGCATTTGTACACCGTATCGTGCACCAGGATATCCGGCTCCCGATGAACACTCGTTATGATGAAAAAACGTGTCCAGTTATTGATATTATCCTGAACGTCTCTTACGAGGATATCGAGACCGTATAGTTCCGCGGCTTCTTTACTCGCAATAGCGGCAATATCAGTCCGCTGTTCCGATGCGACATATTCTGCCGCCTCCGCCGTATCATTATATGCCTGCGGTGCAATGTGTTTATGTTTTTTGAAGAATTCTAAACATTGCTCAAGCGCTTTGGGGTGAGAATAAATTTTACCTATCTTCTGTATCCCGATAGGTTTGCCGGGGTGGGAAGATTTGCTTATAAGAACATGATGTCTGATGGGTTGATAATATTCATCGATTACACTGATATGGTGCTTGTATAGCAGATCATAGTTCTCCCCTATGGATCCCGCTAAACTATTTTCAAGAGGAATTACGCCGTAGTCGGCCTGTCCGTTTTCAATACTGGTAAATATTTCATGAAAGGTCGGAAGACCTGTAAAGGTATTATCCGCTCCGAAGTGTCCCAAAGCTGCGATATGACTGAAGGCGCAGGGTATTCCCTGATATACAATTCTGCGTTTCATTCCACATTTGGAAAATCAGTGAATATTAACTAATATTAGACTTCTAAAATATACATAAATAAACAGATTATGCAAAAAATACTTTTTTATGCTTATTTTTCGGATCTTTCTTAATTCTTGGATGTTCTCATAAAGGAACGAAAACTATGATTACCGCCGGTGAATTTGAAAGAAACTTTAGCACAACGATTTCTAAAACAATCGGTTATCGTTATCACGTATATATTCCAAACATCGACAGGCCTGAAAAAGGGTTTCCTCTTTTATTGTTTTTACATGGAGCCGGTGAGAGAGGGAACGACATAGAACAGGTGAAAATCCATGGTCTGAATAATATGTTGAAGACACTGGATCCTCTGCCTTTTATTGTAATTTCTCCGCAGGTCCCAGATGGACAGTGGTGGGATAGTGACATACTCCATGCATTAATCGGCCACACCGAGGATACATATCCCATCGACACAAACCGTGTGTATGTGACCGGACTCAGTATGGGCGGTTACGGAACGTGGGATGTCATCACAAAATATCCCGAGCGATTTGCGGCTGCGATCCCAATTTGCGGAGGCGGGAATTGGTTGTTAGCAGACAGAGTTAAAAATATTCCGGTGTGGGCTTTTCACGGTGACGCGGATACGGTTATTCCAATCGACCGGTCTATTGAAATGGTGGAAGCATTACGGCAGGCGGGAGGAGATGTAAAATTTACGGTTTATCCGGATACCGGACATGATGCGTGGACTCCGACTTACAGAAATGAAGAGATATATAAATGGTTATTGCAACATCAGAGAGAGAGTAACTGAAAAATATGAAACACACTAATATAAATGAAAAACTCAGGAATATCGCGATTATCGCGCACGTTGACCATGGGAAGACCACGCTTGTTGATCTGATGTTTCGCCAGAGCGGTATGTTCAGGGAGAATGAAGATATCGCCGAACGGGTGATGGACCGTCTCGATCTGGAGCGGGAACGCGGGATCACTATCTCTGCAAAGAATTGTTCGGTGAAGTGGAATAATGTCAAAATAAACATACTTGATACACCGGGACACGCAGATTTCGGAGGAGAGGTCGAACGGGCACTCATGATGGTCGACGGAGCGATTTTATTGGTCGATGCATCCGAAGGACCGTTGCCGCAAACGCGGTTTGTTTTGCGAAAAGCTCTTGAGGGGGGAAAGAAAATTATCGTCGTTATAAATAAAATCGACAGAAAGGATGCACGATCCGAAGAGGTACTGAATGAAATTTATGACCTCTTTATAGACCTTGATGCGAACGAAGAACAAATCGAATTCCCGGTCTTATATGCTATCGCAAAGGACGGTATTGCAAAACGTTCTCTCGATGAGAAGAGTGAAGATTTACATCCGCTATTTGAAACTATTATCGAGGTAATATCCGGTCCGCAGTATTATCCTCAGGAACCGTTTCAGATGCTGGTTGCCGATTTGGATTATTCCGATTATCTGGGCCGGCTTGCGATAGGAAAAGTATTTAACGGTTCGGTAAAGAGTAATGAGTCACTTGTCTGTATACGGGAGGGAGGCAGTATTATGCCTCTTAAAGTAGGCAAGCTGCAGGTATATGAGGGACTGAAAATAAAAGAGATCAACCGGGCAGAACCCGGAGATATAATAATTCTTGCAGGGATCGAGGATGTTCACATCGGCGATACGATCTGTACAAAGGAAAAACCGAAACCGTTGAAAAGGGTCGCAGTCGATGAACCGACAATTTCAATGCTGTTCACGATCAATACGTCCCCTCTTTCGGGCAGGGAAGGAAAACTGGTGCAGGCGAATAAGATAAGGGAGCGTTTGGTAAAAGAAACAATGAGAAATGTCGCACTGCAGGTCGAAGACGCTCCAGATGGAGATAGTTTTATTGTGAAAGGGCGGGGTGAATTCCAAATGGCGATATTGATTGAGACAATGAGAAGAGAAGGATATGAGTTAGGCGTGGGCAGACCGAAAGTTATATATAAAAAAGAGAGCGGAAAAATATTAGAACCGATAGAACATCTTTTTATCGATTGTGACGAAAACTTTATCGGTATTGTGACAGAAAAACTTTCCAAGCGAAAAGGGAGAATGATCAATCTCGTTAATCACGGCACCGGTCGTGTTCGTGTGGAGTTTGGAATACCATCGCGTGGTTTAATCGGTTATCGGAGTGAATTTCTCACGGATACGAAAGGCACCGGTATCATGAATTCGTATCTTGAAGGATACGAAGAATACAGAGGAGACTTCCCGTCCAGGTTAACCGGTTCTCTGGTGTCGGACAGGGCGGGAGAAGCTGTATCATACGCATTATATAACCTTGAACCCCGCGGTACCATGTTTATTAAACCCGGAGATCCCGTCTATGAAGGAATGATCGCCGGTGAACATAATCGTGGACAGGATTTGAATGTAAATCCTTGTAAAATGAAAAAACTTACTAATATGCGGGCCGCGGGAAAAGATGACGGTACGGTTCTCACACCGGTGATACCGCTCACGCTCGAAAAGGCAATCGAGTTTATTAAGGAGGATGAGCTGGTCGAGGTTACCCCGTTATCGATTCGGTTGCGCAAATTGATCCTATCGACAATTGTCCGGCTAACGAATAAACCTGAAAAGGTACCCGTGCAGGGGCAGTAGCGGGTATTCGTCCGGGCCTTTCCATTTTATTTGCTGTACGGTGGAAAAACCCGAGATTACAATTTAAATTCAAATTATTTTAATTTAATACATTTATGAAAACAACAAAAAAATACGGCAGAGCGACTGACCGCGCTTTGAGTATGTGGGTAAAATTAGCCCGGGCGCACGATACTATGAGCACCCTTGCGGATCGTAATATTGCTACATTCGGTTTAACAACGCCGCAATTCGGAGCCCTTGAGTGTCTCGGACATCTGGGACAGATGACAATCGGTGAACTCGGCAGAAAAATGCTCGTAAGCGGGGGGAATATGACGGTTGTGATTGACAATCTTGTCAAACAGGGATTAGTCAAAAGATTTAGGATACCGAATGACCGTAGAAAAATTCTGGTGCGTTTAACAAAGAAGGGAGAAGAGTTGTTTCATGGCATTTTTATAAAACATGCTGATTTTATAACAGATTTAGCATCTGTTCTGACAATGCAAGAGCAGGATGAACTCAGCAGGTTACTTAAGAAATTGGGGAAATCGCTGGAACTTCGACGATAAAAAATTTTGTTATATATACTATAAACTCAAAATATTTAAACTCAAATATATACCAATATCCACGTAGGAGGTTTATTATGAAACGCTTCATAAGTATCTTTTCTTTGTTTTTAATATTCTTTTCGGTTTCACCAGCACAAAACACTTGGCAAATCGATAAAGCCCACAGCAATCTTGATTTCTCCGTTCGTTACATGATGCTATCCAATGTACGAGGAAGCTATGATAGTTTTGATGCTGTCCTGGTTCAGCATAACGACGGTTTCTCCGGCAGTGAAATACAAGTCACCGTTCAAGCTGCAACTATTAACACTCAAAATTCTGACAGAGACAATCACCTGCGATCATCTGATTTCTTTGATATCGAGAATCATCCTGAACTAAAATTTGTATCCCGTGAATTTCAAAAGTCCGGTGACGACACATATAAAATCCTGGGAGATCTGACTATGCGGGGTGTTACAAAACCAGTCACAATTGATGCAGAGATGATCGGTCTTGTCGACGACCCGCGGGGATTCCAACGCGTCGCATTCACCGGAGAAACTACAGTCAACCGTAACGATTTCGGTGTCCAGTGGAACCGTGCATTAGAAGCAGGTGGTTTTCTCGTTGGTGAAAATGTAAGAATTATGATTAACGCTCAATTTATAAATCGTTAAAGTAAGCATTTTTTATTTCATCTGTTTTATTAAACCTGCATATCCCGAATATGCGGGTTTTTTTTGAAATCTGCGATTAATTCTTTGTGCTTTTTTGCATATCAAAAAAAAGAACCGTACCATGAGCATCATATGAAAATTCTATAACATTGGAAAGAATTATTGGTACAGACTGATCCCAATCGAACTTTGGTAAAAGCTGTGCTTCTCAGCGGTAGTTCGCTTACCATTATGTCCGGTGCAATCATATCACCGTCGCTTCCGGCGATGTTGGATCATTTCTCCGATATACCCTATGCTGAATACCTCGTTCGACTTGTTCTCACCCTCCCCGCTTTATTTATTGCTTTAGTATCACCCGTCTCCGGTCTTATTATCGATAGATTCGGAAGAAAATTTGTGTTACTGGCGGGATTATTTCTATACGGAATAGCGGGTACATCGGCGGTATTTCTGGATTCATTACATCATATTCTGATAACCCGTGCTTTTCTTGGAATAGCAGTTGCAGCAATTATGACGACTATTACCACGTTGATTGCGGATTACTATGACGGAACCACACGTGCCAATGTTATGGGTTTGCAGGCAGCGTCGATAGGTATTGGAGGTATGATATATTTAACAACGGGTGGTTTACTTGCAGAAATAGTATGGAATGCACCGTTCATTATTTATATTGCATCTCTTATTCTGATACCGCTTACATTGGTAGCTATTTACGAACCTGTTGTCCGGAATAATCTATCATCTGCCGAAATTGAAATCCGTTATACAAATGACCGCCGCGAATTAATAAAAGTTTTACCACTGCTTCTCGGTATTTATTTGCTTATGTTTCTTGTGCAGTTGATCTTTTATACTGTCCCGACACAGTTACCATTTTATTTGCGCGCATTAACCGGAGCTAATGCAATCAAAATCGGAATTGCGATTGCCTCTTCGACCTTATTTAGTGCAATTGCATCGTATATGTATGGGCGTATCAGTATTCGAATATCGTATATGCAGATAGTAATTATATCGCTTTTCTTAACCGGTTCCGGCTTTACGATTATCAGTTACTCGACAACCTACTATCATGTATTGATCGGTTTGTTCTTTTCCGGTTTGGGAGTCGGTTTGTTTATGCCGAATGTTACAATGTGGCTCTCCGTTATAGCACCGGCTGCTTACAGGGGAAGGGCACTCGGCGGTTTAACGGCATCGATTTTTATCGGACATTTCCTATCACTGATTATTATACAACCATTCATAACGAATTTTGGATTTATACATACATTTTTCTTTATCGGGCTGATTCAGATAGGTATAGCTTTTCTGTTTCTGTCGATTCGGGGAGTTTTCTTTTCCGGTAAAAACAGGTAAGGATTCATTTGCATCTCAAATATAACAAATAAACCCGATACAGGAATATTACTTATGCCACAGGTTACACGGATTAATATATAGCAATTCCGAAATTTTTAAAATTCATAAAAGTTTTGTATTTTTAATTAACAATCATTTTGGAAGTTATAAAACCCCCGAATACTACCAACACAGTAATATCCAACTTGGAGGATTATTATGCCAAACGCTTATTTTTCTGTTCCGGAAACCAAAAATGAAGCACCTCTTATGTATGCTCCGGGTACTCCCGAACGTGACGCACTCAAGAAGACATTACAGGAGTTACAATCGACCGAGATAGAAATTCCACTCATCATTGGCGGACAGGAAGTAAAATCCGGAAACACCTCCGAAATACGACCGCCGCATAATCTTGCAAAGAAACTCGGGGTATATCATAAAGCCGGAGAGAAAGAAGTGAAAATGGCGATTGAGGCAGCGCTGGAAGCACGAAAAACGTGGGCTGAATTACCGTGGGAACAACGTGCATCGGTCTTTCGCAAAGCCGCAGAGTTGCTCGCCGGTCCCTGGCGGTACATTATGAACGCCTCGACAATGCTCGGCCAATCAAAAACAGCTCATCAGTCGGAGATCGAAGCGGTTGCAGAACTAGCAGATTTCCTTCGATTCAACACACTCTATATGACAAGGATATTCGGAGATCAGCCATACTCACCGACGGATATGTGGAACAGGGTAGAGTACCGGCCTCTCGAAGGATATATTTTTGCCGTAACGCCGTTTAATTTTACCGCGATTGCCGGCAATTTACCGACGTCACCTGCTATGGTTGGAAATGTATCGTTATGGAAGCCTGCTTCGAGCGCTGTATATTCGGCATATCATTTTATGAAACTGCTTATGGAAGCCGGTCTGCCCCCGGGTGTTGTTAACTTCATTCCCGGTTCCGGTTCGCAGGTGGGTGTACCTGCTCTTTCCAGTGAACATCTCGCGGGAATCCAGTTCACCGGTTCTACCGCAGTGTTTCAACAGATGTGGAAACAAATAGCAGACAATCTGCACAAAATGAAAACCTACCCCCGCATTGTCGGTGAGACGGGCGGTAAAGATTTTATCTTCGCACATAAAGCAGCCGATGTTGACGCAATGGTCGTTGCAGCCATTCGCGGTGCATTTGAATATCAGGGACAAAAATGCTCTGCCGCATCGCGTATGTATATTCCCAAATCAATCTGGCCGGAGTTTAAAGAGAAATACGTTGCCGGAGTAAAGAAAATAAAAGTCGGCGATATAGAAGACTTCACAAACTTCATGGGCGCTGTTATCGATAAGGCGGCATTTAAATCGATCACGGAATATATCGATTACGCTAAAAACTCCGATGAAGCAGAGATTATTACAGGCGGGGAGTATGATGACTCGAAGGGGTATTTCATACAACCAACCACCATCCTGACGACAAATCCCAGGTTCAAAACGATGGAGGAAGAAATATTCGGTCCGGTACTCACCATCTATGTATACGAAGACGATGCGTTTGAGGAGACCCTTACGCTGTGCGATGAGACCTCGCCGTATGGATTGACCGGTGCGATATTCTCGCAAGACAGATATGCACTTGAGTATATGACTCGCCGTCTGCGCAATGCCGCAGGTAATTTCTACATAAACGATAAACCGACGGCAGCCGTTGTACATCAGCAACCGTTTGGCGGCAGCCGCGCTTCGGGTACAAACGATAAGGCAGGTAGTGTGATGAATATGCTCAGGTGGATGACTGCACGGTCAATAAAAGAAACATTTGTACCGCCGAAAGACTGGAGATATCCTTATATGGGAGATAAATAATCTTTACGATTATGAAATGCAGTATATAATGCGGTATGTCTATCAGGGACATACCGCATTTTTTTTAAACAAAATGCCGCTGTCACTATTGCCTATCCGGGTAATGCATACCTGACTATGTTCTCTTTTCTTTTGTTTTGGCGCGTGCATGCATGAGGTTCTCATGATCCTTCGACATCTCTTCGAGCGTTTTACCTTTTGTCTCGACGATAAACTTCTTCACAAAAATAAAAGCAACGACTCCGAAAGCCGCATATATTCCGTATGAAAAACCTAAACCTATTGTTGTAAGCATCAGGGGAAAGCTCATGGTAAATACAAAATTCGATCCCCACTGGCCGATACCGCATAGCGCAAGAGCGGCGCCGCGGAACCTGTTCGGAAACATTTCACCCAACATTACCCACATAACCGGTCCCCACGAGAAGGCAAAAAATGCGATAAATGAATTCGCTGCAATTAATGCATAAATGGCCTGCTTTGTATTCAGCTGTAAATCACCGTCGGGTGATAAATCTCCCGTCGAGAAAATAAAGGCCATTGTTCCGAGTGTGACTGCCTGTCCGAGAGCTCCTACAAGAAGGAGTGGTTTCCGTCCAACCTTATCGATCAGAGCGATAGCAACAAAGGTAAAGATCAAATTGACCGAACCGTTAATGACGCTGGTCAGCAGGGCATCGGCTTCGGTAAACCCGGCCGCCTGCCATAAAACCGATCCGTAGTAAAAGACAATATTAATCCCCGTAAATTGCTGCAACATAGCTAAACCGATTCCGATCCAGACGATCGGGTACAGATTAAATTTCCCCGGAATAAAAATATCCGTGAAGCGAGGTTTCCTGCTTTCCAGAACGGTTGTTTTAATTTGTTCGACAAGCTCTTTTGCTCTGATCTGATTATTTATCCTGGCAAGAACCGATTCGGCTTTCGCATAACGCCCGGCTGCGACCAGATAACGGGGTGATTCGGGTATAAACAGCAATCCTATTAAAAATACTGAAGCAGGAATAATCTCGACCCAGAACATCCACCGCCAGGCTCCATATCCGGCCAGGAAGGATTCTGACGCACCGCCGGCAAGTCTGGCAATTGTATAATTACTGAAAAATGCAACCAATATTCCGATGACGATCATAAGTTGCTGTAGTGAGGTAAGTCTGCCGCGGATATCCGGCGGTGCTATTTCGCTTATATATGCCGGTGATAATATACTTGCACCTCCGACAGCCAATCCCCCCAGAATTCTAAAGAATACAAATTCGGCTGAACTGGATGATATTCCCGATCCCCAGGCACTTATGATAAATGCAATAGCGGTAGCAAGAAGTATAGTTTTTCTGCCGTATTTATCGGCAAGCATACCGGCAAAAAATGCTCCGACTGCACAGCCGAGAAGCATTGATGCGACGTTAAATCCGGTTCCGACTGCATCGGAGTCGAATGTCTGCTGTAAGGCACTTACGGTTCCGTTAATGACACCACTGTCGAAACCGAAAAGAAATCCGCCTATGGCTGCAACGGAGGATAAAAAAATCACGTAAGCCGTGTTATGCCGAGATGTATTATTTTCATCAAGAAGATTCATATTTTGGTTATAATCGGATAATTATATTTTTGATTGAGTTTTGATATACATTTGATCGAATTTACGAAAAATTATGTATTTATCCAATCATTATGTGAATATAATACTCAATTTTAGTATATTGCGTCTTACGTAAAAAACGAGATGTTCATATAATTAAGATCAAACATTAGACAAGAAAGTGAAATTAATACACTCCCGATATTTCCCCGGAGCGAAGGGTATCCTCAGATATGATGTCTTTTATCTGTTTATTCTTTTATTTATCTTTATTCTTTTTTGGTCTGTCCTTGGATTGAGCGACATCGTTGAGCGGGGCAGAATACAAAAATTTGATGAATATGTATTATTAACGATTCGAGAGGCGGAAGATCCGTCGCAATTACGGGGTCCGGAATGGTTGAGGGATTTTATGCGGGATATAACGGCCCTGGGAGGTGCGCCGGTCCTTACGCTCATTACACTGGGAGTTATCGGTTATCTCTTATTACGAAAGAGTTACCGTTCGATGTGGCTTGTTCTTGTAGCCACGTCATCCGGATTGGGAATGAGTTTGCTATTAAAATTTTATTTTATCCGTCCGCGGCCGTCTATTGTTCCACATCTTATGATAGAGACAACGCCAAGTTTTCCAAGCGGTCACTCTTTGATGTCGGCGGTGATATATCTGACACTTGCAGCATTGCTTACGCGTTTGGAAACATCGAACAAGGTACGAATATATACTATGAGTATAGCGTTGCTTTTTGTTTTCCTCATCGGTATAAGCCGGGTTTTTCTCGGTGTACATTATCCGACGGATATTCTTGGGGGATGGACCTTTGGAGTCGTGTGGGCAGTCCTTTGCTGGTATATAGCACGTTATTTGCAAAAACAAGGGGCTATTGAAGAACCGGAAACTGAAACTACTTGAAATGTACTTATGCAACGTATTATCCACATAAACAATAAGAAAGGTGTTCTGATGCAAAAATTATGGATGCTTGCTGTCCTTGCAGTGTTATGCAGCAATCCGGCATTTACCGATGATACACTTACCGTGTTTACCGGAGCGAAGCTCTATACAATCGTGTCCGATCCTATTGAAGACGGCGTGCTGATTATTCAGGGTTCAACGATAGTAGAGATCGGGTCGGCGAACAATATAACTATTCCTCCCGATGCCCGGGTAATTGATGTATCGGGAAAAGTAATTCTGCCGGGTTTGATCGATACACACTCTCATATCGGACGAGGTGACGGAGGAGATCGTTCAGCACCGACGCACCCCGATGTCCGTATCCTCGATGCCATCGATGCGATGAGCGATAGTTTCATGCGGGCGCGGGCAGGCGGAATAACGACGGTTAACGTTATGCCCGGATCCGGACATCTTATGAGCGGCCAGAC
>Ga0209498_1001387_pt1 | contig 14862 bp, 17 predicted proteins | sample WalLakDeSediment_FD_184131 | JGI IMG/M metagenome (GOLD analysis project Ga0209498, IMG submission 184131) | Lake sediment microbial communities from Walker lake, Nevada to study Microbial Dark Matter (Phase II) - Walker Lake 11/02/13 Deep... | ecosystem: Environmental > Aquatic > Freshwater >... | reverse complement strand
TCGACGGCCTCGATGGGCTCTCGTCGGGCATCGCCGCCATCGCCAGCCTCAGCCTGCTGGCGGTCGCCCTGCAGTTCCCCGACCGCGGGGCGTCGCTGCTGCTGCTGGCGGCGGTCGCAGGCAGCGCGCTCGGGTTCCTGCGGCACAACTCCAACCCCGCGACCATCCACATGGGCGACTCGGGGGCGTACTTCCTCGGGTACCTGCTGGCGGCCGTGTCGGTCCTGGGTGCGCTCAAGGTGACGGCGGCCGTGACCGTGGTCGCACCGATCTTCGTCCTCGCGCTGCCGGTCGTCAACATCACCCAGGTCACCTTGCGGCGCCTGCGCCGCGGGCACAGTCCGGCGCTGGCCGCGAACGACCACCTCCACGACCTGTTGCGGGTCCGGTCGGGAAGCCCGCGGGTGGCCGTGTACACGCTGTGGGGAGCCGCGCTGGCCTGCGGTGTGCTCGGCATGCTGGTCTCCGCCACGCCCGTGTGGCTGGTGATGGCGACGATCGTCGGCTCCGTCTCCCTCCTCGTCGGCGTGACCTGGCTGCGGTGGCGCGAGGTCCAGCGCACCGAGGCGTTCCAGCCGGGCACGTGAGCGAGGGGGCCGAAGTGGCCACCGTCGTCGTCGCGTTCGGTACGCGGCCCGAGGCCTCGAAGATGGCGCCGGTGGTGCAGGCGCTCGAGGCGCACCCGGCGTTGCGCCCACGCCTGCTGGTGACGGGGCAGCAGCGCACCCAACTCGACCGCATGCTCACGATCTTCGGGCTGGAGGCCGACGCCGACCTCGACGTCATGACCGAGCGGCAGACGCTGCCCGACCTGCTCGCCCGCATCGTGCCGGCCGCCGCCACCCAGCTGCGGGCCCTGGCCCCCGACTACGTGCTGGTCCACGGCGACACGCTCACCACCTTCGCGGTCGCGCTCGCAGCCTTCTACGAGGGGCTGCCGGTCGGTCACGTCGAAGCCGGTCTGCGAAGCCACGACCTCCGCCAGCCGTACCCGGAGGAGGCGAATCGGCGGTTGACCGACGTGCTGACGGACCTCGACCTGCCGCCGACGCCGCTGGCGCGTCGGAACCTGCTGGCAGAGGGTAAGTCGGCCGACCGCATGGTGGTGACCGGCAACACGGCCGTCGACGCGGTCCGCTGGGCGGCCGCGCGGTCGACGCTCCCCGAACACGTCCCGCGCGGCCGCCCGCTGGTCGCGGTCACCTTGCACCGGCGCGAGAACCTGCCACGCATGGGTGCCCTTGCCGAGGCGCTGGGGCGCGTCGCGCGGGCGCACCCGGACCACTTCTTCGTCTGGCCGCTCCACCGCAACCCGGCGGTGCGCGAGGCGGTTCGACCGGTGCTCGAGCACGAACCCAACGTCGCCCTCGAGGACGACTGGGACTACCTTGCAATGCTGGCGCTGCTACGTGCCGCGCGGCTGGTCGTCACCGACAGCGGCGGCCTCCAGGAGGAGGGCCCGGCGCTGGGCACGCCAGTCGCCGTCGTGCGCGACGTCACGGAACGCCCTGAGGGTATCGACGTCGGCGCGGTCCGCCTGCTGGGCAGCGATCCCGTGCGGGTCGGCGAGCAGCTTCTGCAGCTGCTGGCCGACGAGACCGCGCTGAGCGCGATGCGTGCGGCGCCCAATCCCTTCGGGGACGGTCACGCCGGCCGGCGCGTCGCCGAAGCCGTCGCCTGGCGTTTGGGTGCCGGCCCGAGGCCGATCGACTGGGTTCCCGGGGCGTGATCCCGCGCGAACACCGGCTCCGCTCCAGGCGGCCCCTGCCGGGCGCGACACGCGACCGCGACGGCTACGTGCTCCACTGGCGCGGCTGCGGCGTCATGGGTGTGATCAACGTGACGCCCGACAGTTTCTCCGACGGCGGCCGGCATCTCGCGCCGGAGCTGGCCGTCGCCGCCGCGCGCGAGCAGTGGGCCGCGGGCGCGGCGTGGATCGACGTCGGCGGCGTATCGACGCGACCGGGCTCCGCGCCGGTGGCCCCAGAGGTGGAGGCCGCCCGGGTGGTGCCCGTCGTGCGGGCGTTGCGGGCCGCCGAATCCGGCGCGCGGATCTCGGTCGATACCTCTTCCGGCGATGTGGCGCGCGAGGCGATCGCCGCCGGCGCCGACCTCGTCAACGACGTGCGGGGGCTGCGCGACCCGGCCCTGCGCTCCGCCTGTGCCGAACTCGGCGTACCCGCGGTCGTGGCGCACCTGCGCGGTGAGCCGGCGACGATGCAGGACGGGCCGACGTTCGGCGACGTGGTCGCCGAGGTCGCGGAGGAGCTGCGGGCAGCGCGCGACGCCGCCCTCGCCGATGGCGTGCCCGACGTGGTACTCGATCCCGGCATCGGCTTCGGCAAGACGAGCGCGCACAACCGCGCGCTGCTGCGGGCCACGGCCCTGCTGGCAGACCTCGGCAGTGCTGTCCTGGTGGGCGCCTCCCGCAAGCGCACCCTCGGTGACGTCGCCGGTGAACCCGAACCGGAGCGGCGCGATGCGGCCTCGGTGGCCGCGCACCTGTTCGTCGCCGAGCGCGGCGCCGCGCTGGTGAGGGCCCATGCCGTCGGCGCCCACGTCCAGGCGCTGCGCATCTGGAGGTGGCTGGATGGCTAGGATCGTGTTGCAGGGACTCCGCTTTCACGCGTACCACGGTGTGCACCCGGAGGAAGCGCGCTTCGGTGCGCCCTTCGTCGTCGACCTGGAGTTGCGGCTCGACCTCCCCGAGGTCGACGAACTCGCGGGCACCGTCGACTACGGTCGCGTGTATGGCCGCGTTGCCGCCATCGTCACCGGCGAGCGGCATCGGCTCATCGAATCGCTGGCACATCGGCTGGCGCGCGACGTCCTAGCGCACGAGCCGCTCGTCGCGTCGCTCGTGGTGCGGGTCCACAAGCCGCACGCACCGCTACCGGGCGTGGTGGGGGACGTCTTCGTCGAGGTCGAGCACGTCCGCTGAGGCCTCGCCCACCGGTGGCCCGATCGCGCACGTCGCGCTCGGCGCCAACCTCGGTGATCCACTGGGGACCATGATCGCGGCCGCCGAGGCCCTGGCGCACCTGGGCGACGTGGTCGCCGTCTCGTCGGCATGGCGCACCGCACCGGTCGGCGGCCCCGCAGGGCAACCCGCGTACCGCAACGCCGTCGCGCTGTGGCGTCCCGCGGCGCCGTGGCGTAGGCCCGATGGCGCGTTGGCGGCGATGCTCGCCGTCGAGCGCGCGCTCGGTCGTGAGCGTCGTGAGCGCTGGGGTCCACGGCGCATCGACCTCGATATGCTCGCCTGGGACTCACCGCCCGGTGCCGCCCCCGCTCGGGCCCGCAAGGCGTGGCGTCGCGCGTCCTGGCCGGAGCTTCCGCACCCTCGTGCCGCCGGCCGCGCCTTCGTTCTTCGGCCTTGGGCGGAGGTCGCCCCGGACTGGGTCCACCCCGACCTCGACCGTTCGCTCACCGACCTGGCGGCCGCTGCCGACATGGTGGGCGTCGAGGCGCTCGAACCGGCCGAGGCGCGACGCTGGTCGGCGGCGTTCGGCGCGCCGCGCGGCCCCTGGTAGACTCCCGGCGTGCGCGTTCTCGCCATCGCCGACCCGCATCTGTCGGGCGCCCAAGCCAAGCCGATGGACGTCTTCGGTCCGAGTTGGGCGGGCCACCCGCAGGCGTTCTTCGACGGCTGGCGCCGGGTGGTGCGCGACGACGACCTCGTTCTCGTCGCCGGCGACATCTCCTGGGCGATGCGGCTCGATGAGGCGCGCGTCGACCTGGAGGCGATCGCCTCGCTCCCGGGGAGCAAGGTCCTGCTGCGCGGTAACCACGACTACTGGTGGCCGTCCCTCGCGAAGTTGCGGGGGGCGCTGCCGCCCCGCATGCACGTCGTCCAGAACGACGCGGTGCGCATCGGCGACGTCGTCGTCGGCGGGACCCGCGGGTGGATCTGCCCCGGCAGCCCGGGATTCGATGATCACGACCAGAAGGTGTACGAGCGCGAGGTGCAACGGCTGACGCTGTCGCTCGCAGCGATGGCGGCGATCGGGGGCTCCTACCGCGTCGTGATGCTGCACTTCCCGCCGACCAACGCCCGCGGGGAGCCTTCCGGCTTCACCGAGGCGCTGCGCCAGGCGCGCCCCGACGCCCTGGTGTTCGGCCACGTCCACGGCGACGCGGCGGTCGCCGTGCCCGAACTGCCCGGCACCGCCGTGGCCTTCGTCGCCGCCGATCGGGTCGGGTTCGAGCCTGTGCTGCTGTCCGCCGATGCCTCGGCTGGCGCCGATGCCTCGGCTGGCGCCGATGCCTCGGCTGGCGCCGATGCCTCGGCTGGCGCCGAGGGGTCCCCCTGGTAGACTCCTCCAGGACGGCCTCAGCGGCCTCGATCAGGAGCCCCCATGGAACCACGTCGTCAGGTACCGAACGTCACCGCCGCCGGGATCCCTCGGTGATCACGCTCGGTCTCGACCTCGGCGGCACCAAGATCGCCGCGGCCGTGGTGCGTGACGGCCGCGTGATCGACCGCGGCCGGCTCGAGACGCCGCAGACGGGCTTCGCGGACGTGCTGGATGCGCTGGTCGCCGCCGCTCGCCCGCTGCTCGACGCCCACCCCGAGGTTCCCGCCGTCGGCATCGGCTGCCCGGGCCCGCTCGACTTCGAGCGCGGCCGCGTGCGCTTCGCGCCGAACATCGCCGGCATGGAGGACGCGCCCCTCGTCGAGGCGCTCACGGAGCGGTTGGCGCTACCGGTCGTCCTCGAGAACGACGCCAACGCCGCCGGCTACGCCGAGCACCGCTACGGCGCCGCACGTGACCTCGTGAGCAGCATGTACGTCACGCTCTCGACCGGCATCGGCGGCGGCATCTTCGTGGGCAACGAGGTGCTGCGCGGCGCCCACGGCCTGGCCGGCGAGATCGGTCACATGGTGCTCCTTCCCGGCGGGCCCACGGGCGGCGACGGCCATCCGGGTACCTGGGAGGCTCTGGCGGCCGGTCGCGCCATCGCGCGCGACGCCAGTTACGTCTTCTCTCGGCCGGTGACGACCGAGGAGGCCTTCGCGCTGGCGCGTGCCGGCGATCGGCATGCGTTGGCGATCGTCGATCAGGCCGCCCGCTTCACGGGGCTGGCATTGGGCAACCTGGTCAAGGTGGTCGACCCTGGAGGCTTCGTGTTGGGCGGCGGCATGACCGCCGTCGGCGCCTTCTACATAGATCGCGTGCGCTCTTCGCTCGACGCTGCGCTCGTCGGCTACCCGTCGGTCGAGATGCGGGTCGCCGAGCTCGGCGGCGATGCTGGTGTCGTCGGCGCGGCCGCCGTCGCCGGTCACGCGGTGGCGGCAGGCCGGGCGGGGGGTCGGGGCAGCCGATGACCCCCGACGCCATCGGGCTGTTGCTGGCTGCGGCGGGTATCTTCGCGCTGCGCATCCTGGACGTTTCGATCGGCACGCTGCGCATCGCATACCTCGTCCGCGGCCGACGGGCGATCGCCGGTGCCCTGAGTTTCTTCGAGTCCCTGGTGTGGTTGACGGCTGCCGCGCAGGTGATCACGTCGCTCGACGCGCCGATCAAGTTCATCGCGTATGCCGCCGGCTACGCCACCGGCACCGTGCTGGGCGTGTCGATCGAGCGCTGGATCGCCGCCGGCGACACCCTGCTGCGGGTGGTCACGCCGGTGGGCAGCCCGCCGGTGGAGGAGCCCTTGCGGAGCGCTGGTTACTTCGTCACCTCGCTCAACGCTCAGGGCCGCGACGGCGACGTGCGCGTGCTGTTCACGGTGCTGCCGCGCCGCAAGGTGCCCGACGCGTTGCGCATCGTCCGCCGCGCGAACCCGAACGCCTACGTGACCCAGGAGGCCACCACGCCGGCCCGAGCCTCTTCGATCGGTGCCTCACACGTGCGCAAGTAGGCCGCGGTGGGGTTCGTGGCGACCGCCGGCGCGGCTTGGCGCGTTCGGTCGCGCGTCAGGCGAGCTCGAGCCGGGCGAGGCGCCCTTCGCGGTCGCTCCAGGCGCCGACCGGCCGGCCGATCGCGTCCGATGCCGCGCTGGACACGATCGGATCCGGGTGCACGTCAGCAGCATGGACCAGAACCGCGCGTGGCGTCGGTAGCCACCCCCGGCCGCGCGTCACCCGCCCCAACGTGGCGTCCAGGAGCCAATCGTCGGCCCAGACGCGCTTGACCGCGATGAGTGCCGGGCGACCGCGGGCGGCCGCGGTGCCCGGCGCGCCTGGCCGGCGCACCAGCACGTTCGGCGGGAGTCCCGTCAGGGCGTCGTAAAAGGTGTCCACGACGGCGTCGAGCAGCGCATGGCCACGCACCCAGGCCGCCGCCGTCGGCAGCAGCTCGTCGACGTCGTCCTCGTCGGGATCGAGGCCATCCAGGCCGGCGAACAGCGCCTCCAGGCGCGCGGGGAGGTTGTTCCAGCGGTAGAAGTCGGCCTCGACTTGCGCCGGGACCACGGCCATCGGGGTGATGGGAACGCCGTGGGCCTCGGCCCGACGGAGCCACGCGAGCTCCGTCGCATCGTCGGCGTCGCCGGCGGAGCCGGTGGGCGCGTCGTCGGGGGGCGCGTGCGACACCTGGCCAGTCTAGCCGGCAGGGCCGAAAAGCGCGTCCCATGGCTCACTCAGGCCAGCATGATAGCCTCGTCCCGATGATGGATGTCGCGACGAGGCGCTCGAGGCGGCCGCTCGGCATGGAGCCGAGGCACGGCTCGGTGCAGGTCTGGGTCCTGGGCCTCGTCCTCGTCGGGCTGCTCGGCTTGGGCGGTTGGCTGACGTCCGACTATCTCGTCAGCGACGAGGTTCCCGTGCCATCGGTCGCGGGCCTCGACTACGACGCAGCCGCCGCTGCCCTGCGGGTCGTCGGCCTGACGCCGAGGCTCTTCGCCGAGTTGGATGCGCACGCGCGACCCAACGAGGTGCTGTCACAGGCGCCGCCCGCCGGTCAGGCCGTGCGCCCCGGTCGCATCATCGCGCTCGGGGTCAACACGGTGCCCGAGGTCCGAGTGACCCCGGACGTTCTGGGCCTACGCGAGACCGATGCCGTGGCGCGGGCGGCCTCCCTCGGCGTCGTGGTGCAACGTGTCGTGTACGTGCACGCTGAACGGCCGGCAGGCACCGTCGTGCGCCAGGAACCGGACGCTGGCGCGCCGCTGGCCCCTGCGCAGGGTCTCGTCGTCTCCGTGAGTCGTGGGGCCGTCGACGTTCCTTTCGTACTCCCCGACCTGCGCGGCCAGCCGATCGAGGTCGCGGAGGCGACGCTGGACAACCTGGGGGTCCGCCACGTCGAGCGCATCGCCGCGGCGGTCAGCTTCGACCGTGCCGGGGCGGTGACCGATCAGCGCCCCGCCCCCGGTGTCGAAGTGCTGGCCGCGACGCCGGTAACGCTCGTCTACGCCGTCGAGGGGACGCGCGTGGTGCCCGTGCCCGACCTCGTCGGGCTCCCTCTGTGGCGGGCGCAGTTGGCCCTGCGGGCCGCGCGCCTCGAACTGGGGGCGGTTCGGCGGATCGACGATCCGAACCTGCCGGAGGGCGTGGTCGAGGCCCTCCCGGCCGGCTACACCGTCGTCGGCAGCCCGATCGGGGTGATCGTCAATGGCAGCGGCGGCCAACTCACGATCGACGATGGTGATCGCCTCCTGTGGCCGGGCGACCTCGGCTTGCCGAGCGACGGTCGGGCGCTGCCGTCGGTTGGTGGGTCGGGTAGCGGCGCCGTCGTCACCCCACTGCCCGCGGATCCGGACCCGGTCGTCGAGGAACCGTGGGTGCCCGCGCCGGGCACCGCCCGGAGGTCCGACGACGGTAGCCGGATCATCCCGTTCCGCTTCGATCCAGCGGCGGTGGGCATCGCCAGCCTCGCCCGCGAGCCCTACCAGTTGAGGCTGGTGGTGACCGACGAGGACGGGGAGCGCGTCGAGTTCGATCGCCAGCTGGCCGCAGGCGAGGGCATCGAGGTGCCGGTTCGGGTGGCCGGCGACGAAGCCATGCTGCAGACCTTCATCAACGGGCTCTTCTTCCAGGCCTGGAGGCCGTAGGCGGCGACAGAGGCACGGGCGTCGGCACGGCGTTCGTGAGTCAGTTCGCGTCAAGGAGGGCACCGTGCCGCGTAGACTTGCGGCAGGTTCCTACCGTGGCGTCGCGACCAGCGGCCCAGCCGAAGGAGGAGACGTGCACGAACCCGACATTGCACCGCTCGCGCGGCGGCTCGCCGAGGAGAACAACGTCGACTGGCGCCGGCTCTCGGGCACGGGCGACGGCGGCCGGGTCGTCGAGCGTGACGTGCTCGGTTACCTCGCGCGGGTCATGGCTGGCAACGAGGCCGTCGATCCGACGCCAGAACCCGTCCCCGAGGGCATGTCGGCGTGGCCCGAGGGTGACGTCGCTGCCTACCGCAAGGACGCGGACGTCGACGACGAACCGGACACGCGGCCGACGCTCGACGACGAGCTGTTCCTGTTCGACGATCCGCTGCCCGCCGGCGGTGCCCAGCCGACCGCTACCGGTCACCACGACGACGCGCTGTTCGTCACTCCGGACGGCCCCGAGGCGAGCGGTTCCGGGGCGGGGGACGCAGGGGAAGACGGGCACGTCATCGAAGAGACGAGCCCCGACGAGGGTGAGGACGGTGTCTGGTTGGTCGGTGACGAAGCGGCCGATACGGACGACGCTGCGGACGACGCGATCGCCGCGGCCGCGCCGGCACAGCCGTTCTGGTCCGCCGCGGGCGACGACGAAGACCACGACGACGAGGTGGGCGACGGCTTGCGTCTCGATGAGCTCCCCGACCTGACCGAGGGCGACGGCGGGAACGATGCGTCGCAGGATGAGGACGCGGTCGGGCGCGGGGCAGGTGGACGCGGCGCTTTCGTGCTTCCTGATCTTTTCACCGACGAAGGCGCGCCAGACGACGCCGAGCGCGAGGCGCCGGCGGTGGACGACGGCGTGGTGCCCGAGGCCGTTCCCAACGGTGCGGGTTCGGTGGCGGTGTCCGCGCCCGAGGTCGTGCCGGGGGTCCACTGGGTCCGCCATGGCCAGCTGTGGCGTCGGCGCTTCGACGCTCGGGCCCTCCGTCAGGTGGCGTCCGACGCCGCAGCGGCTCTCGACGTGCCGCCGACGACCGTCGTGGCGCTCCTTCTGTCGCGGGCGGCCAGCCGCGCGGGCGTGGCCACGGGGCCGGTCGAGGTGTGGCGCTGGCGGCGGACAGGTGCGGACAGGACCGGCGTCGACCTCGACACGTCGATCCGCGACGCCGTCCATGGGATGGAGACGGGCTCTGCGCTCGCCGGGGATCAGGAGGTCAGCCTGGTCGTGGCTGATCTCGGCGACCTCGACGTCGACGAGGCGGTCCTGCACCTCGAGGTTCCAGTGCTGGCGTTGGGCCGAGCGGGTGCCGACGGCAGTTGGCTCAGCTTGTCGGGCGACCAGCTCGACGGCGGAGCCGCGGCCGGTCTTGCGCGGGTCGCCGACCTCCTCGGAGCCCCCGTCCGCCTGTTGATCTGACTCGGCTCAGGTGCCGGCGCCGGTGGGCGCCTGCCGCGTCCCCCCGTGGGCGTCTGGCGCGGGTTCGAGCGGGAGCAGCAGCCACATCGCCGGGTAGGCGAGTGCCGTGATGCCGAGCGACGGAAGCAGGCTGACCAGCCAGATCGCCCGGATGACGCCCGCGCGGGCCCCGATGAACGAAGCGATGCCGGCGCACACGCCGCCAAGGACGCGGCGGCGGCTGCGGTACAGCGGCGCGGAGGCGCCGACGGGCCGGCGGGCGCGCCGCTGTTCGTGTCGCAGGGGGTCGCCGTGCCCTCGGTGGGCGGGGTCGGACGGTGTCATGGTTCCTCCTGGGTCAGCCACGGCCAGCGTGGCATGCGGGTCGCATCGCCGAGTGCGGCGTGCACCTCCGTCTCGAGCGCGCGCACGTCGGTGCGGCCGAACCGATCGGGGACGAGCGCCAGGTGCCGCAGCGCCTTGGCGTAGTTCCGACGGCCACCGCGAACCGAGCCCATCGAGCGCGCCTTGTGGAGCGCAGCGCACAGCAGGATCACCCCGGCGGCCCAGGCCCGCGCAACGCCATGCGCGTCAAGCCACCACGGCTCGAGCGCCTCGTGCGCATCCCAGAACCGACCCGCCTCGAACAGCGCGATGGCTTCGGTCCAGGCCGGGTCTTCCGCGACGGCAGGCATGAACGTCAGGATAGCGGTCGCAGCGCGGCGAGAACGTGCCGTGGGCCGGTGTGCGTGGGCGCGAGCGGCGCGGTAGATTGCGACCCATGGCCACCGTCCCGCAACGCATCGTCGTCGCCGTCAGCGGTGGCTCCGGCATGCCGTATGCCGTCGACCTGCTGCAGGCGCTGCGTCGGATCGACGGGATCGAGACCCACCTCGTCGTGACAGCCGGCGCGAAGCTCGTGCTGCCGACCGAGATCGACATGAGCCTCCCGGATCTGCTGGCGCTCGCCGACGTCGTGCACAAGGACGGCGATCTCGGCGCGTCGATCGCGTCGGGCAGCTTTCGTGCCCACGGCATGGCGGTGGTGCCGTGCTCAGCCGGCACGCTCGCCAAGGTGGCGCAGGGCTTCACGGACAACCTCGTTTCGCGCGCCGCGCACGTCTGCCTCAAAGAGCGCCGGCCGCTGGTGCTTACGGTCCGTGAGGCCCCCTACTCGCGTCCCATGCTCGCCAACATGCTCGCGGCGCACGACGCCGGCGCGATCGTGTTGCCCGCTTCGCCAGGCTTCTACCATCGGCCCGCCTCGGTGAACGAGCTCATCGCCGGCATCACCGCCCGCACCCTCGACAACCTCGGACTCGAGCACCACCATGCCCCGCGCTGGCGCGACGGCGACTGACACGGTCGCCGGCCTCGTGCCGGCGGCCGGCAGCGGCGAGCGCCTGGGACGGGGCCCGAAGGCGTTCGTCGACCTCGCGGGCACGCCGATGCTGGTGTGGGCGGTGGCCGCGCTCGCGGCGCGGGTCGACGCCCTCGTCGTCGGCGTCGCCGAGGTCGACCTCGCGCGCACGCGCGCGCTGTTGGCACCGTGGGCCGCGCGCGTGGACGTGCGGCTGGTCGTGGGCGGCGCGAGCCGGCAGGCGACGGTGCAGCGGCTCCTGGCGTCGGTCGAGTCCGACGTCGTGGTGGTGCACGACGCGGCCCGGCCGTTCCTCGACGGTTCGACCCTCGAGGCGGTGATCGCGGCCGCGCGGGACCACGGTGCCTGCTCGGTGGGGCAGCCGGTGGCCGACAGCCTGGTGCGCGCCCACGACGGCGCCCCGGTCGATCGCGCCCAGCTGCGTGCGGTGCAGACGCCGCAGGCGTTTCGCCGCGAGCTCCTGCTGCGCGCCCACGAGGCGGCGCTTCTCGACGGGTGGGCGGCGACCGACGATGCCGGCCTGGTATGGCGCATGGGCCACCGGGTCGCGTGGGTCGACGGTGGCAGCCACCTCTTCAAGGTGACCACGCCCAGTGATCTCGCGTTGGCCGAGGCCGTGGTCGCGTCCGGGGCGTTCGGCGTGACGACGCCCGAGGCGCCGGGCCCGTGACGCGCCGCGCCGACGAGCGCGCCGACGCCTGCGATGGTGCTGCCGCGCCCGGGGCCGCGTCCGCCGCCGGCCGCGTGGCCGTGGAGACGGCGCCCGCCAAGCTGAACCTCGGCCTGCGCGTTCTGGGCCGCCGTGGCGATGGCTTCCACGACCTCGACTCGCTCTTCGTGCGCCTGGACCTCGCCGACGTCGTGACGCTGCGGGCGGCGCCCGTGGGCGCCCGCGTTGGCGCCGATGGGGGTGCGGGTGACACGCCCGCCGACGCCGGCAGCGCCGACCGGCTCGATCGCCTGCCCTCGGGCGACGCCTGGCTGGACGAGCGACCGCTGTCGCTGGGTCCGGACAACCTCGTCCTGCGTGCCGTGGCCGCCTACAGGCGGTCGGCGGCGGCGGTCGGCGTCGCGGTGCCGGCCGTCGAGATCGAGCTGGTCAAGCGGATCCCGTGGGGGGCGGGCCTGGCGGGCGGGTCGGCGGACGCCGCAGCCGCGCTGCGGGCGACAGCCGCCCTGTGGCCTGCCGACGTCGACCTGCCGGCGCTCGGCGCGGCCCTGGGGTCCGACGTCCCCTTCTGCCTCGCGGGCACCGGCGCGGCGCGCGTCGGGGGGCGCGGCGAGCGCGTCGTCCCGTTCGAGCTGCCGCCGTTCGACGTGCTGCTCGTCTACCCGGCCGTCGAGGTGGCGACCGCCGCCGCCTTCGGGTGGTGGGCCAGCGAGCCCGTGGACGTCCCGGTGCCCGACGACTGGGCGCTCCGGGCGGGAGAACGCGTGCCGCTCCACAACGCGCTCGAGGCGGCCGTGGCCGCGCGCGTGCCCGCGGTGGCCGAGGCGCTCGCGGAACTGCGGGCGCTCAGCCTGGGGCCCGTCGCGATGAGTGGGTCGGGCTCGACCTGCTTCGCGTTGGCGGCCGACGCGGCCGCGACGGCGGACGCCGCGCGTGCGCTGGCGCGGCGCCGGACGGACTGGTGGGTGCGCGCCGTCCGCAGCGCGTGAAGTGCGGTCAGAGCGGATCGAAGCCCTGGCGCGCCGACACCGGCTGCCCGCGCTCCGCGCTCGCGTAACTCGCCAGGACCAGCCGCACGGCCTCACGCCCGTCCTCGCCCGAGCAGGCGACCTCGCGCTCGCCGCGCACCGCCGCCAGGAAGGCCAGCACGTGGCGGGCGTGGGCGGAGACGCCCGCGAAGCGGTGCTCCGTGACGTCGGTCTCGCCCCAGGTGGTGCCCGGCGAGGTCCGATGCGCGTGGCGCACCACCGGAACCCCGGTGCGGTTGGTGTACTCGAAGGCGCCCTCGCTGCCGTAGAGCCACCACCCCTCCTCCCAGCCGGTCGCCGTCCACGCGACCTCGACGGTGCCGATGGCGCCGCTCTCGAATGCGAGCGAGACGTGGCCCGTGTCCTCGACCTCGGTGGCGTACTTGCGGCGGGCCACCCGCGCGAAGACCTCGCTCACGTCGCCGCCGAGGTAGCGCGCCAGGTCCATCAGGTGACAGCCGTTGTCGAGCAGCGTCCCGCCGCCCGCGAGCGCACGGGTGGCGAACGACGGCTTCACCTCGCGCGCACCGGCCCAGTCGTGGGCCTGCCTCAGGCGCACGTGCGTCAGCGTGCCGAGGTCGCCGGCGGCCAGCATGCGGCGCGCGAGCTCGCCCGCGGCGTGCGACCGCAGTTGGTGGTTGACCATCAGCACGACCCCGGCGCTGCGGCAGGCGGCGATCATCGCGTCGGCCTGCTCCAGGTCGAGGGCGATCGGCTTCTCGCACAGGACGTGGACACCGGCGGCGGCAGCGGCCAGCGTCGCCGGATGGTGGACCGCGGTCGGCGCGCAGATCGACACCGCGTCGAGCGCCTCGGTCGCCAGCATCTCCTGGTAGTCGGCGTAGGTGCGGGTGACGCCCCAGGCGCCGGCGCGGGCGGCCAGCGTGGGGGCGTGGACGTCGGCCAGGGCGACGATGTCGGCCCCCGCGGCGAGGTAGCCGTCGCGGTGCAGACCGGCGATGCCGCCGACGCCGATGATGCCGATCCGGGGGGGTCGGTTCATGGCCCTCGCTCCGAGCACCGCAAGCCGTTCAGATGTGCACCTTGGTGGGGTTGGGGACGCTCTCCAGTTCCGGGCTCTGGAAGCATTTCGATGCGTCGATCGTCACCCGCCGCCGCGCCCAGCCAGCCGAGTTGGCGACGATGCGGCGGATCAGCGGGTGGTGGTAGGTCGGGAAGGTCTCGTGACCGGGCCGGAAGTACACCACTTGCCCGTGACCGCGGCGCCAGGTGCACAGGCTGCGGAAGACCTCGCCGCCCTGGAACCAGCTGATCATCAGCAGTTCGTCCGGCGGCGGGACGTCGAAGCGCTCGCCGTACATCTCCTCCTGTTCGAGCTCGAAGAAGGCCGGGATGCCCTCCATGATCGGGTGCGACGGCTGCAGGTTCCACAGCCGCTCCTTCTCGTCCGCCTCGCGCCACAGCAGCGAGGCGTGGCTCCCGAGCACCCGCTTGAAGGGTTTGGAGAAGTGCCCCGAGTGCAGCACGACCAGGCCCATGCCCTGCAGCACCGCCGCGTGCACCTTGGCCGCCCAGGCGTCGGAGACGTCGGCGTGGGCCTTGTGGCCCCACCAGAGCAAGACGTCGGTGTCGGCCAGCAGGTCGTCGGACAGCCCGTGGTCGGGCTGCCGCAGGGTGGCCGTGCGCACGAGGGCGTCCGGGTGGTGCTCCAGTACGGCGGCGCGCAGCGCGCCGTGGATGCCGTCGGGGTAGATGCGCCCGACGACCTCGTGCTCGAGCTCGTGGAGGTACTCGTTCCAGATGGTGACCTTGAGCGGCGCCATGAGCGAAGTCTACCGCCGCGTTGGTGGGGCGCTGGGCCCCCGTGCGTTGGTCGCGGCGCTCGCGCCGCGACCAACACCTTCATCCCGTGATGGCCCCCTCGGACGCGCTGCCGACCAGCTTGGCGTACTTGGCCAGCACACCGACCGTGTAGCGCGGTGGAGGCGGCGTCCATGCCGCCCGCCGCGCCGCCAGCTCGGCATCGTCGAGCGCCACCTCGAGCAGGTTGCGCTCGGCATCGATGGTGATCTCGTCCCCCTCGCGCAGCAGGCCGATCGGTCCGCCCACCGCCGCCTCCGGGGCGACGTGGCCGACGACCAGGCCGTAGGTCCCGCCCGAGAAGCGCCCGTCGGTGATCAGGCCGACGGCGTCACCCAGGCCCTTACCGATGATCGCGCTGGTGGGCGAGAGCATCTCGCGCATGCCCGGGCCGCCCACCGGTCCCTCGTAGCGGATGACCAGCACGTCGCCGGGGCGGATGCGGTCCTCGAGGACGGCCGCCATCGCCTCCTCCTCGGACTCGAACACCCGCGCGGGCCCGGTGATGCGCGTCTGCCGCAGG